>OCOJ01033066.1_pt1 | contig 16300 bp, 18 predicted proteins | sample 1539251 | NCBI WGS metagenome assembly OCOJ01 (sample SAMN01911457, study PRJEB22624) | soil metagenome | biome: Soil | place: Malaysia | collected 2012-04-30 | depth RA_metagenome m | reverse complement strand
TCCTTTACAGGACAGAATTCAGACACCACCTCCGGCATCTATGATTTCCTCTACCGTCCCTACAGCATACAGGGCCGCTGGCCCACTCCCGATCCTGCTGGCCTCGCCGCCGTCGACCCCACTAACCCCCAATCCTGGAATCGCTACGCCTACGTCCTGAATGGCCCCATAAACCTGGCAGATCCTTCTGGCCTTTACCCTGTGTTTTTGGGTAACTGCGAATTCGACCGGGTCGATTTCTTTGTTAACGGAGAGTTCCAGGGTTCCGATTCTACCTTTATTGGCTNGCTGGGATCTCTCTGCTGGCCCTGTCGGCCCCACCGCCGATGGAGGTGGAGGCGGCAATACCAGCGGTGGTGGCCCGAGCCTGTGGACCGTCTCGAAGAATTTGAATAGATGTGCGGCCCAACTGGCGCAAACGAAATCTCTTAGTGCCCTGTCTGGAGGGCGCATCCCGGAAGTCTTAGGGAGCAATTTCTTCAGCGATATATCGACACTGGCTACTGGAGGTGGAGGGCTCGACCAAGGAGCCGGTATTGCCGCAGAGGGCACAATCCAGGTTGCGGAACACGCAGGTGCGCAAGTTGCGGTAGGTACGGTGACAACCATCTCCACGCCGATTTCCGCCACGGCAGGGGTATATAACCCCATCGCCGTCGGAACAGCCAGCCAATCTCTTGGAGGTACGGTTCTTGGAAGAGTGGGCCTCGGGTTTCTGAAGGCAGCATCGATAGCTAAGATTGGTTGGGATGGCGCAATGTATTTGGCGGCCGAGGCAGCTTGTGCTGCGCCAGCGTGGACTAACTGAGGACGAAAATGGGAGGCGAGAGATTCACCCTACGAACGTGGTTCATGATGTTTCTGGCGTTTGCGATCATGATCCTGTTCGTCATGGGCTCCACGGCATTGTGGAGGCGCAACCTCCGCGAAACGATCCTGTTTTTCGCCTTGGGAGCGACGCTGGCACTCCTCTTCTATCGTGGGAGGCTTGCACTCTTGGCGGTTGGCGGATGCGCATGGATCGTAGTCAGTGCCGGGCTGACTGCAATATTCCACCCGAGCCTTGCCGGAATCTTACTGACGCTGGCGTCGGGCGTCGGTATGGTTTTCTTCTTGCGTCGCGTAGGGAAGCAACACCCGAACCTCTCGCCCGACGATTGGCAAAAGGTTTTTGACAGGAAGTGAGAAGCGCGGATCGTAGTAGCNGGATCGTAGTAGCGGCAGTAGCGGCGGCAATAGCAGCGGACCCGCAAACAACGCGCCGAAGACACCGTGGTACAAGTCCTGCACAGCTGAAGCCATAGGCAGCGGTCTTCTGCATGTGGGTATTGATGCGATAGGACTGATTCCTGAAGGTGGCCTTGTTTCCAGAGCGGTCGGCAACTATGCGGGATATCGTGGAATAGTGGCAACGCAGCAAGGGACAAAAGCCGTTCAGGCAGTCAAAATGGGGGCGGGAATCGGCTCCACTGGCGTGGGGGTGCAAGAGACGTCTGCTACTGGGTTGGTCTCCTCCGGCCTTGGTGTTGCTGGAATTGTGACAACTCTTGCTGGTGCTACGCCTGTTGTCGGGCAAGCCATTTCTGCCGTTTCAATTCTTGTAGACGTGTATAGCGCTGGGAAAGACATATATAAATGCCATTAGAAAAAATAATAACAGCTGAAGACAGGAAAATACGGTTACCGTGGTGGGGCGTCTTATGCATTATTGTCGGCGGACTTCCCGTGCTTTTCTTGTTTGACCGGTTCGGAAAGCTCGATCTCGCACGCCCGACTCTTTACTCTGTTGCGATGATTGCTATCGCCATCGCGATGAGGTGGAAACTAAGGCGGCAGATGTGGTTTTGGATCACCATGACTGTCCTCGTGGCTCTTCATGTCCTATTGATTTTGTTTGTTCCCTGGACCGCCAAGTGGGCCCCTGCCATCGTGATTATCCCTATCGGCATCGCGGATTTGTACGCAATGCTCGCGATTCTTTCTCTTGTCGGGAAACTCGTGGAAAGACCGAAAACCTCTGAAAGATGAGCGGCAATAGCAGCGGCGCTGCCGGGGCTTCTTGCAAAGAACCGAACCTCTTGCAGAAATACGTTTCCATTCCCATCCTGAAGTTCTTGGCGAAAAATACGGGACTCACGATCGGGACCGGTGTTGGTGGCTCGGGCGCTGTTGGACCTCCTGGCGGTGGCCCCTCTGTGTCTTTGTGCGCCTCGCAGCAGCTTGTTGTGAGCCCAAACGGCCAAGCCGCAATTGAAACAAGCATCGCGGTGGGTGGCGGGGGAGGCGCAGGCGCTATTGGAGGTCTCCAGTTCTCAGTCTCTAATGCTAGAACGCCTCAAGATCTTGCTGGCCCTTTTGGTCAAGTTGGGGCGGGTGCGGGCTATAAACTAGGCGGAGGCGCAGACCTTGCTTGGGTTCCAGACCCAAACCATCCAGGTCAGTATACCTGGCAACTCACTGGAACANGCCGGAGGCGGCGTTGGTGGTTTCGGAGCTGCGAGCGGCGGCTCAAATACGGATATACAGCCAGTTTGTCCTTAGTCGATGGTGCTGAGATGGAACGCGAAAATAAGAATAGCAAGCCGCGCTTCTTTGCGCTGGGTGATGCCCGGCCTCTCGTTGTGAAATTCCTAATTCCGGCCATACTGATTCTCGGCTCCTTCCCAATCTTGCGCGCGACGGCAAAACCGTTGGGTATTGTTCTTGGGGCTCTTATCGGGATCCTGGGAGTCACGTACTTTGTTATTACGAGCCTTGTGAGGGCTGAGGTAGACTGCCTCTACTATCGTCGCTTTTTCGAGTGGAGGCGCTTGGAATACGCACACGTCCTAAGCTGCGGCCGGTCTGCTTTTTTACCGCTGTGTTACATAAAGCTCCGACGCTTCGAGCCGCCGCTCGGCAAGATTTATTTCGTGCTGTACAGCCCAGTAAAATGGATGTGGCAGCAACCAAGAGTGGACGATGAAACGATGACCTACATCCGCTCACGCATAGGACTGCGTCACGGACAATGATGTGGACCGAGGCGGCGGCAATAGCAGCGCCGCGAGCAACGGCCCACCTTGCCTGGCTGGCGCTGGCCCGCTTGCTCCTGGGCAGTCGTACTGTGCCGCAAACAACGGGAAGCAAGCTAAGTGTATATCCCGCAGTTCTCTTCCATGGGATGTCCGGGCCGAACTAAAAGTTCTTGGCTGGATGGCGCAGCGTTCCGGGGGTGTGAGNAGGGGTATCGGAGTCGGCGCGTCGGGTGCGTTCTCGCCGCCTTCGCTTGCAGGAGGTGGAGGCTCTGTGCAGGCCCTCTGGGTCGCGGATTACTTGGGACAACAGGGTTTGTACTATTCCGTTAGCGGAGGTCCCACGATCGGCCAGGCGGGAGCTGGGGGCATTGTTGGCGTTCAGTATATGACCTCGACCTTTAACAGAGGTGTCACTGTTCAGGACGTGGTGAACTCATCGTTAGCCGCTGGCGGTGCCGTAGGTGCGGGGTTTGCGGTCGGGGCGGATGTCAACCTGCAAACAGGTGTGTTCACAGAAACCGTCGGCTTTGGAGGCGGTGGTTTTGGTGGAGCTCCCGCCTCTCTGAACATCGCGTCTGGATTCATTCCTATTTGCCATGAGTGAGAAGTGTTGCCGGTCGATGGCTTGATGGCTTGAAGGCACGGACAGAAAGGGGCAAACAGGATGATGCGGGCACTCCAAATACTATCGCTAGCGGGAGCAGTAGCTTCGTTTATCGGCATGATCCTAATCGGGAACTCAATCACAAAGGATGTCAACGAGGCTCTGGGTACCGACTACAACGGAATCTGGAGTTTGAACGGAAACAAGATTTGGAAGGAGCACGAACGGCTCTTTCCCGCTAATCGAAAAAGGGCAGCGCTTGCGGCAGCATTAGTGGCGGCCTTTGGGCTCTTTTTCGCGACTGCCTTCTTGGCTCGGTAGAACCGAATGACTCGTGCTCGAATCGCCGGAGCGGCGCTGTTGGTTCTGCTGGGCGCAGGGCTCCTGAGCCGGATCACGAACCACGCCGGAGTGCCGCCGAAGAAACCCGCCAGTGTGCCCGTGGAAGTCCGCGCCATCGAGGGTCAACCCGTCATCGAAACCGTAGACCTGAGGAACGGGAACCTGCATGTGGAAATCCCGATCCGGGCCGCACTTATCGGCGGCGCACTTTTCGGTCCACCAGGCGCGGTTATTGGAGGGACCATAGGCAGCTCTGTCGGAGTTGGGGCAACGTTTTCCTGGGTGCCCTCCACCAATAGTTGGTACGTAGGACCTACTATCGTCGCCGGCATTAAACCGGGCGCAGGTTCAGGTTTCGGCGTGAACGCGGTTCTGGTACCTTCTAACCAAAATCCGAATTCAATTGCAAATCATCTCAGCTTCTCGGGCACGTGGCAGCCCATGCTCACTGGGGGCTCAACGGTGACAAAGTCCCCAGGCAGCGGGCCACCCGTAGCAGGGTATTCCACTGGAACCCGGTTACCTGCCTCGGGTAGTGCTTCCTTTACAATCTGTATAAAGAATTGTGGATGCTAATCATGAAGATCATTCTAGGTTGGAGCATCGTCGCCCTCGTCGGCACGCTATTGTTTGTGAACGCACTCTTCATGGTCGCANGCCAAGATGGATCCGAGCACAGGGCTCATTGACCGAGGAAAAATATGCAAGCGGGTGGCATGGCATCGACGTACGCTTAGCAGGTGCGATTATCCTCGGGTTTCTAGGCTGGGTTCTGTACCACTCCCTCATTCACCAACCTTTGCCCAAAGAGAAAGAATTGCTGCTGGTGCTATCGATTGTTGGCNTGGAGCATCGTCGCCCTCGTCGGCACGCTATTGTTTGTGAACGCACTCTTCATGGTCGCATCTCCGAGAGCTTGGTTTCGGCTGCCAAGATGGATCCGAGGACAGGTCCCATTGACCGAGGAAAAATATGCAAGTGGTTGGCGTGCAATCCTAGTGCGCTTAGTGGGTGCCATATGCCTCGCAGTTATCGCCTGGCTTGTGTATGGCTCGCTCATTCGTCAGTGACTGACCTGCCCCCTGGCTCCGCGCACAGGATCATACGACACCTTCCGAGGTAAGGGGGAGGCTGGGTACTAGAACGAAAAGCGCACAAATCGTGACCACTCAAATGCTTCTTGCATTTTCCGCACCTTTGGTTGAAATTGAATTCAACGAAAGGCGCTTGCGTGCCGAAAAGCGACTGAAAGCCATAGGGGTAAGGTAGCGTTTTTGAGGGCGTAAGCAAAAGCAAGCGCAACAAAATCCGCATAGGAGGTGAAAATGGCGAAAATGAAACTTGTTACCTGAATCTGTCTCCCGCGTATCTGAAGTCGCCATCCGCTGGAGAGTATCCTGCGACACTATCCGGCGTCTGTTCCTCAATGAGCCCGGCGTTGTTGTAATTTCCCACCGTCGCCGCGGCACCCGCATTTATCGCACAATCCTGATTCCATCCAGCGTCGAGCTACGCGTGCGCGCACGCCTCACGGTAGGAGCCGTGCCGTGAGCCCCGTTTCGCGAATGAAAAAGGGCACACGACTTCGCAAGAGCCGTGTGCCCGAAAGGGCCAATTCGACAAAACCAGTTACGTTCTGTGAGGTAAATGATCGTGCGAAATCAGCCCAGAGTAACTAGGTTTAATAATACTGATGGCCCCTCCGCAGTCAAGGGACCTACTTCGAAGGTTGCGGAGCGCTTTTCGGCACTCGCCGCGCAGTCGTCTGAATACCTAACAAACTGCAACAGCGAACCAAGAATCTTACTACTCAGCCCAGATGAATCCAGCGCCGAGGTTCTGGCAGCCTTTCTGGAGCAACGCCATTATCACGTTACCGTTCACCGCGAAAGACATTCTGCCGGGGATGGTCATGCCCCACACCTCGACGATTTCGACGTGATTGTCGTCGACATGACGGCTAATCGGCCCGAGGACTGGGACAGGTTGGATCGCGCCTGCGTTGGCGCAGAAAGGACCGCTTCTAAACCGGGAATTCTCTGTCTATCGCGCGTGTATCGAGGACCGCAGTTTGAATTAGATATCGAACGCCGAGGAGGTCGTCTCGCCTATGTCCGCTAATTTTGCGCCAGTGGTCGAAGGCATCGCTCTCCTGATGGCAGAGAAAGAGCAGATCGAGGCCCGCGGCCCGCACTTTCAGGTCATCCATCGTTTTCGAGAGGCGGGCAAGCGCTGCGGGCCGGGCGAGGAGATCCTAGTGGTCTACCTGATATATCGAGCGAAACAATATCTGGTACATCTGAGTTGCAGTTTGCTCCTCCTGTTCGACTACCTCGCGCATTCGCGCGTCCCGCAAACCACCTCTCAAATCTTTGCGGGGATGAAGGCCGACCCGTTCTATCAAAGGCATGGCGCGAACTCCACCGTCCGAGGACGACTTACCCGGAAAATGAGCCGGTCCTGCCTACGGGAATATATTCACCGGATCAAGCTGGCATTGAAGAGCACATTTCGCGAGGCCCGATTAAGCCTCGACCCAGCCGAAGTGCTCATTTCGCATACGATATCGTCGAATCAAGCCACCTATCAGCTCCGCGCGAAGTTCGATTGGATTCACATCGATTTGCCGATTGAGGAGATCGACGGGTAATAGGGNGACGGGTAATAGGGCGCGCTCCGGGTTTCAGACTGTTACGGTTTTCGTCGAGGAAGGTTCTAGGGTGACTCTTGGGATCACGAACATCCTCACGCGGATAAGGTGGCATGAGGCAGTCGATTTTTCGCATTCTCACCGAATCCAAGAATGTCAGTCTCGTGAAAACGAGCCTAGGGGATCTCGGTCTCGACTATACTCTGTATTCCGCTAATGGCTCTTGGCGAGGCCAGGAAGAGCGCAGCCTGATCATTGAGCTCGACAACATTCCAAGGGAACTCGCGGAGAAAGCCGCGAAACTAATTAAGCGAATCAATCGCCAAGAAACGGTCTTGCTTCAGGAAATTCCCGTCACCAGCCAATTCGTTTAAGGCTCTAATCCTTCTCGCCGCTTTGAGCATCAACCGGCGACCACCATCCACAAAATCGTCTACAGCGCTGTAGCGGAAAAACCAGAAAGTATACGTATCTTATTGATAAAAGTGGTCGGGGCGAATGGATTTGAACCATCGACCTCCTGGTCCCGAACCAGGCGCGCTAGCCAGGCTGCGCTACGCCCCGACCGACAGGCTGGGCGCACACATCCGGCCCAAGCCAATTCTCAGAGTAACACAGCTTTCCGGCCACTGCTACGGCAGCCTCAGGAGCTTGGCTTCCGTAATCGCGGGAATGGCGCGAATCGGATCGAGGATCGAGGCGGATACCTCTCCGTCCACGCGCACAAGTGACGCCGCGTCCGCCCCCCGTTGCGCTTCTCTCCGGCCCAACGCAAAGGTAGCGATGTTCACGCCTAGCTTGCCCAAAGACGTGCCGATTTGCCCGATTACGCCCGGCTCATCGCGGTTTCTCAAATATAAAATCGTTCCCTCAAGCTGCGCTTCAAGCGGGATGCCCTCGATCTGCAGCAAGCGTGGCGAGCCATCGTGTAGCACCGTTCCTTCGGCCGTGAAACCCCTGCTGGATCCCGTTTTCTCCGGCAGCGCTGCGACTTCGACGGTGTTCGAGAAGCCATGCTCACGCCGCCGCGTCTCTTCCTCTACAGTCAATCCCCTGGCCGCAGCCACCGCTGGCGCATTCACGACGTTCACCTTTTCATCCAACACCGCATTGAGCACGCCCGCCAGCACGGCGCTGCGCAGCAGGTGCGTCCCGACCTCCGCCACTTCGCCTGCGTAGCGGATGCGGATTCGCGCGGGCCGCGACTCCGCTAGTTGCGACACGAGAGAACCGAGCCGCTCCGCCAACTCCAAATACGGCCGCACGCGCCTGTACTGATCCGCCGAGAGTGCCGGCAGATTCACCGCGTTTCGAATAACGCCGTCCGCCAAATAGTCCCTGATTTGCACGGCCACTTGCGTCCCAACCTCTTCCTGTGCTTCGGCCGTCGAGCCCGCCACGTGCGGCGTAGCGATCACGTTCGGCAGGCCGACGACTGGCGAATTCTTCGGCGGCTCTTCCACAAAAACGTCCAGCGCCGCGCCAGCCAGCTTTCCGCTTTTCAGCGCTTCCGCCAACGCTGCTTCGTCAATCAATTCGCCGCGCGCCGCGTTGATGATACGCGCGCCTTTCTTCATCTTCTCGATGGTCGCTGCGTTGATCATGTTCTGGGTCGCTGGACTGAGCGCTGTGTGCAGAGAAATAAAATCGCTCTCCGCCAACAGCCTCTCGAGGGGTACAAGCTCCACATTCAGCTCACGCGCCGCAGCTTCGCTGATGTACGGATCGTAGCCAAGAACCCTCATGTCAAACGCTGCGGCGCGCACGGCTACTTCGCTGCCGATGCGGCCCAGCCCGATCAGCCCCAGTGTCTTGCCGCGAACTTCCGTTCCCGCAGCTGACGACTTTTCCCAGCGCCCTTCATGAATCGCTTTGTCCAGACGCGGCACCTGCCTCGCCATCCCCAGCAGCAGTGCAAACGTGTGCTCCGCCACGCTCACTGCGTTTCCTCCCGNGCGTGCTCATCACCAGCACGCCGCGCTTCGTCGCCGCTTCCAGGTCGATGTTGTCCACGCCAACGCCCGCTCGCCCTACGGCTCGCAGCTTCGGCGCCTTGTCCAGCAATTCCGCGGTGACTTTCGTCGCGCTCCGTACGATCAGCGCATCGGCAGCCGCAATCTCTGCGTCCAGCGTCTCCTTGGTTGTGAGCACGATGTTCCAGCCCGCCTGCTCCTTCAGCAGCTGCACGCCGCGTTCGCTGATTTTGTCTGCCACAATGACTTTCATCGGTCTGATGCCTTCCCCTGCGGGTTTTTCCCGCTCTGTGTAAGAGATCAACGTTATCGGCCCCTCTGCGCTCTGTCAAATTGACCTAAATCGATTACCGCGCTCGTCGAAAACCGCGCTGGCGTTGCCGCTCCGCTATCTCCCTCTGCTATATTGAATGACGCGAGGAGAAAATGATGAGTCTTGCTGAAAAAGTCCAAAANAGACCTTGTCGAGGCCATGCGCGCCAAAGATGAATTGCGCCTCAGTGTCCTTCGTGGAATCAAGTCCGCCATGAAACTCAAGGAAGTCGAAAAAATCCGTGCTCTCGATGAGTCCGAATGTATTCAGGTCCTACAAACCCTTGTGAAGCAGCGCAAGGAATCCATCGATCAGTTCACCAAAGGAAATCGCCCGGAGCTAGCCGCCANNATCATCGAATCCTATCTTCCCGCGGGCGCCAGCCCCGCCGAGATGGACGCTGCTATTACAAAGGCCATTGCGGAAACCGGGGCCACTTCCATGAAACAGATGGGCGCCGTCGTCAAAGCTGCAAAAACCGCGCTCGAAGGCAAAACGGTGGACGGCAAAACGCTCAGCGATCTTGTGCGCGAGCGCCTGTCGAAGCTCGGCTGAATGCCGAAGGAGGTATCATCGCGAATCCCCGCGGTTNGTTGCAGGGTGAAGGATCTGCTTCCCTTTGCGCGGCCGCGCCTATCGATTATTCTTGCCGCATGTCGCTTCCCGAGACCATCGCCGTGCGTTTCACCGAAGAAGACGCGGGCTACGTCACGGTTCGCCCCGTCGTGAAGCAAACATTTCGGCTCGCCGAACTCGCCGACATGGTCGTAAGCGTCACTGGAAAAGATTCAGCGCGCGTGCAGCAAATCTTTCGCGCCGGCACCATCGTCTACAACGGCTACCGCTATTGGTGGCAAGGTTTTCCCTCCGATTCATCTGAGATCGCAACGCTTCTTGCGCCTTTCCCCGACGATAATCCTTCGCGTCCGTTCGACTCTGCGGCAGTCACCACCGTGGCCCTCGAAATCGGCGGTGGCACCCAACGCTCCCAGATTTTCATCACCCACAAGGAAGGCTCAGCCAAGCGCCTATTCCGCCGCGACAGTCCTTGGGAAATTCTCCTGCGTGCGGCAAACGAACCCGCGCCTCGCTACGAAAAGTATTCCCACGCTCATCATGCGGACGTCTATCTTCTTCATCTTCCAATCGAAATGAGTCACTCTTTATTGAAAAGCCTTCTCGAAGCCGCGCCCCGCGTCCTCCGCAAAAAACTGACCCTGCCCCATCCACCTTCTTCCCTCCTTTTTCTCCTCCCACGCAAAGACTCTTGACCGGCGCGGTATTAGAGAAAGTTCAGGGCCTTAGCGTGGATATCTCACAAGGAATGAATGACTTAACAAAAATCAGAAGCAGAAGCGAGTCGTAAGCTACTTTGCGAGGAAAAGTGCCGTTTTGGGCGCTAAATTCCTTGTAACCCTCACTGTTCATTGGGGTTAGTGGCAAAATGCTTTAAAGACTTGTGAGATTCGCCTTATGGTCCCCAAAATTCGTCTGGATGCGAATCTACTACCACGAGACGATGCTCCCCGTGGCCTGAGAACGAATCAATGCGCCGCAGGCTTCAGTACGGCGGTGTTCCGTTCGTCGCTCGCGATAATCCGGTAGAGTTTCTTCAAATCATCGACCTTGCTCAGCGGCACGCTCAGTTCCTTCACTTCGAACGTCCGCGAATACTTCAGCGTATTTCCCGCAGCTTCGGTTTTGCTGTGATAACTCGCAAATTCATAATCCACGTCCACCGCCGGCGGCAGGTCGTCCACTTCATATCCCGCCGGCAGCGTGATCTCAAACATATCGCTGTTCTTGGCTGGACCATCAAACTCCACCGGATATTTCCTCAGTTCCTTTTGCTCGAGAATGCCGCTCGCGTATTCGCCGACCACACGAGGCCGAACAAGCATCAAATTCCCTGCCGATTTTGCATAATTTTCTGCAACGATCGAATAGTCATATCCGAATGGACGATCGGGATAATCAACATTGCTAACCGTGGCTTTGGTGAAATGGAAAGTGCCAAGAGAATGTGACATCAGTTGCTCAATCGNATCAGCATCTTTGGAGACTGAGCGAAGCGCATAGCGCTGCCGTCTTGCCGAGTCTCCCACGCGCCATTCGACGAATTCACCGCTGAGTGTTCCCTGCGCGTTGAGAGCGAGTTTCGCAGTGCGCTGGGTGCCGCCGGTAGAAGGCGATAATTGCGGCAGTTCCAAAAGTTCGCCACCCTCCGGAGTCACCAGCAAACCATAGTTGGACTGCAGAGGGCCCCGCAAGGAACCGAACGGCGTCAACGTGTCGGTGGGATCAAAGAACAGAAGCCGCCCAAGCTTGGGATGCTGCAATGTTGCTGTGAGCGTCGAATCCTGAACGTCGTTGGGCAACTTGATTGCCAGAATTACGTGATTAAAATCCTCTAGATGCGGCGGCGTGGATGCGGTAACTCCACCCCGCTCCGTGTGTATGACCACGTAGTACGACTCGATGCCGGTGTCGCTGAGCATGGCACTCAGCAGCGTCGCCTTGTCCTTGCAATCTCCGAATCGGTGTGTAAACACGTCGCGGGCGGGATGTGGCTGGAAACCGCCGACGCCAAGCTCAACGGCGACGTATCGTATATCCTTCTGCAAGAATTCCGCCAGTGCCCGCATCTTCGCCAATGATCCATTAACAGAGCCGGTGAGCGTGGCGACTTGCTGGTGAATTTCTGGGCTCAAATCGCGCCGCCCTCGAAGGAGCTGGTTATACCACTGGCCCATATCCGCCCAAGTCACGAATCCGCGGTTTCCTCCTCCAGGCGGGAAGAGCGATAGAATCATTAAGCCTGCGACCCCGCGCCAAGGCGGCATTTCTGCCTCCCACTTGATCGGCTGCAGATCACTGACAACCCATTGGTATTGGCCGTTTCCAGCGGACGAGGGTGCTGTTTCGAGATGATTCAGCCACACCGCTTTGTATTCCCAGGATGGCGGCAGTTGTAACGTGTAGCGAGCCTCGCGGACAGGCATCGTATCTTGAAAATACCAAGCGTCTTGCATCACATACGGCCGCCAATCTTGTTCGACTTCATATCCGACGATGTTACCGGGCTCCGCGGCCGGGATATTCATGATCTTGGCATGAAGATCGGTGTACAGTTCGCCCCACTCGACACCGGAATACCCGGTGTCTGTCATCTCCTTTTCCTTCACCTCGAAATCCTTGCCTTGGGCAGGAATACACCACCCATGGATATTGGTGATTTTCGTTTCCCCGTCGTAAAAGAAACGCTGTTTGCCCAGCCAGCGGCCATCGGGACGCAGAATCTTGTAGGCTCGCTTTTCAATCTTCTTGATCTTTCCGTTGGGCTGGACCGAAAGAACGTCTTCTGCGTAGAGCACTACCGCCTCGGTTTTCTCATCGTAAGTCGGAAGTGGCACGTTGACGGCAGAATGCATCCAGGCCGGCGCATCGGCGCCGGCGCAAAAGCGGGGCCACGCAAGAATTAGCGCCGCTGCGAGAGAAGAAAAGAGCAGTCGCCGTAGAGCGGCCGAAAGCACAAAGTCAATTCTGTGCCGCGGTTGCGGCAGGTTGAAGAACAACTTGTTGGTCATCGCCCGACCTCACAATCTGGTAAAAAGTCCGTAGCACGGGGTATTTGTCTTGGGGGACCATGAACACGTCGCTGCGCAACGTTCGGTGTAGATGCAGCGTCGTGCTCGCCGCATCGACCGACAACTTGTACGCTAGGGCTTGAATATCCTGGTCGATCGCTTTTGGCATGCTGCTTACTTGCCAGCCGTTCGGCAAAGCGATCGTGATGTCGTCAATTTTTTCAAACGCATACTCGAAGTACACGGGAAAAACTCGATTGGCGTGCTCAAACATGTGTTTCTCCACCGCGCTGAACAACCCCGTAGGCAGCAACGCGTGCTTTCCCGCGCCGGTAATCCACCCGGGAATCTTGATATCAAATTCCGCAACGAGGGGCTGGTTTGAACTCTTCCAATCTGGCGTATTTTTTAATTCGATTTCGGCAGTCGCCGGGANTGTTGTTCTTCAGCCGCTCTTCGAGCTCCTTCTTGCGCCCGGCCTCGTCCTGATTGCGTTCCTCGGTGCGAAGGTCCCGGGCTTCAAGTCCTGAATAACTGACTGTCACCTTTCCTGCAAGCTCTCCGTCTTCACTCAGTTTGAGTTCTGCTTTTCGCTCGATGCGCGAAGCGGCGCTTTCGGCTAGCGGTGTTTCAATCCATGAGCCGCCGTCTTTGTCCAAGCGCCGCCCTTTTGCCCCGGATTCGTACCAGGGGAGCAAACCAAAAGGCGTGAACGCGGCTCCGGGATCATAATACGCATCTTTTCCATCAACTTTCACGGCCACGAGATTTGCCTCGAGCTCCTCGCTGTTCATTCGTTTGGGATTGAAAAAATATTCCGAACGGCTCGCCACCAAGACCGGATCGGCTTGAAAGCCAGCCGCGCGAGCGAGCCCCAGGAGGAGCCACGTTATATCCGACCCTTCCCCGTAACCAGACTTCCAAAGGTCTTCCACGTTGTCAGGCATCTTTCGTTTCTCCTCGGCTTTGAACGGTTCGTAGGAGAGGTTACGGACTTGCTGGCAACGATCGTAGATCTTCTGCAGTTTGGTGAGTGGAGCATCCGATGGTGAAACAATTCCGGCAACTGCCTGTTCCATGGCCTTGCCCCGGTTCACAAAGCTGTCTACCCGGTGGTATTCCTTCTTGCCATACTTCTCCCAATATTTGTCTTCTTTGTCCTCAAAACCGGTCTCGCTGTATACGAAATACACGCGGAATTTCAGTTCATTTTCCGGCGGCATGTATTCCTCTTCCTGAAATGCCGGAACGTCCCGTGCGGTCATGCGAATAATACGATCCTGCTCCTGTTTTGGGACCGTTGCGCCCTCCGGAAGTCCTGCCGGCCAGTTCCACTGAATCGCATACCGCTCGTAGGGTTTGAGGGTGAAAAGTGCCCTTTTCGTGAACAGCTCGGCGCTCAAAATCCACTCCGACCTGAAAACGTAACCATCCTCGAAATCATAGTTGAAGTGGTATTCCACGATGCTCCCCACCTGGACGTCTGGAACGGTAAACGTCTTGGCCACAATTTTTCGATTTCGCGATTTCTCGATCGTTTGTTCGTAGGTCTGTCCATCAAAATTCACAATCGACCCGTCTGGTCGAATTGTGCGCGCTCGGATATTGCTGATGTTCGCCCGCTGGCGAAGATAAGGGATTTCGATGTTGGCGTATTTACGTCCTTCCTCTGTGAGTATCTTGATCCGAACGTAGTTGTACTCCGTATTTCCTCGGCCGAGGTCTTTCCGGTCCACTTGCCGGTAGAGGAAGATCGCTGGTGCCCCAGGCGCCTTCGGCTCGCTCGTCATCTTCAATTCTTCCTGCGTGATTGGCTGCCACTCGTCCCCGCTGACTGGCTGCACAACCATGAGAGCAGGAGCTATCAAGGCAAGCGCAAACAGCAGAATTATGCGTAAGTAAGACACGGCAAGCCTCCAAAGGAACGAATTCTGGGATCCCGAAGAACCACACCCTGCTAGCCGGGGCAAAGAACGAAGGCTGTACGGCTTGGAAAGTTTGCCGACCATGGCTCGTAGTTATGACCTGAATACTATATAATGCCGGACATTACAGGGATGCTATAAACCTGTCAAGCGTACGGCTCAGACCAGCCCAACGGCACAGCGGATTCCCTTCACTCCCCTTAAGCTGCGGCAAATCCCCGCGCACTATTACATCCCGATTATGTTTGGGTGGATAGGAAGGCTCCGATGAGCGACTGCCCATAGAGTTCTGCGGCGCCCGTTCATGCCGCAAGGAATGTGAAGCGACGCTACATGATCGCGGTTGGCGGTGCAGGTTCGTCGGGACTCCCCGCATTCGCCAGCGGCACACGAATCATCACCAACGCCAGCACCGCGAGCGCGACCAGCGCGATCCATAGTGACGGCTTCCAGTGGAATAGTGTTACGTCCNTTGCCCGCGCCCACAAGTCCAGCGATCACCAGGCCGCACAAAGCCTCTCCCGCGATCAGCCCCGAAGCGGTCAAGACGCCGGCGTTATCAACACGCGTTTTCTGCGCATCGTTGTACCCGCGCCGGTCGCGCAGCTTGTCGGTGACCCAGCGGATCACGCCGCCCACAAAAATCGCAAACGTCGTCCCGAGCGGCAAGTACATCCCCACGGAGAACAGCATCACGCTCTTGACTTCAATCAAGATCATCGCGATGCCCAGCAGGATTCCCACTACCACCAGCGGCCAAGCCATGTCTCCGCCCACAATACCTTTGGAAAGCATGGCCATCAGGCCCGCTTGGGGAGCCGACAACGCTGGACTGCCAAAGTGATAAGCCTTGTCGAGCACAGCCAGCGGAAAGAACAGCACCAGGGATGCGGCCACCACGCCGAACAGGTCCCCGATTTGCATCTTCGAAGGGGTGCCACCGAGAATGTGTCCGACCTTCAAGTCTTGCAGCATTTCGCCGGCCACGGCTGAGGAAACACAGATCACCGCAGCCACACCCAGCACCGCCGCTACCCCGCCAGTGCCGGAAACTCCGAGAGCGACCATCAGCAATGCCGCAATCACCAGGGTGCACAGCGTCAGGCCGGACACAGGATTGTTCGAAGAGCCGATCATACCGACCAGGTTGCCGGAAACTGCGGCGAAAAAAAATCCGATAATGATCATCACTACTGCGGCGCCCAGCGCTCCGGAAAGCAGCTTGGAACTGGAAAGCGTCCCGGCGCCGCTGATGAAATGATAGTAAAGAAGGATCATGGCGACGAACACGGCAGCTATGCCGGCAAAAATGCCCTTGGCGGGCAGGTCGCGCTCGGTGCGATTGGTCGCGGCATGGGCGGCTGCGGACTTCTTTAAATCCGACATCGCGCGCCCCATGCCTACAGCAAGCTGTTTGCGCATTTTGAACAGCGTGTAAGTTGCGCCCACCAGCATCCCTCCGACCGCAATCGGACGCACGATGGAGTAGTAGACGGCTCCAGCCAGCAGCGTCCACGAGAGACTCTGTCCGGCAGGCTGAGCCGCTTGAATGTAAGGCCCGATCGTAAAAGTGAGTAGCGGTACGAGCAGTCCCCACGCCAGTACGCCGCCGGCGAAGTTCAAAGACGCCAGCCGTGGACCGATAATGTATCCCACGCCCAAATACGCGGGGCTAATGTCCGGCGCAGTAAACAACGAGGTACCCCCAGTGATGGTTGTTGCCACGTTGGGATTTGTGCTGGTACGCAGCAGCAGCTTCTTGCCTGGCGCGCTGATCTTCACTGCCAATGTGTTGTTTGGCGAAAACACGTTGACGGCGCCGAGCAGAAACATAAAGGCGCCGAATCCCATGTTGGCGAACAGAACCTTTGCCGCCTTGGTCCCCTTTT
>OCOJ01045386.1_pt2 | contig 16314 bp, 18 predicted proteins | sample 1539251 | NCBI WGS metagenome assembly OCOJ01 (sample SAMN01911457, study PRJEB22624) | soil metagenome | biome: Soil | place: Malaysia | collected 2012-04-30 | depth RA_metagenome m | reverse complement strand
CCAAGGCATCGCTCCCTCCCCTCAGGGAGGAAGTGTCACCTATGTGTCCGGTACAAGCTGTCACCTATGTGTCGGGCCGCTCACTGTTGATGCAGTTGGCCTTACTGGCCTCCAGTCCAGAAACTGACTCCTAGAATTGCTCGTTTTCGATGCAGTTGGACGCGAACTGCGCCCAGCGGAGTCCAATTGGACGCCGACTTTTTAGCCGGATTGGTATCTCTAGTGAGCGCGCAAAAACGCACCAGTCCTGCCGCAGGTGAAGGGAACGTATGCTATCCTTAGCCCGTGGAGATCACCCTCAAGATACCGGACGAGCTTGCACGGCAAGTCGCCTCCGAGGGCAAGGACCCGGCGCGTGTCGCGCTTGAGGCATTGGCCCTTGAGGGCTACCGGACAGAACGCCTCTCCGAATCCGCCGTTCGCCAGATGCTGGGATTCGAGACCAGGATGGAAGTGCATGCTTTTCTGAAGCAGCATGGCGTTTACCTCCATTACGGTGTCGCGGATTTAGAGCAAGACCAGGTAACCGCCGAAAAGATGCGTGGAAGACTCCAAGACGAGAGAACTTCCGGTAAGACCCGCTAGGGATGATCGTTGTCGCCGACACCTCCCCGATCAATTATCTGATTCTCATCGAAGAGATAGACATCCTAACAAAGATGTACGGCAGGGTTGTAATCCCGCGTGCTGTGCGCCAGGAGCTTCTGCGCCCTTCAGCACCCGAGATGGTTCGGAATTGGATCACGCAACTGCCCACTTGGCTTGAAGTTCATACTCCCGTGAATGCTCCAGACGCATCGCTGTCCACGCTGGACCCAGGCGAGCGTGACGCGATCATGCTTGCAGGAGAGCTCAGGGCCGATCAATTGATTGTGGACGACCGGCAGGGACGGCACGAAGCGGAAAAGCGCGGCATCCCAGTTATGGGGACGTTAGGCGTATTGCGAGAAGCGGCCGCCCTCGGTCTACTGAACCTTCGGATCGCGGCGAAACGCCTTGAAGCCACGAGCTTTTACATCGCACCGGAAGTCCTGACACGTCTATTGAAGGATCAGCCCTAATCGACGCCCCCAAAAGCAGGCTTTGGCCTAACTGGCCTCCAGCCCCGAAATTGACTTCTAGAATTACTGGTTTTTGACGCAGTTGGACGCGGACCGAGACACGCCGGCCCCTTCAATACGGCGGGTCCATGATTGGGCGTGCGGGATACAATCCCGGCTCCCCCTGAGAGTGAGGACATCTGATTAGGCGGCGGGTGGCGCAGGCTGCCCGCTTTCCTCCGTTCCAAGGAAGTTCTTCCGCAGCATTGTCTCTGCATGCGAGGCATGATACCACTCTGTGGACTTCACCGCGGGGATAGGCACGGGGGTGCCCCATCCTTCCCGGTGGGTTTTCGGGGAAGGGTGGGGTTCTTGGCCGGATAGCGATGCCTGCGAATTTGAAGCGCTATTGCGGCCATTATCTGCATCTCGGCGGCGACGGGCAGACCCCGCGCACTTTTATGATTGACGGACAAACAGCCGAGCGAGAAAACGGAAGTGCCCCACCCTTCCGTCCCAAGAACCGGGACGGAAGGATTGGGCACCCCGCACCCGAATCTTCGCCCCGCGAATGCTCGAAGCGGCTGCCACCCGCTAGTTGGTGATCAACCTGTTTTTGATTCGCAGCGTCACGCGGCGGTCCGCGCAGGTCAGGGCCATCGGCCCGGGCGCCGAGCTGCCCGCAGGTTAGGCTCCCGCAGCACGGCGCGCCGCGGGAATGAGTCATTGCGGCAGTTGTGGGATTGCGGCGCACGCGCGTTGCGTCCCGCGCGCTGCTACCTGTTAAAATCCTCGCGTGCTGGAACTCACGCCGCGGCAACTCGCCATCCTGCAACAACTCGCCGCGCAGGGCTTTGCCGTCACTTCGTTTCCGATGTACGCCAATGCCATTGGCGTGCGCCGCGGTGACTTTGCCGCATTGCTCGCGCCCGCGCCGGACGCGGCGCTCGCGCTGCAAGGAGAGCCCTGTTATCTCCTGAACGGAAACCTGGCCGTGCCGGTCGTGCGCGGCGGCAAGAAGCTGTACACGTGGAAAAAGCAGTCCGTCGAAGCCACGCCCGAGCGTGAGCAAGCCCTGCGCACATTCCGGGAAGACCTCCTGCGCATTCTCGAGTCCGAGATCGCTCGCGGCCCCGCCCGCGACGCCCTCTGACTCCCGTAGGGGCGCACCCAGGGGTGCGCCCGTTGCGCCACACACGCGACCCATGCCGCAGAGTGACGAGTGCTCCCCCGCAATAACTGCCGCTCATTACGCTACAATCCGCTCTCCCATGCATTTTGAATGCAGCGGCGACGAACTGTTCCTGGCGCTGGTGAGCATGATCCAGGTGACGCGCCCCGCGCTGCTCACTCCGGCGGGCGATGGCTTTGACGTGGACGTGTCCCCGCTGCTCAATCAAAAGGAATTGAACGATGACGAGCGCCTGGTGCTGCGGCTCTATGGACATCTCTCGCAGGGGGCAGCCGAACCCCCGCCGTACCTCGAATTGACGGACGCGGAGGCGCAGCGCCTCTCCCGCGCGCTGGCCCTGGTGGAGCAATCGCGCGCCTGGCCGGACGATGCGATCTCCCTCTGCCGCGCCCTGCGTTCCCGCCTGCAGCCATGACCACCTGTGTGTCTCTGCTCGCCGCCTCCGAGCCCTCCATGTAGCGCAGGGCCGTAGTTGCCCTGCGGCCCGTTCTGGTCCTTGGCAAGTTCCGCTCCTTGGCCCGCTCCGCTCCGTGGCATGTTCCGGTCCGTGGCACGTCCCGTTCTGTATCCCGTTTCTCTCCCCATCGCGCCGCGCGCTCGCGAAAAACCCCGGTCCAAAACGCGCCGGAACGAACCGCAGGGCTTTCGTTTGAGAGCAGCAGACCGCCGCGGCCCACGCGCGCCGGGGGATGCGGATCGGCTTCCTCCGCGCATCGCCCTGCGCTACATTAGGCCATGTCGCGTTTGAGGCGCATCGAGCAGCGGGAGCGTTATTTTTTCGTAACTACAAATCTCGCGCCAGGAGTGGCCCCTTTGGCACCCCGGGAACGCACCGCAGTCTTGGACGAACTCGACCGAACACGGCGCCGCAAGAGCTGCTTTGTATTTTCCTACGTGGTGATGCCGAGTCATGTGCATTTCGTGGTGTGGCCGCAGACAAGCAATTTGACGGATATCCTGCGTGAATTCAAATCCAATGCCGCCCTCCGCTTGGCGCGGATGCGCGCAACTGCCGGGCCGCTGTGGCAGCCGCGTTTCTTCGAGTTCATCTGCCGGCGGGTGAGCGATTTTCATGAAAGAATTGCTTACATTCACAATAATCCGGTCGAAGGTGGTCTGGTGAGACAGCCGGAGGAATGGCCCTGGTCAAGCGCGGGATGGTATTTGCGGGGCGCGCCGCCGCCCATTCCCGTGGATCAGGCGGAACTTCCCGCCGATGGCAACTCGCCATTGTGGCCCGTCCACCGGCCATAACAACTTCTCCCTCATGTAGCGCAGGGCCGAAGTTGCCCAGCGGCACGTTCCGGGTCCGTGGCTCGTTCCGTTCCGTGGCTCCATCCGGGCCCGTGGGGCGCGTTCCGGCCGCTGCATCTCGTATTTTTCCGGAACGAACCGCAGGGCTTTCGTCCGGGCGAAACACAAAGTTGCGCCCTGCGAGCCCTGGCGCACGCGGATCGGCTGTCTCCGCTCATCGCCCTGCGCTACATGGGCCGCAAGATGGACACAGACAAGTCCTGATCCCGGATCCCGATCCCGGATCCCGACCCTGAGGCTTCGGGACTCGGGAGCCTGTCCCACCGCGCGTCTTGCAACCCTCGGCGGCCGCGGGCATCCTAATTCACGCGCAATGACCTACGATCTGATCTGCGTTGGGGCGGGGCCCACCGGGCTGGCCTGCGCCATGGAAGCGAAGCGCGCGGGGATGCGTCCGCTGGTGGTGGACAAGGGCTGCCTGTGCAATTCGCTCTACCACTATCCGGTGAACATGCTGTTTTTCACCACCGCTGAAAAGATGGAAATCGGCGATCTGCCCATGGCCATCAGTGGGGACAAGCCCACGCGCGCCGAGGCGCTCAAGTATTACCGCAAGGCGACGGAGCATTACGGCCTGGAGTTGCGCCTCTATGAGCGGGTGCAGGGACTGGAGCGCACCAACGGCAGCTTCCGCGTGCGCACGCGGCGCGAAAACGGCGCCGAGGAAGAGTACCGCGCCACGCGCGCCATCATCGCCAGCGGGTATTACGACCTGCCGCGGCGGATGGGCGTGCCCGGCGAAGATTTGCCGCACGTTTCGCATTACTTCACCGACGCCCATCCCTGCTGGCAGCGCGACGTGGTGGTGATTGGGGCAGGGAATTCGGCGGCCGAGGCGGCGCTGGAACTCTTCCGCGCGGGCGCCCGGGTCACGCTAGTGCACCGCGGGCCGCAGGTGAGCCGGCGCATCAAGTACTGGGTGCTGCCGGATATCGAGAACCGCATCGCCGCCGGAGAAATCCGGGCGGAATTCAACTGCGAGGTGGCGCGCATCGAGCCCGGGCGAGTTGTGATTCAGGAGGGCGGAGGCGCAGGGGCACGGCAGGCCGTGCCCCTACCGGGTGGCACCGGCGAGCGGGTGCTTCCAGCGGATCTTGTTTTTGCCATGACCGGCTACCAGCCGGATTTTGCGTTTCTGAAGGCGCAGGGCATCGAGCTGGACCCGCAGACGCAAAAGCCCGCTGTCAATCCCCAAACGCTGGAGACCAACGTGCCCGGCTTATATGTTGCCGGGGTGGTGGTCGGCGGGCAGCACACCAGCGAAATCTTTATCGAAAACGGCCGCTTCCACGGCAAGCAAATTATCGCGTCCCTCCGCTAGGCACGGGCCGGCGTGCGTCCTCGCCGCGCGGATGGGAGAGATCGGCTGGAATCAAGACCGCGCGGAGTTCCGGTAGAAGCCGGCGGGGAGTGCCGCATCAGGCGAGACCTTCGATCGTCGCGAGAACTCCGGATTAGTCTTGCGCGGCGGCTGGCTGCCCTCCTGCCAACAGGGCCCACGAGCCGCCCCACATGGCCAGGGCGATCAGCATGCTGGACCACTCATCGGGATCGCGCAGGCCAGCGCCCTGGAGGAAGCCGAGCACGCGCGGCAGGTGCAGCGTCAGCACCCAGCTTCCGAACATCAGGCCGAGTCCGCCGGCTCCCCACACCTCCAGCAGGCGGAAGGTGATGCTCACGGCCGCGGCCAGAAAGGCCACGCCGAACAATGCCGCCCAGAAGGTGTGCCACGGAAGCCACCAGGGCACGAAGGACGCATGGAAGGCGAGACCCACGAGATGATCCACGCCGAACACGGCGAGCGACACCCCCAGCACGTAGCGGCCGGCCTGCGCGAGCCATCCGGGGATTGCTCCGTGCGCGGGGATGAGCAGGGCCAGGCAGCCGATGGCGATGGGCTCGAGAAATACCGTGCGGAAGGGAATGCTGGAGAGGTGCCACACATAGCGCGGCAAGACGATGGTCAGCGCGCAGGCAATGAACAGAACGCCCAGCAGCAATGCCGCCTTGCCGGACGACTTCTTCGAGAAGAAGGCTGCGCCACAGGCCGTCCAGATGGCTCCGGCGAAATACGCCAGCCAGGGAATGGCCGGGAGCCAGGGAATCAGGTTCAGCCCATCGTAGCCGCGGCCGAGCGGATGGCCCGCTGTCCGGGCGCAAATGAGCGTCTCAATGCCGATGGCGAGGATGGCCATCGCAAAGATGGCCCGGCCGGCTACGGCGAGTGCATCTGGCAAGCGCCCGGCGAACGAGTTCCCGCTGGAATGGTTTTCCGTCATTGCGCACCCGTGGTGTTCCGAAGAATGATAAATCGCGACCGAAGCCCCGTAATCCCGATGGGTGCTGTGATGCAGGCGGAGGATAAGAGGGTGTCTGAGTCTCGCCCGCACGTTCCGCGATCCTTATGTAGCGCAGGGCCGGGGTTGCCCTGCGGTTCGTTCCGGCGGCACGCTCCGAGTCCGGGGCGCGTACCTGCCATGAACTTTCCTCGGCGCATCGGAACGACACACGAGCGGGGACGGACCAGAACGAGCTCGGAACGAACCGCAGGGCTTCCGCTCGGGCGCATCAGACCGCCGCCACCCACGCGCGCCGGTGGACGTGGATCGGCTTCCTCCGCTCAACGCCCTGCGCTACAGGAAGAAAAGACCGGAACGCCAAGGGAGATTGCGTTCAACTCAGGCCGGAGGCCTGGACGGGCGCAAAAACGGAGCGGGGCGCAGGCAAAGTCCGCCGTCAGCGGACTGTGCTACTCTAGGGGCGTCATGGCCAATGTGGTAAGCGAGGTGGTGCAGACGGTGACGGCGCTGGCCAAGGGCTTCAGCGTGACGTTCCGCACGATGCTGGGGAAGACGACCACGGAAGGGTATCCGGACGAGCCGGTGCGCTTCATGCCGCGTTACCGCGGCATCCACGTGCTGCACCGGGACGAAGGGGGGCTGGAGAAGTGCGTGGGGTGCTTCCTGTGCGCCGCGGCCTGCCCGGCAAACTGCATCTACATCGAAGCCGCTGAAAATACGGATGCGCAGCGCATCTCCGCCGGGGAGCGCTACGCGAAGGTGTATAACATCGATTACTCGCGGTGCATCTTCTGCGGCTACTGCGTGGAGGCCTGCCCCACGGACGCCATCACCCACGGCCACGGGTTTGAGCTGGCCACCTACGACATCAACTCCCTGGTGTACCGCAAAGAGCAGCTACTGGAAGCTGCACAAAAGAAATCCGCTTCGGCCTGAGCTGGCGGCAGCCACGGGGTGCCATGCCTGGGAACCGTCCAGGGCCTCTTGCATGCGTACAGTCCCTTACCTATAAGACCTACTCCGCAATGTAAACATAATTGCGGAGGAGCGGGTGAAGCGACGCGCTGGTTTCGAGGCAACAAGTGAGGGAACCCACACAGCACACGCCGGGCACCGGCGCGCCGGGTCCAGCAGGGTCTTGCAGCAGGGGGCCGATGCCCGCTTGCAAGAGGAAGGCCGCAGGAGTGCCTGGGCCACGGACTCAGCCCGCGCCCTCGGGCTCGGGCTGGCTTCGAGTTTCAAGCGAAGCACGAATTGTGTTGCGAAGGGCAGGGGAGGCCCTGCGCTCGGCTTTTCGCTTGGCGCGTGCGGTGATGGCCGGGGAGGCAGCGGGCAGGCGATCCGGCAGAGGAGGCGAGGGATCCCGCGCGGGGTTCGCCAGGTTCCTTGCTGTTTCCTCCTGAGCGGAGGCGCGGGGCTTCGCGCTTGCACTGGTGGTCACGGCACTGGCGGATTCCACCTGGCGGGTGGAGCTAAGCCAGCCGGCCAGCATCTGCCTGGCGCGGCGAGTGCCGCGGCCGCGGGATTCACCGGACTGGTCCGCACCGCCCGCGCGACTGGAGCGCCGCTCGAGCATCCACCGGGCAAGCAAGGCCAGCGCCTTCTCTTCCATCATTTCATCCAAAAGAACAGCGAGCTCGCGCTGGAGATTTGCGGCGTGCTCCAGCTTGCTCATTTCGAAGTATCGCAGCGAAGTGCTGGAACACTGGCGAAGATATTCCACGGGCGGTCTTCCAAGCCGAGTCATTTGCGTTCCCCCGGGGCCCGAAGAAGTGTAAGTGGCCCGTTATGTGGCCGCACAGTAACAGATATACAGAATTGCTTGCAATCATTTTCTCCGCAGACAATTCAACGCGTAGTACCACTGGTACCGGCTGCCGCCTTTTCGGCCACAGCCATCTCCAGCGAAATCCAGGCATACGAAATCATGTGCAGCGCTTGCAGCGGGGATCCGGAGAATCCGCCGGAGGACAGGGACACCGGTTTCGAATGGCAGAACGATCCCTTCTGGGCCTGGTGGAAAGCAGGCACGGCGGAGCCGGAGGGCGACGAGAAAGAATTCGCGAATCCCGGCGGCCCGGTTCACCGGGCTTTGCGGCGAGAGATGCGGCCGGGGGGTGCCGCGTGATGCGCTGCCCCAGTTGTAGCGGCCAGACACGGGTAACGCACAGCCGCGGACAGGGCGACGGACGGGTGGTCTGCCGGAGGCGCGCCTGCCGCCAATGCCGCCAGCGTTTCACGACCCTTGAAAAGCTGGCCCCCGGACTTGCCGAGACGGGCTGGAGAGAGACTGCATCCGCAGCATGCTCGAGCGTCACACGGGAGAAAACGCGGGAAACCGCCCCGCGGATAAAGATAGTCCACTAATAGGCTGTTTTCGTGCATGGACGCGGTTTTTGTATTGCATCGGAGTTAGCGGAAGGAGTAAGGTCGCACACGGTAACAGGACGGAAGGGCCCAGTGAGTAGCGGCCCTCGAGTCCGGCAACAGGTCCGGAGATTCCACGCCGCGCAGCGGAGTGGAGCCTGGACGCCGCAACCCTCCAGCCCGCCACGGCGGATGGGGAGGGATCGCCGGCGGCGTAAAACTCGAGCGGCGCATCGCAGGCGCCGGAGTGTTTGCGCGGATTGCTCGCCCCCGCCGTGTGCAGCTTTCGCTTTAGACAATTCGATCCACCGGCGCCGGCCCACCGGCGCGCCCGCGGAGGTCCGTCCATGGCCCGAAGAAATGTCTGCCTGGTGCCCGCGCATTGGACGCCGCGTGAGGTGGCCGCGCACCGCTGCAGCGACGGCAGCCACCTGCACATCAGCTACTCGGAACGCGCGGAACTGCTGGCCGCGGGCCTGGCGGACTGGGTGGTGTTTCCGCGGGTGGTGCGCATGAAGCGCACCGTGCCCCTGCGCGGGCTCTCCGCAAAGACCGGCGAGTATCTGGCGGCGCACATCCGCGCCGGGCGCGCCTGGGCGCGCACCATGCTCGCGGACATGCTCCGCTTCCCGCAAAGCGGGACCGCCGGGTAGTACCCGCCGCCCGGTTTTCGCCGGGCTACCGCCCACGGATCGGAGCCGGGCCCAGCGGCCCGCTGGACAGATGTTTTGCCTGGCGGGTGCGCCAGGGCCCGGCGCCGCCCCAGCGCGGCGAGCGGCTCCGCAAAAAAGGCCGGCGGAAGGATGCAGCGGGCGGTGAACGGGGAGGAAAGCGGGCCCAGGCTTTCGAGAAAATCAAGAAACGAGGACGTCGATGCCAAATTACAACACCAGCGCCGCCCCCGCGGCCCTCTATCCGGGAGACGTGGGCTTTGCCTTCAACGCGGAGTCGCCAGCGCCGCCGCAATCCAGCGCGCAGTTTGCGCTGCCGGCATTTACCGGGTCGCACGCGGATCAAAGCCGGCTGATCTCCTGGCAGACCAGTTTTTCCGCTGCGCCGTCTGCGGTGAATGCAGTCTTGCAAGCCGCGGACCAGGACGCCGACGGAAATTACGCCACGGTGGACACCAGCACGAATGTGAACGGCGAACGCAGGCAAATCCAGGTGCGCGCGGGGTTCGTGCGGGCGCGCCTGGTGAGCCAGACCGGCGCAGCGGCCATTACGGTGACGATCGGAGCTTAATTGGCTGGAGACATGGGCAGTCCAGAGTGACTGCGCCGCTTCCATGGCAAAGACAGGAACCATCACCTTCGACAATGTGTCGTCGCACGACCCTTTTGTGGTGCCGGTGGCCTGCCGCTCGATCACCCTGCGCGAGCAGGGAGCCGCGGGCACCACGCGCTACCAGGTGTTCGCGCCCACGGCCAACGACGCGGGATTCACCAAGCTGCAGGGCGAAGCCACGGTGTTGACCGCCTATCCGCCCGGGCAGCTCTTCCAGGCCAACGACATTCCCGCGTACTTCACCGTGCTGGACGTGGCCAGCGCCACGTTCTCTTACATCTGCGAATGAGCGGACGCGGCCGTGCCCACGCCACAGGAACTGGGGATTGATGCCGCGCTGCGAGAGCGGGGCTACAGCTTCGCTTCGCGCGGATGGCCGGACCGGCTGTGCTGGAGGCGGACCGAGAACGGCGAGCTGGAAATAGCTTGCGTGGAAGTGAAGGCGAACGGGAGCGAACCCGATGACGGGCAACTGCTGGTGCACGCGATTCTGGCTGCGGCCGGAGTTCCCACGTACATCGTGCGGCAGGAAACGGACCTGGACGGGCTGAGAGCGGGCGCCTCTCCGCTTCCCGGATGGTGCCGCAGCGCAACCGAGCGGCTGCAAGACTATGTGGACGATCTGAGCCGGCGGCTCAGCCGCCTGGCGGAAGCGCACCTGGACCGGAAGCAGCGCATCCTGGCGCGGGCCCACCGGGAAGCGGAGGACTATGCGCGCGCACTCGATGAGCGGTTCCGGCAACTGGAGAGCATTGTGGAGGGCCGAATTCAGAGGATCGAGGAGCTGAAGGGGTTGTTCGCTCCTCCGGCCGCGGCGGAGGGGCAGGGAACCGGGAAATGAAGGAAATCCGAAACTCCGAAACGCTGCAGCGCTGGCTGCTGGAAAGCGGCCACCTGGGCCGGCTGTGGGACCGCCCGCGGTTCTACTTTGACGGCGCAGAATTCGACCGCGAGCTGGCCGGGGTGCGCGAACAGTATCCGCGATTCCGCGCGGAAGAGGCAGAGGCCCGGGCCGCGCTGCGCCTGCTGGGAAAACAGGAGGCGGCGTCGCGCCTGGTGGTGCTGGGCGGGCGCCGGAGCTGGACGCGACGCGAGCGCATGCTCCTGCTGATTGCCATCGCCCTTCTGGTCCTGGCTGTGCTGCTGCTCGGCGCGCCCAGGGTCCGCGCGCAAGACCTGGCGCGCGCGGACCTCTCCGCAGTCACGGCCGGCAAGAGTCACGGCCACTCGGAAGCGTACCGCAGCCTGTGGTTAAAACCGGAGCCGGCGGTCCAGAGCGGCCAGCCGGGCGGAGTCATTATCCAGGTGGCCAACCAGGGCACAGTGCTGGCCACGCGGCCGGCCGGGCTGCTGCAGTTCAACTGTTCCACCAATCTCTCGTGCTCGTTCTCCGGGACGGTGTTCACGATGACGGCCACGGGAGGAAGCGGCAGCGGATGCATTCCGCCAGGGAGTACGGCAAACGCGCTGCTCTTTGACGCCGGAAGCAGCACGTGCAACGACGTCTCCAAACTCACCTGGAACAGCGGGACGAGCACGATGAGCCTGCTGGCCGGCGGGATTTTCGATCCTACGGCGGGAACGGTGAAGGTGCCCGGCTCGACCGGGCAGCTTCTCTACAACAATGGGGGCAACCTCGGGGCAGAAGACCCGATCGTCAGCGGCCCGGACGCCACGGGCAGTGCCCCCACCAAAAATCCGGTCGAGACCGGAGCGCTCGACAATTCCACGAGCTGCTCCTCGGGTCCCTGCGTGCGCTCCTTCACCGTGGCCAACGCGGCGCCGGCGGGGAGCGAGTACGGGCTGATCGTGCGGAATATTCCCAGCGGCACGCAGCCGGTCAGCGGAACGTTCTGGCAGGCCACGCAACCGGTGTCGCTGGCTTCGCTGCCTGCGCTCGCGGCGGGAAGCAACACCATCGGAGCGGTGACGCAGGCCAGCGGCCCGTGGAGCACCACGGATTCCGCGGATGGCTCGACGGGGAGCGCGGTGCCGGCGAAGGCCCGGTACTCCGGAGGGAACGGCAGCGGGAACCTGACCGGCTACCTGAACTGTGACAACACCGCGGCCTACGACGCGAGTACGAACGGAGCCACGCAGCTTGTCGCCCTGGCCAGCGGGAAAAGAATCTACGTCTGCGGCTTCCAGATTTCCACCTCGCAGACCACCGCCGTGAACGTGGGGCTGGTCTACGGGACAGGATCCAATTGTGGCACCGGGCAGACCAAGCTGACGCCCGCGTATCCCTTGCAGGCCGCGGCTTCGAGCGGGCCGATTGGCATGGTGGTGATGACGCCGGGCTTCACCGGCCTGGCAACCGCCGCCTCGAACGCGCTGTGCATCAATACGAACGCGGCGGCCAGCGTGCAAGCGCTCGTGTGGTACACGCAATTCTGAAATGCGAACACTTCTCATTTTTGTGTTGCTGCTCTGCGCCCCCTCCGTTTGGGCGGGAGCGAGCGTAATCCAGGCGGCCAACTGCGCCAACGCAAGCGGTTCCACGCTGGACATCACCTGCACGCTGGCCTCGAACGTCACGGCGGGAAACGCGGTGATTGTTTTTGCTCAGATGAGCACGGGAAATTCCACCCCGCCTTCCTATACTGGCGGCGACGTAGTGGACGGTGGAAGCGATAGCTTCACGCTCTTGAAGCAGCAAGACGACACCGTCAACCAGCAGTATGGTGGCCTCTGGTACAAGACGGGAAGCGGCGGCGGATTCACGTCCGTCACCTTCAAGGGCACCCATTTTGCGACGGCCATATTCAGTTCGATGGTGGTGATGGAAGTTTCCGGTTTGCTCTCGAACGGCTCGGATACCGGCACAAGCCAAACCACAGCCACGGGATCGAGCGCCACGAACGGAGACGCCACGGGCAGTTTCAGCACCAGCTTCGACGGCGAGTTCATCATCGGCGCGTTCATGGACGATACCGCCTCCGGGACATGGACGGCCGGGACATCGCCGATTCCGTTCACCATTCCAGCGAACGGCCAGTACACCGGCTACGCCACCACCATCGAATACGGCACGCAAATCGCCCACGGAGCCATCAACCCGGCGATCACCAACAGCGCTACGGACGGGTACATTGCCATCGGCTGGGGATTTCGCGTGGCCGCGGGTGCCGTGCCGCGCCCGCCCACGCAGATGATGATGGGCTGCTGCGCAATGGAAATCGCCGCCGCAGGGCAGCCGCCGAATCCAGTGCCTCTTCCGCAAACCGGACAGAAATCCTTCCGGCTTCCGCGCGGTGAGCCATGAGCGCGCCGGGAAGGAAGCAGGGTCGCGCGCGGCCGGCGAGCCAATCGCGTGCGGCCTTCCGGAAAAAGCGTGGAGCCCGTGGCGGGGGTGCGGCGCGCAGCTCTCCCGGCCCCGCCTGCAAGCTCCCGGCCAGCGCCGCGGAGCTGGCGCGCGCGATTTTTGAACGGAACGACGCTGTGGAGATCGCTTCACACCTGCTGCAAGAAGCGGGTGATACCACGGCGGCGAAAATCTACACGCTGCTGCTCGAATACCTATACGGCAGCCCGCTCCAGCCCGAGGCGGCGGGAGACGAGGAGGGCGGCGACGTGCCCTGCGGGTACGTATCTTCCATTCCAAGACCGCCGGCGCAGGAACCGGTTCCCGGCAAGCGGATCGGATTCACCCCCGCGGTACTGGGTGGACGGCTCTGCAAGAGACCGCAAGCGGCCAGGGGTTCGGCCGCGGACACCACACAGGAGGAGAGGCATGAGCAATTCAAACTCAATACCCGGCGCGGCGGCGAACGCCAAAACCGGCACGGGCATCCAGATCGGATTTTTGCTGGAGTTCATCGGGGCGGCGGCGGTGATCGCTGCTGCGTTCTTTTCCCCGTTGCCGGAGCGCATTGCGGTCCTGGCCGGCGTTGGGGCGTTCGCCGCGGGAAAATTCTTCCCGCGCATCACCGCGTAGCACAGGCTTCTAGGCTGTGCCGCGTTGTTACGCCAGGATCCGAGCCATGCGGCAGATGACTTCAACGGCCACTGGAGTAGAGCGTTGGAAGGCGGACCTGGCCCGGCAGGGCAAAACGCCGAATCTGCCGTACAAAGCTTTCGCCAGGCAGCAGGCTTTCCACACCTCCCCCGCGAAATACCGCCTATTCGGCGGGGCCGCGGGCCCAGGGAAGAGCATGGCCTTGCTGATGGAAGCCATCGAGCAGGCCGACGAAGTCCGCGGCGCGAATACGCTGCTGATGCGGCGCACGTTTCCGGAGCTGGAAAAATCCCTGCTGCTCTATTTCCGGCGCGACGTGCCGCGGGAGCTCTACCGCCATTACAACGAAGCGAAGCACCAGGTGACCTGGTGGAACGGCTCGAAAACGCTGTTCGGTTTCTCCCGCAGCGAGCACGATATCTACCAGTATCAGGGCGCGGAGTTCCTGTTCATCGGCCTGGACGAGCTGACGCAATTCACGCTCGGCCAGTGGACGTTTCTCACCAGCCGCAATCGCTGCCCGGTGAAGGTCATTACCGGCGAGAAGCGCCAGGGAGAGGCGGTGCGTCCGTGCATGGCCGGAGCCACCAATCCCGGCGGCGTGGGCCACGCCTGGGTAAAGTCGTTGTGGATTGACCGCCGGCCGCCGCCGGGGATGGACAGCCCGGAAAAATACGATCCCGCGGACTACGCGTACATTCCCGCGCTGCTGGAAGACAACCCGGTATACGCGAACGACGCGAACTACCGGCGGACGCTCGAGGCGCTGCCGGAGACGCTGCGCCGCGCGTATCTGGAGGGTGACTGGAGCCTCTTCGCCGGCCAGTATTTCAACATCTTCGATCCCACGGTGCACACGGCGCGGGCGGAGGAGCTTTCCGCCAGCGGGGGACTGGCGCCCTGGCTGCCGCGGTGGATTTCGATTGACTGGGGCTTCGAGCATCCCGCGGCCGTCTATTGGCACGCGCAGGAGGGCGAGCGCACCATCACCTATCGCGAGTACGTGGTGCAGCGGCTCTCGCCGCGAGCGCTGGCCCACGAAATTGTCGAGCGCAGCCAGGGAGAAAAAATTGATGCCGTGTTCCTGGGGCCGGATGCCTTCGCCCAGCGCACGGACGAAGCCAGCATCGCGGACCAACTGGGCGACGTGTTTGCCTCTGCCGGAGAAGGGAAGCTGCCGCGGCCCGCTCCCGCAGATCACGACCGCGTAAGCGGCTGGATGCTGATGTACCAGCTGCTGGAAGCGAATCAGTGGGTGATTGCCGACAACTGCCGGAGATTGATTGAAGTGCTGCCCACGCTGGTGCGCGACGAACGCAAAGTGGAAGACGTGGCCAAAGTGGAAGGCGACGACCCCGCGGACGCGGCGCGCTACGGATTGAAGTCGCGCCTGCGCCCGCGCCTGGCGCCGCTGGAAACGCGCATTTTGGAGCACATGACCCAGGTGAAGACGGCGGACCCCACCGTCCGCGCGCTGTACGCAATGCAGATCGAAGCGGAGGAGCGCCGGAAGGGAAGACCCCGGTATCTTGGAAATCCCAGGCGCCCTCGGCCACGTCCGTGAACTACGGGGAAGTCTTGTAGCGCAGGGCGCCCGTTTTTCGGGGAGCCCTGCGGCTTGCTCCGGATGTCGTTCCGGATGTAGCGCAGGGCAAATTACGCCGCGAAGTGAACCAACGCCCTTGCGCAAGTTGGGATCCGGCGCGACCGACATCGCGAGGTGAAGCCCTGCGGTTCGTTCCGGCGTTTTGCTTCTTCGGTTCGTTCCGGCGGTGCCGCTTCGGAAAGGCCGCGGGGCCCAAGGGCCCCGCGCTACATGGCGTGCGCATTCGGTGGTTGTCGTGCACCGAGTTTCGCATTTCATTTTTCGATTTTCGTTCTTATGCCGTTCACGCGCTTCTGGCACTGGCTCACCACCACGCGCTACACGCGCCTGCTGGAAGAGCGTGTGGCGCGGCTGGAAGCGGAGAACACGCATTTGCGCAACGCGATTTACGCCCGCGCCGGCGTCGGCCCGGTGACGCTGGGAACCGCGCCCGGAACGCACGCCGGTCCGGAGAAAAAACCGCAACCCTTGCGCCGGCCGATTAGCTGGATCCAGTTGAAGCAGAAATTGGAGGAAGCCGCAGCCACCGGGGTGGATGCATCCGCTGCCCGCGGCGTGGTGAAGCCGCGCGGCTAAGTGGGACGGACAAGAATGGCTGTCCCGGTCCTGCCGAAATCCAAAGAGGGGACAGACAGGAATGTCTGTCCCACAGGAGACGCAGATGCCAGAAATTGGGGGACGACATTACATGAATCCGGCATATGGCCGCGCCTGTGCCGCGGAGCAGGATGACGACGCCCGGGAAACCGCGGGCCACGGCGACCTGAAACAGATCTCCGTGCACCCGCAGAAGGACGGCGGCTTTTCCGTCCACGCACACTACGACCACAAGCAAGCCGGCCATCACAGCGTCGAGTCGCAGCACGCCAGCGCCGAAGAAGCGGCCGAAGAAGTGAAGCGCCACCTGCGCGGGCATGAAGCCCGCCGCAACGGCCAATCGTGCGCCGCCGGGGATACGGACGACGACTCCGAGAACTGAGGCGTGCGTAGCACAGGCTCCCGAAGCTTCGGGACTGCCTGTAGGCGTTTCCGAACATCAGAGCCGCAACGGACGGATTACAACGGCAGCCGTGCCGGCACTCCCGCGGCGCACGGGCTGATCCCTCCCGAACCTTCGGTCCCGAAGCCTCGGGAGGACTGTGTTGCCACGGAGCAGGAGCGAAGCGTGTCGATCGAAGAAACGATGGCAGGTGGGAAGGTAGCGGCTCAGCCCGAGGGAGCACAGGCAGTCCCGAAGCTTCGGGAGCCTGTGC
>OCOJ01052589.1_pt1 | contig 16323 bp, 12 predicted proteins | sample 1539251 | NCBI WGS metagenome assembly OCOJ01 (sample SAMN01911457, study PRJEB22624) | soil metagenome | biome: Soil | place: Malaysia | collected 2012-04-30 | depth RA_metagenome m | reverse complement strand
CGCAGGGAGCCCACGGCGGAGGCCTCGTTGGCCGCCATCCGCGAGCGCAGCAGGTTGGGGATTGCGATCGCCGCGATGATCAAAATAATTGCCACGACGATCAGCAATTCGATAAGTGAAAAGCCCTTGTCTCGATTGCGCATCTTTTCTCCTTAGATGATGACTCCGCGCCTCACGCTGGAGCTCGGCTATACTTGGGCAACTGGCGTGCCATCGGGAAGTGCACGCCTGACAATCGCAACCGCCTCTAACCCATTCATTTTGTGAGCATTATAAATGGCCGTGCGCCCTGTGCCAAACCGCCACGCTTAGCAGGCCCCGACTTAAGCCGCCAAATGACACGGAAGGGCGCTGGCTGCGACAAAATTTGGCAATGGGGAACGCGGCTGAAACCGTGCTAGAAGCTGGGCCTTTGGGCGCTCTCCCTGGAGGCCCTCGAACTCCGGCCCCCTCAGGACGCGGGAGGGCACAGCGAGAGAGCGCGGCAAGAATTGGAGTTGCCGGAAAGGCGGTGCGTCCATTCCGAAATGGCACCGCGTTCGCGGGGAGAGGGGGTGCTTCGGCAGCCGCGAACCGAAGCCCGCAGCCAGCACCGCGAAAGCCGCACGACCGGGGGGTGCACCGCCTCGCCGACAACGTCGCGCGAAGCCGCGGGCTGCCGGAAATCCGGAAGGACAGCGCCGTAACTTATTGCGCAGCGCACGCGGCGAAGGCGTGCCGCCCTTGCGGGCAAGGCTGCTAGACTTTCGTTTCAGGCGTCGAGAGCTTTCGTGTCACAACCCTTCTCAATTTCCCCGCTCGGCAAGCTGCTCGCGCGGCCCGGAACGACCGTGGTGGCGGCCTTCCTGATCCGAGCGGGATGGTTCTATTGGACCAAGTCACACGGGCCCTATCCGGTGGTGGAGCTGCCGTCCTTCGGGTACGAGACGGGGCGCATCGCTGGCTCGCTGGCCTCCGGGAAGGGCTTCAGCTCTCCCCTGCACCTGCCCACCGGCCCGACGGCATGGATTACACCGCTCTTTCCGCTGCTGCTGGCGGGGATCTTCCGCATTACCGGGATTTTTTCGTGGACCTCCTTGCTGGTGGCGGGGATGGTGGACTGCGCGTTTTCTGCGTTTGCGGCGTGGCCGCTGTGGGCGGTGGCGCGAAAAGCGTTCGGAGAAGCCACGGGAATCACAGCGGGCTGGTTGTGGGCGGCACTGCCGCTGGCAGTCTACTATCCGGTCTTCTGGATCTGGGACACGAGCCTCACCGCGCTCATGTTTACCCTGGTGCTGGCGGCGACCATGCGCCTGAAAGATACAGAGAGCAGTACGGCTTGGACGGGGTACGGCGCGTTGCTGGGAATTACCGCGCTGGTCAATGCCGCGGTGGTTTCCACCTATCCCTTTTTTCTGGCATGGGCGGCGCTGCGCGTGCGCAAGCGCGCCGGGAACTGGATGCGTCTGGCGGGCCTGGCCTGCGTGGCGTGCGCGCTGGTGATGAGCCCGTGGTGGATCCGCAACTACGCCACCTTTCACCGCTTTATCCCCTTCCGCTCCAACTTCGGATTCGAGCTGTGGCTGGGAAACAATCCGCACCAGCCGGATATCTGGACCTGGTGGCTGCATCCGGACGAGGATGCGGGAGTGATGGCGGAATTCCAGCGGCTGGGTGAGATCCGCTTCATGGACGCAAAGGAAAAGGAGGCCCTGGAGTGGATCCGCACGCACCCGGGCGATTTCGTGCGCAACTCCTTTGACCGCGTGTCCGATACCTGGCTGGCATTCGATGAACCGGTATGGCAGGTCCGGCTCATGCACACGAAGATGCAGTGGCTCTATCTACTGAGCACCATCTATTCCGCGGTGACCTTCGCCGGGGCGTTCCTGGCGGCGCGGCGGCGGAATGAATACGCGGCGCTGTTCGGCACCGCGCTGGTGGTGTTCCCCGCGATTTATTATGTGACGCACTCTTCCTTGCGGTACCGTTATCCCATCGAACCGGTGATGGCCCTGATGACCGCCTATGCGCTGGTTTCCCTGGTCTCCGCCATCCGGCATTGGGGCGCGGAATCCAATTCCGCCCGCGCGGCGCGCGTGGCCGGAGAGATGACGCCCTCGGCCTGAGCGGCCCGGGGGAGCGAGCGGATTTGCGTTTTGGTTCGCCAACGATGAGCGAAATCCAGGTAATGGCGCCTCTCGCCGGACGGACACTGGAAGCCGCGCCGGCGGCCGGGCGCCGGGCGGCGTGGCTCCTGCCCGTGCTCGGCGTGCTGGCCATCGCCATCTCTTACGCGCGCGTGACCCAAATGGATTTCGTGTACGACGATTTTTCCATCGTCAAAGGCGACCGCTATATCCAGTCCGCGCGGTACATCCCCAGCTACTTCACCGAACACCTGTGGACCAACATCATGTCCGCGGCGAAGAACTACTACCGCCCCAGTTTTCTCCTCTGGCTGCTGGGGAATTACACGCTCTTCCAGGAACGGCCGCTGGGATGGCACCTGACCAACCTGATGCTGCATCTCGGCGCGGCGCTGCTGGTCTATTTCCTGGCGCTGCGGCTCTCGCGGTCGCGCTTCGCGGCGTTTGCCGCCATGCTGCTGTTCGGGCTGCATCCCATCCAGGTGGAAACGGTGAGCTGGGTCTCCGGCTCGACGGAGGTGCTGGGCACGTTCCTGGCCCTGGCCGCGTTCCTTTGTTACGTGCGGGCAAACGAGCACCCGGAACGCCGCGTGGCATACGTGGCGGGCTCCGCGGTCCTCTACGCCTTCGCGGCGCTGGCCAAGGAGACTGTGCTCATCTATCCCGGAATCGTTTTTCTCCACGAGTGGCTGGGCCGTCCGGCCTCCCTCCGGCCGCCGCCGCCGCGGCCGCGGAGGGAAGGGTTCCACGCGGCGATGCACGAAATGGCCCCGTTCTTTTTTGTGGGGCTGGGGTATCTGGGGATGCGGCTGCACGTCCTGGGCGCCCTGGGGCATCACGTGGTGGCGCTGACGACGCGAGCCTGGCTGCTGACCGTGCCCTACGTGCTGCAGTGCTACGTGGTGAACCTCGTCTGGCCGGCGGGATTGAGCCCTTTCTATGACACCACGTACGTCAACTACTTCTCGCCGGTGAAGGTGTTTCTCCCGCTGATCGTGGCGGTGACTGCGGCAGTGCTGCTCTTCGCGGCGGTGCGCAAATCTCCGGCGGGGCTGCTGTGCACCTTCTGGCTGCTGCTGCCGCTCCTGCCGGTGCTGGATATCCGCGTGTTTCCGCGGAATGAATTCGTGCACGACCGGTATCTCTACCATCCGATGATCGGGCTCGCGCTGCTGGCGGCCATCGCCATCGCGCATTTCGAGTGCGCCTGGGAGGATGCGCCCGGAAAGAAGCGCGCGCTCTATGCTTCCCTGCTGGCCATTTTCGCCGCGCTCAGCGCGGTCACCTTCCGGCAAGCGCGCTATTGGGAGAACAACTTCGAGCTGTACACGCGCGGGGTGGCGGTGGCCCCGCACAACGGCTTTGCAAACGGCAACCTGGGCGCCGTGCTCCTGGAACAGGGCCAGTGGGATGACGCGATGATCCACCTGGACGAAGCGCTGCGCGATGTGCCGGACCTGGTCTCCGCGCAGTTCGATATCGGCCTGGCGTACTATGAAAAGGCCATGTATCCCCAGGCGGAAGCGGCCTTCAAGCGCAGCGTGCAGCTCCAGCCCTTCGACGCCGGCAGCCATTTCTTCCTGGGCATGACCTACGATCACACCGGCCGGCTGGCGCAAGCCCTCCCGGAGGTCCGCTATGCAATTCGTCTGAAGCCGGAGGTGCCGAACTACCATTTCGCCCTGGGCATGTTGCTCAGAGAGTCCGGCGATGCGGCCGGAGCGCGCGCGGCGTTCCAGGGAGAGTTAAGGCTGAACCCACAGCATGCGGCCGCCCTGAGAGAGCTGCGCAATCTCGATCAGCCTTTCGCGGCGGCACCGGAAGCGCCCGCAAAGTGATTCCGCGACGCGCACAGCGGCGCTGCGGCACGCGCAGGCCCCGCGGGCGCCGCGCCGGCTCCTGAAGCCATGCCCGCGGAACCGCGCACTCCGCCGGCGGGCCTTTGGCGAGCGGAATGGCTCGTGCCGCCCGTGGTGCTGTGCGCGGTGCTGCTTACCTTCGGCCGGGTGGTGAGCTTCCAGTTTGTCTTCGACGATACCACGCTGATCCTTTCCAATTCGTTCATCCAGGACGCGGCGAATTTTCCGCGATATTTCACCGAACACTTCTGGAGCGGCGTGGCCATCGCGCAGAAGAACTACTACCGCCCTCTTTCCCTGCTCTGGCTGCTGGGGAATTGGAAACTCTTCGGGGCCCATCCGGCGGGCTGGCATGCCCTGTGCCTGCTGCTGCACGCGCTGAATACGCTGCTGGTGTATCTGCTGGCTCTGCGCCTGCTCCGGCCGCGGCCATCGGCGCCGCTGGCGGCGGGAGCGGCCGCGGCGCTTTTTGGCGCGCATCCGGTGCAGGCGGAAGTGGTTTCGTGGATCAGCTGCTTCAATGACCTGCTGGCCACGCTGCTGATTCTCAGCTCATTCCACGCCTGGCTAAACGCGCACCGTCTAGCGGCTGGGATGGGCGAGGGCCGGCCAAGCCGCGGGCGGCTTTGGTCCGCGCTCTCGGTGGGCGGCTACGCAGCCGCCGTGCTCTGCAAGGAGCCTGCGGCGCTCTTTCCCGTGTTCCTATTGCTCTACGAACTCTCTGCGGCGCCCGCGCCGGGCTGGTCCGCGGCTCAGGCTGCCCGGCCTTCGAGCTTCTCTGCGCGGTTTCGCGCAGCGCTTCTCGGTTTGCTGCCCTTCCTGATTGTGGCGGGTGTCTATCTGCTGTTGCGGCGCCACGCGCTGGGCAGCTTTACAACCCCGCAGGTGCGCCTGGCTTCCTGGTACATGGAACTGCTTACGTTGCCCTCGGTGCTGCTGGCGTATTTGTCGCACCTCGTCTGGCCGGAGGGATTGAGCCCGTTCTACGACGTTCCCTATATCTCTACGTTTTCATTTGCGGGAGTGGCCCTTCCCTTCCTGGCGCTCCTGGTGCCGGTTGTGCTCCTGGCGTGGGCCGCGTGGCGCCAGCCGGTGGCGCGGCTGGCGTGCGCCTGGATGGCGGTGTTTGCCGCGCCCACGCTGCACCTGGCCGTCCTGCCGCGCGGCGAACTGGTGCACGACCGCTATCTCTATCTGCCCATGGTGGGGCTGGGCTTGCTGGCCGGACTCGGTTTCGCCGCAGTGATGGATTTTCAGTCCGCGCCGGTGGGCGAAGCCGCGCGCGGACGCGAGGTGCAGGATCGCAGCCTGTTCGACGCCACCTGGGTGGCAGCAGCGCTGGCCCTGGCGCTGATGCTGGTGACCGGGCGGCAGGCCGGCTACTGGCGCGACAACTTGACGCTGTTCGTGCGCGGCGTCCAGATCGCGCCCAACAACGGCATCGCCGCCGGGAATCTGGGAATTGAGCTGTGGAAGGCAGGAGACCGGGAGGCGGCCACCGCGCTCTTTCTGCGCGCCGCAGAACTCAATCCGGATATTTTCGAGGCGGACAAAAAAGCCGGCTACAGCCATTACCAAGCCGGTCATTACACGGAAGCTGAACAGGCCTTCAGCGTAGCCGTGGCCACGCGGCCCAATGACGCCTTTTCGCACATGATGCTGGGGCTGATTTACTTGAAGACAGGGCGCGCCACCCTGGCGGTGGGGGAAGGAAGACGCGCCGTTGCGCTGGCCCCACGCGAGCCGGGGTTTCACTACGGTCTGGGGATGATTCTGGAAGCGACGGGCGATCTGGTGGGCGCGCGGGACGCCTACCGCGCCGAACTGGCCCTGCGCCCGGACCACAAACCCTCGCAGCAGGAACTCCACCGGCTGGAGCAAATCCTCGCCGCCGCCCCGAGCCGCTGACCGAGTCTGAACAGGAAACCGACACCGAAATTTCCCTGTTGCCCAGGCGCAATTCCAGCCGTGGGTCAGTTTGCGCCGTGGGACGGACATTCCTGTCCGCCCGATTTCTAAACAGCCTGGGCACAAGCCATTTGCCATAACGCGAACACCTTCGATTGCCGATCAGCGCAAACTGACCTACTACCGAAATTCCGGATGCGTGGAATCTGAAACTGGACTAGGATAGGTGCGTTGTCCGATTGGGGGAGCAGCACCCCGGCGGCCCAAGCGCCGGATGAACCTCCCAGCCCCCACCAGCCCGCTCGTAGCTCTCCAAGACAACGAAAGGGCCATAGCACACGGCCCGCACCGAACTTCGTGTATGGAGGGAAATCCATGAGATGGGCAAGCTCACTCTTTTTCGCATGCGCCGGTCTGCTTCTCGCCGGCTGCGCCACCAAGAATTACGTGGCGCAGCGCGTGGATGAAGTGGAATCCAAGGTGAACAAGGTAGACAAAAGCCTTCAGGACACCCAGAAGCAACTCGGGGAGACCGATACAAAGCTGAGCGCGACCGACGAGACGGCGCGCGCCGCGGACGCCCGGGCCACCACCGCTCTTTTCAATGCCGACGCGGCCTCGAAGAAGTCGGACCAGCTGCGCTCCGACCTGCGCGGCGAGCTGAACGACCGCATCGCTAACCTGGATGACTACCGCTCGGCGGGCGCGGTCACCGTGCTCTTCCGCTTCAACTCCGACAAACTCGGGCCCCAAGCCCAGCAGGAGCTTCAGCAGCTTGTGAGCGGCCAGCTCGGCACTCTCAAACGCTACTTCATCGCCATCGAGGGCTTTACGGACAAGATTGGAACCGCTGAATACAACCTGCAATTGAGCCGCCGGCGCGCCGAGGCGGTGCAGACGTTCCTGGTCTCCAAGGCGAACGTTCCAGTGTACCGGTTGCAGATCGTAGGCCTCGGCGAAGACCGCCCCGTGAACGACCAGAAGACGCGCGCGGAGATGTCCAAGAACCGCCGCGTCGAGGTGACCCTGTTCAGCGCCGACGGAGCTAAGGGCACGGTAGCCAGTAACAATTAGTCTCGCTTCCCCACGGCCGTCGGACTTGACACGCGTTGTGGTGGGAGGAGCGGCCGCACTTCTCGCCGGGCTCCGGACGCCGGAGGAGTTCGCGGCGGCACTTGCGCCCGGCGCGCATGCAACCGGACCCGTGCGCAGAGCCTGGGGGCAGATCAGATGGAAAACACTGCAGAGGCGATTTGTGCCTTGACCTCGCCTTCGCTCTGATCGAGGGGCACCCCGCGTCATTAAGCCGTGTCGAGTCGTTACACTGACCACCCGCCCGGGGACAGATCTCCGAACCCTGAAAGATCAAGTGACGTTATCTCAATCTCCGATTGATTTCGTTCTCAAATCGACGCATTTTAGCCTCGTCCCGCTGATGAATCTCGGCCAGCTCCTGGCCCGTTGCCTCACTCTGCTCTGCAGACAAAGCCGCAGCCACTCTCTCCATCCGTGGTCTCAAGAGCCTTCCGAAATCTTGGAACCGGAAGTACTCGGGCCGACCTCGAAACTCTCCCGGTTCGGCGATAGCCTGGAGAAGGGTCCCGACCTCTTCCCACGCTGTGGGCGCATGTTCGGGCGCGACATCCACTCGGAATTCGTCCCGGCCTCGGACAATCCCAAGCGCAGCTTCCCTACAGCGACAGTAACGACGGCATAGTCGAATACAAGGGGGTATTCACGATCGTTGGGAACAACCCGGCCTCCGTACTCTGTAAACAGAAACTGCAGTTTTCTCTGAACCTCTGCAGAGAGTCGTTCGTAGTCTTTTCTGGCGAGCCGCCTATCGAGCCAGGTGACCGGGAATAGTTTACCCAGCAAAACAGAAACCACCCCATCTATAAATCCAGGCAGTATTAACGGAAATGCAAGCACACCGAGGGCTGCTTTCCTGGCTGTGTCTCTGAGTCCACCCCCATGCTCAGCTCCCCACTCAGAAATAGTACAACAAAGCCGTTACCGCTCGGCTCTTCAAGTATTCCAGCTCAAGGAACAGTGTACTGTTTGTTTTCGCAAGAGCGGGGCCCGCGAGGTACACCTGCCGACCCAAAGACAATTGCGCCTGGAGATAGGCTTGGTTGGCGGTGAATTGGTAGCTTGGCCCAAGGAAATTATAGAGGCTCCTCGGAATATTATACGCCCCAAGCCCAGCCTCATCGGCGGCCTGTAGGTAGTAGGGGAAAGTGCCAATCACAAATCCACCTCCGGCTCCAGCAGCAGCGGACCCATATCCCACGGCCTACGCTAACGCAGGGGGTCAAGAGAAAAGAAGATGAAACGTATAAGCCTGTGGAAATTTACCAATAGCTATAGAAGGAGTACCATCCATCAGGTGCCTTGGAGCCTTTCCGAGCCCCCCGCGTCATTGCGCCCCCGGGCGCTTGACGCCATAGAGCCTGTCACCCGCCGGCCGCTCTCTACACTCCGTGCTTTTTGGCGGAGTGGCGGAAGGAGCGGTAGGTCATTTTGAGGAGCTCGGCGGCGCGGGTGCGCACGCCTCCGGACTTTTCCAGGGCAGCGAGCAGGTAAGCGCGCTCTTCTTCGGCGATACGTTTTTCGAAGTCCAGGCCACCGGGCGGAATGGTGGGGCCGCCCTCCCGCGACGGGCCGGCCGCGGCCAGTTGTACCTGGGAGAAATTGCGGACTTTTTCCGGCAGCACCTCCGCCGAAACCAGTTTGCCGGCCTCGAGAGCCACGGCGCGCTCCAGCGTGTTTTCCAGCTCGCGGACGTTGCCGGGCCAGTCGTAAGCCTCCAGCAGACGCAGCGCTTCCGGGGCGATGCCCTCGATCGGCTTCTCCATGGCCGAGCGGAAGCGCTCCAGGAAGTGCCGCGCGAGCAGCGGAATATCCTCGCGGCGCTCGCGCAACGACGGCAGGCGGAGGGGAATGACGCTCAAGCGGTAGTACAAGTCCTCGCGGAAGTTCCCGTCGGCGATTTCCTTTTCCAGGTTCTTATTGGTCGCGGCAATCACGCGCACGTCTACGTCACTTTCCTCGGTGCTGCCCAGCGGGCGGACTTTGCCTTCCTGGAGCACGCGATAGAGCTTCACCTGCATGGCGGGGGTCATGTTGCCGATTTCGTCCATGAATAGCGTGCCGCCGTGCGCCGCCTGGAAAAGGCCTTCGCGGTTTTCGTTGGCGCCGGTGAAGGCTCCCTTGCGGTAGCCGAAAAGCTCGGATTCCAGCAGCGTCTCCGGAAACGCGCCGCAATTGATGGTGATGAAGGGGTCCCCGGCGCGAGCACTGTTTTCATGGATGGCGCGCGCGACCAACTCCTTGCCCGTGCCGCTTTCTCCGGTGATGAGCACACGGCTGGATTGCGGGGCGATGGTTTGAATCAACTCGAAAATTTTGCGCATGGGCTCACTCTGGCCCACTATGTTGTCCAAACCGGTGAGTTTGCGCAGCTCGCGTTTGAGGTATCCGGCCTCGCTGCGCAGCTTGGAGTGCTCCGAGCACTGGCGGACGGCGTGGCGCAGCTCGTCCAGCAGCTTATCGCCCTTGATGACGTAGCGGTCCGCGCCGGAATTGACCGCGTCAATGGCCGTTTCCAGCGTAGGTACTCCGGTAATCAGGATGACGAAGGTGGAGGGAGACATCTCCCTGGCGTACCGCAGCACGTCCACGCCGCTGCCGCCGGGCATGCGCACGTCGGTGATGATGATGTCGAAGATCTGCGATTCGATCTTGCGCTGGGCCGTTTCCGGGGAGTTGGCCACCTCAACGCGGTGGCCTTCCTTGCGGAAAGTGATCTCCAGTAGCTCGCAGATGGACTTCTGATCGTCGACGATGAGCAGATGTGCCATGGTCAAGCCAGCTCAACGGCAAGAGCGGATCCCTCGTCCCGCCCCTGCGGGGCGGGCTGGGGATGACTGCCCGATGATTTCTCGCGCCCGGGCCGTGCTCAGGTCGCAGGAACCACGTCACCGCGCCGCGCCGGATGCTCCCGGCACGGCCAGGTGCACGCCCTCAGGACGCGGCACGGGAGATCGCGGAAGCTCGACCACAAATTCCGCGCCCTGATTGCGCTTTGAGAATACGCTGACCGAGCCTCCGTGCGCCTTCACAATTTCGTAGACGATTGCCAGGCCCAAACCCGTGCCGCCGGGAAACGTGGTGTGGTACGGCTCGAAAATCTTTTGGGCGTCGGATTCGCCCAGGCCCACGCCCGTGTCTTTGAAGCTGATGCGCACCCGATTGCCGCGGAGATCGATGCTCACGGTGAGCGTTCCGCCTTCGGGCATGGCGCGCAGGGCGTTATCGCCCAGGTTCCAGAAGACCTGTTTCAGGCGGTCGCGGTCCAGGCGCAGGCGCAGCTTGCCGGTTTCCAGCCGGCGCTCGATGCGGTGTTTGGGGGTGCGCGCGGTGTGCCGATCGAGAAGCAGCAGCGTTTCTTCGAGAATTTCGGCGGGATCGGCTTCGGTAAAGGTGTAGTTCTTCTCCCCGGAGTAGCTAAGCACATCCGTAATGATCTGATTCAGGCGCGCGGATTCTTCGCTGACGATGCGCACCAGGCGCTTTTCGTCGTCACCCATGGGAACCAGGCGGGCCAGCTCGTTCACGGCGCCGGCCATGGCGGTGAGCGGCTGGCGAATCTCATGGGCGATGGCGGCGGAGAGGCGGCCCAGCGCGGCCATGCGGTCGCGCACAGCCACTTCCTGCTCGAGACGGCGCAACTCGGTGAGGTCCTGGAAGTTGTACACGTAGCCGACGATGGCGTCCTGCCCCAGGCGCGGCGTGCGCACGGGAGAAACGGAGAGGCCGAGGTAGCGCTCGCGGTTGTCCGGAGTGCGGTAAACGATTTCCTTGCGCCCTTCAAAGCGCGGACGGCTGGACAATGCAGGCGCGGCGAGCGCAGCCTCCCCTGCCCCGTCCGCGGCCACCGCCCCCGAGAGAGCGGCGGGCGCGGCCTCGAACGGAAACTCCGGAAATACTTCGTTCACCCTCTTTCCGCTGAGCGCGGAAAAGGCCCGGCCGGTGATCTCCTCGCCCGCCCGGTTCAGCAGCAGGATGCGCCCGAAATCGTCCGTGGTCAGCAGGCCGCCGCGCATGGAGTCAATGATGTCTTCGTTGAAGGCGCGCAGGTCCAGCAGCTCGGCACGCTGGGCGCGCAATTCCGCGCCGCGGCGGCGCAGGGTCTGCATGAGCAGGCTGGAAAGATAGGCGACCGCCAGAAAGTAAAACAGGTTGTTGGCCAGCCAGGAGAGCAGCGCAGGCCCCGAGGGCATGGAAGAGGCGGTACGCGGGAGCTTTTCGAAATAGGTCAGCTCCACCAGGGCGCCCAGCAGCACGAAGCTGACTCCAGCCACCAGGAAGGCGCCGCCACGGCTGAAGAACATGCTGGCGACGAGAATGACCAGCAGGTAGAGGGTGATGAAGTAGCTCTCGTGGCCGCCGGTGGCAAAGACCACGCCGGTGACCACCACCAGGTCGGACACGACCTCGAGGGGCGCCACCCAGCGCGGAATGGGCCGGGGCACGGGAAACGAAAGCGAGCGGATGAGCAGGCCGAAGAAGAGGGCCAGCGCGTACCAGAGCAGGATGAAAGGTACAAAATAGACCGCGGGGGCGGTGGCGCCGATGTAATTCTTCAACACCAGCACCACGGCAAAGAGAACGGTAATCAGCAGGAAGCGGACGCGGGAAAGCCACTGCAGCCATTCGCGAAGCTCTTCGCCGCCGGAATCGGCCCAGGCGCGGCGCAGGCGCGAGTCACCGCTGGGGCCGCGCTGCGGGCCGCGGGAAACAACGTTTTCAGATGAATTCGGAGCCACGCGCAATTCTTCCGGGGGCGTGGAGCCTTCCCGTCCGGTCTGTTCCGTGCTCGCGCCGAGCGGAGCCACCTTGAAGTTCCGCGATCCGGACAATTATCCGGAGAGCTTGGCGATCATGGAGAACAGCGGCATGTACATGGAGATAACCACGCCGCCCACCACGCCGCCCAGCACCACGATCATGAGCGGCTCGAGCGCGGTGAGCAGGTCCTTGACCGCGGCGTCCACTTCGTCCTCATAGAAATCCGCGATCTTCTGGAGCATGGCGTCCATGGCGCCGGTCTGCTCGCCCACGCCGATCATCTGCGTGACCATGGAGGGGAAGACCGCCGTTTCCTTGAGCGGGTCCACGAGCGTGCGGCCGGCTTCGACGGCCTTGCGGGTCTTGAGGATGGCCTGCTCGATCACCGCGTTGCCGGAGGTGCGGGCGGTAATGTCCAGTCCTTCCAGAATGGGCACGCCGCTGGAAATCAGAGTGCCCAGCGTGCGGGTGAACTGGGCGACCGCGATCTTGCGCAACAGGATGCCGATCAGGGGAAGCTTCAGGAGCACGGCATCGATGGCGTATCTTCCGGTGGGCGTGCCGTACCAGAATTTCAATCCCACGCAACTCCCGATGAAGAGCAGGAAAATCATCCCCCCGTAGATGCTGCCGATGAAGTGGCTCAGGCCGATGACGATGCGCGTGGGCAAAGGCAAGTCGACGCCGAGGCCGGCGAACAGGGTGGCGAAGATGGGCACCACTTTCCACAGCAACAGGATGATAACGCCGGCGGCGATGCCGATGACGGCCACCGGGTAGATGAGCGCGGACTGCACGGCGCGCCTCAGTTTGACGTTCTTTTCGATGTAGGCGGCCAAGCGCTGAAGAATGGTGTCCAAAATGCCGCCGGTCTCACCGGCTTCCACCATGTTGACGTACAGGGGATTGAAAACCTTGCTGTGCGTGCGCATGGCGGCGGAAAGCGTAGAGCCGCCCTCGACGGCGGAGCGCACCGCGGTGAGGATCTTCTCGAAGGTCTTGTTTTCCTGCTGGCCGGCGAGAATCTCCAGGCACTGGACGAGGGGCAAGCCGGCGTCGATCATCACGGAGAACTGGCGGGTGAAGATGGCCAGTTCCTTGGTGCTGACGCCGCCGCCGAAGGTGGGCAGGGCGAACTCCTTGCCCTTCTCGGAGACCTTGCTGACGTTGATGTTCTCGCGCCGCAGCAGCGAGCGCAGTTCGTCCTTGCTCCCCGCCTGGCGCTCCCCGGTGACCTTGGCCCCCGCGCGATTCACGCCGGTAAATGCGTACACTGGCATGACCGTCCCCTCCTCTGCCGTGCCGTGCTGCTCCGCCGCCTCCCCTGCCGCACGCCGCTAGCGGCGCATCGGAGTGGTTCCGGTGCGCTGCGGAGTCGCCACACCGCGATTGATCATATCCTGCAACTCGTCGGGATTGGACGAGCGCGAAAGCGTTGTTTCCAAAGTCACAAGCTTGTTGAAGTAGGCGTTGGCCAGCCCCTGGTTGAAGGTCTGCATGCCGGTCTGACCGGCACCGCTCTGCATGGCGGAATAAATCTGATGGACCTTGTCCTCGCGGATCAGGTTGCGGACCGCGGCATTGGGGACCAGGATTTCCATTACCATCACGCGCCCGCGGCCGTCGGAGCGCGGCAACAGCGCCTGGCAGAGCACGCCCTCGAGGACCATGGAGAGCTGCGCGCGCACCTGGGGCTGCTGGTGCGCCGGGAAGACGTCTATGATGCGATTGATGGTGGAAATGGCCGAGTTGGTGTGCAGCGTGGCGAAGGTCAGGTGGCCGGTTTCGGCGATGCGCAGCGCGCTCTCGATGGTTTCCAGGTCGCGCATTTCGCCGATGAGCACCACGTCCGGGTCCTCGCGCAGGGCGGCGCGCAGGGAGTTGGTAAAGGAGTGCGTATCCGAGTGGACCTCGCGCTGGTTCACCAGGCAGCGCTTGTGCGAGTGCAGGAACTCGATGGGGTCTTCGATGGTCAGGATGTGCTCTTCGCGCTCCGCGTTGATTTTGTCCAGCATCGCGGCCAGGGTCGTGGATTTCCCAGAGCCGGTCGGCCCGGTCACCAGCACCAGCCCGCGCGGCTTGTCGCACAGGCCCTTGACCACGGCGGGAAGGCCGAGCTGATCGAAGGTGCGGATTTCCCAGGGAATAGTCCGGAACACGGCGCCGATGGCGCCGCGCTGGTGAAAGACGTTGGCCCGGAAGCGCGCCAGATTCTTGATGCCAAAAGAAAAGTCCAGCTCCAGGTTCTCTTCCAGGCGGTGCTTCTGCGCATCGGTCAAAACGCTGTACGCCAGGCCCTTGGTGTCCGCGGCGGTGAGCGGCGGCATATCCAGCGGGCGCAGCTTGCCGTGCACGCGGATGCGCGGAGCGCTGTTGGTGGTGATGTGCAGGTCGCTCCCGCCCATCTCAATCATCTTTTTGAGCAGATCGCTCAGCGTCACCGACGCCATAGTGCCCCCAGTCTCCTCGACTCCGTGCCCGCACTAGAACCTGTCTCATGAATGGGGCGCTGCAAGGGCGGGGCTTTCGCCCCGCCGCAAAGCGCGCCAAAATCGGGGCTTCAGCCCCTGAGGCATTCCGGATTCGCACTCGCCCCCATTGATGAGATGGCTTCTACAGCACCGTTTCGCGCATCACTTCTTCGAGCGTGGTGGCGCCGGCGGCCGCCTTGATCAGCCCGCTGCGCCGCAGCGTGATCATCCCGCTCTCCAGGGCCTTCTTCTTCAGCTCCATGGCTGAAGCGCCCACCAGGATCAGCTCCTTCAAGTCGTCGGTAATTTCCATGACCTCGTAGAGGCCCACGCGGCCCTTGTAGCCGGTGTTGTTGCAGATGTTGCAGCCCTTGCCTTTGCTGATCTGCGTGGTCTTGGCCTCTTCAGCACTGTATCCGGCGTCCAGCAGAGTCTGCTCCGGCAGCGGCAAGACCTCTTTGCAGTTGGCGCAAATGCGCCGCACCAGCCGCTGGGCGCAGATCAAGTTGACCGAGGTGGCCACCAGGAAGGGCTCGATGCCCATGTTCATCAGGCGGCTGATGGTGGAGGGCGCGTCATTGGTGTGCAGCGTGGAAAGCACCAGGTGGCCGGTGAGCGCCGCTTTCACCGCGATCTCCGCGGTCTCGAAGTCGCGGATCTCGCCCACCAGGATGATGTTCGGGTCCTGCCGCAGGAAGGCGCGCAGCGCGGCGGCGAAGTTCAGGCCAATCTGCTCCTTCATCTGCACCTGGTTGATGCCGGCAAGCTGGAACTCGACGGGATCTTCCGCGGTCATGATGTTGGTTTCCGGTGTGTTCAGCCGGGCCACGGAAGAATACAGGGTGTTGGTTTTGCCCGAGCCGGTGGGCCCGGTGACCAGAACCATGCCGTAGGGCCGCAGGATGTTGCGCTCGAACTTGGTAAGCGACTCCGGCTCGAAGCCCAGCTTGGTCATGTCCAGCCGCAGGTTTTCCTTGTCCAGCAGCCGCATGACGATCTTTTCGCCGTAGAGCGTGGGGACGGTGGAGACGCGGAAGTCCAGCTCCTTCTTCTTTCCGTCCTTGCTGAACTTGATCATGATGCGCCCGTCTTGCGGNCAGGCGCTTCTCGCTGATGTCCAGCTTGGCCATGATTTTCAGGCGGCTGGTGAGCGCGTCCTTGAGCTTCATCGGCGGGGCCATGACTTGTTGCAGGATGCCGTCAACCCGGAAGCGCACGCGGTATTCCTTTTCGTACGGCTCCATGTGGATGTCGCTGGCGCCCTTGCGGACGGAATCGGTGAGGATGAGGTTGGCCAGCTTGATGATGGGCGCTTCCTCCGCCGCTTTTTCCAGCGACGCGAGGTCCATCTCCTGCTCTTCGGCGGCCAGCTCCAGGTCGGCTTCTTCGCCCGCCAGGTCCTTCATCACCTTGTCCAGTTCCTGGACGCTGNCTCGTAGGGCTCCATGTGGATGTCGCTGGCGCCCTTGCGCACCGAGTCCGTCAGGATCAGGTTGGCGAGCTTGATGATGGGAGCTTCCTCCGCCGCTTTTTCCAGCGACGCGAGGTCCATCTCCTGCTCTTCCCCGGCCAGCTCCAGGTCTGCCTCTTCCCCGGCCAGGTCCTTCATCACCTTGTCCAGTTCCTGGACGCTGGCGTTTTCCCCGTAGAACTTGCTGATGGCTTCCGAGATCGCTGATTCCGAGGCCACCACCGGCTCCACGTTGAAGCCGGTCATGAACTTGATGTCGTCCATGGCGAAGACGTTGGTGGGATCGGTCATGGCGATGGTGAGCGTCGAGCCCACCCGCGAAAGCGGCACGATCTGGTAGCGGATGGCCGTCTCCTGCGGGATCAGCTTCACCACCGTCGGGTCCACTTCGTAGTACTTCAGGTTGATGGAGGGAACGCCGTACTGCCGGGAAAGGACCGCGGTCACTTCGTCGTCGGTCACCAGCCCCATCTTGACCAGCGCCGTGCCCAGTCTTCCCCCGTGCTGCTTCTGGAAGTCCAGCGCCTGCTTGAGCTGGTCCTGGGAGATCAGTTTTTCCTTCACCAATAGTTCGCCCAAGCGGGCAGACATTCGCAGGCTCCTAAAGCGCGTTTATCCTTGCGCGCACCATC
>OCOJ01052378.1_pt1 | contig 16344 bp, 15 predicted proteins | sample 1539251 | NCBI WGS metagenome assembly OCOJ01 (sample SAMN01911457, study PRJEB22624) | soil metagenome | biome: Soil | place: Malaysia | collected 2012-04-30 | depth RA_metagenome m | reverse complement strand
ATTCCTCGCCCCGGAGAAGCTTCCGGAGCGCACAAACCGCGCTCCGCTCGGAATGACGAGGGCTGGGGGCTGGTTGCGGCCTGAAAAGGGGACACCCTTCGTGGAAAACGCTCAGGGTAAAGGAACATTTTTGGGGTGGGATGCGTTCTAGGTAGTAGGACGGCGGAGGAGTTCCGAGGAGAAGCAATGATGAGGCAAGAAACAAAGAGTGCTTCCCTGCCCCATGGCGGCAGGTGGGGACAAATGGGCGCAATGGCNAAGGGGACACCCTTCGTGGAAAACGCTCAGGGTAAAGGAACATTTTGGGGGTGGGATGCGTTCCAGGTAATAGGACGACGGAGAAGTTCCGAGGAGAAGTAATGATGAGACGACGAATAAAGAGCGGTTCCCTGCCCCATGCCATCAGGTGGGGACAAATGGGCCAAATGGCACTGGTCCTGGCGGTGATGGCGCTGTGGGGGCCGACGGCGTTGCAGGCGGAAGAGGTGACGCGGACGTTCACCGTGAGCGGCCGCGCGCGGGTGAGCGTGAACACGGATGATGGGGCGGTGCGCGTTTCGACGGGAGACATCAAGCAGGTGGAAGTCCGCGTGGTGTACAGCGGATACAAGCTGGAGCGCGATTTGCGGGTGAACATGGAACAGAATGGGGATTCGGTGGAGGTCACGGCAAAGACTTCCGGAGGTTCGTTCTGGAATTGGGGAGTGCGGCACACGAGTCTGCGGGTGGAAGTGCACATGCCGAAAGAAGCGGACCTGGCGGTGCGCACGGGTGACGGGTCGGTGGAGGCGGAGTCGATTAACGGAAACGTGGACGTGACCACCGGGGATGGGCACATTGCGTTGCAGGGGGCGAAAGGATACATCAAGTTGCATACGGGCGATGGGCACATCGAGGCACGCGGGCTCGACGGGCAAGTGGATGCCGCGAGCGGGGACGGGCACATCAACGTGGAAGGGCGGTTCGACAGCCTGAATATCAAGACGGGGGATGGGAGCGTGTCGGCGCGGGCGCGAGCGGGATCCAAGGTGCAGCCGAGCTGGACGATTCACACAGGAGACGGGAGCGTGGACCTGGAGATTCCCGGGGATTTGCAGGCAAACATCGACGCGAGCACGCACGACGGGCATATCAGTTTGGGGTTGCCGATTACGGTGGAAGGGACGTTTAGTTCGACGAAGATTCAGGGGAAGCTGAATGGCGGAGGGCCGCCCCTGACGATCCGAACGGGGGATGGATCGATTCATTTGAATAAGAGCTAGGGGAAGTGGCGAGTGGTTAGTGGCCGGGTCGAATACCAATCGAGGGGAACAAGGTTGCAATGTAAGGATGACAGAGTGTTTCCGGTTTGGTACGAGTGTGTTTTGCCCCGGGATGCGTAAAGTATTGAAAAAACAGAGCAGACGGCTTGGACTTCCTCGTGCTCGCTAGCAGCCAGGTTTGGGAGGGCCATGACGTGATTGTGGTGATCCTCGGCGTAGCCGTACTAGGACTTTTTGTGATCTCACTGACCAGTTCGTATATGGGGAATCGGCGACAGAGGTCGTGATTCCGTTCCCGCCGAAGCACTAATCAGTTATCAGAAAAACCATAAAAGAAGTTGCGGCCTCGTCGTGTGGCGACGCGGGAGAGATCGCGAACTAGGGTTTGGCGGAGTGGGCGTCAACGGAATCGAGAGCGCGTAGGGAGTAGATGAGGGCGGCGCCGGCGTTCATGGCCATGGCGACGCCGAGGGCTTCGGCGATTTCCTGTTTCGTGGCTCCCGCCTTGAGAGCGGCATCGGTGTGAAAGGTGATGCAGCCATCGCAGCGCGTGGTGACGGCAACGGCGAGGGAGATAAGTTGGCGGACCTTTTCGCCGAGGAGAGAGCTTTTGGCATTGGCGGCGGATAGAGTTTGGTAGCCCTTGAGAGAATCGGGCGAGAGCTTGGCGAAATCGGGAATGGCTTTGGTGAGTTCGGCTTGATAGGTGTTCCAGTCGAAAAGCATGGGTTCCTCCTGAGATGGAATGCCGAGGTGGGAGTATACAACGAGTCGACAAAGGACAGTCGACAGTCTGGAGCTGCCGGGCAGGAGGACAGGGCTGTTCTAAAGTGCGGCGGGAGATTTTGGAGAGGGCGCACGATGTGCTACAGTTTGGGATTCGCAATCGCTCCGCGAGAAATCACCTGTTCCTAACGGGAAGTTCTGCCAGTGCATTTCAAAATTTCGTGGCGTTAGATCGTAAGAATCCACCCTTGCAAACCGAGGGTGGGGCATCCTTCCCGACTCAGGGCAAGCCCTGCGAGGGTCAGGGTAAACCCTCAAGCTTATGTGAGGGATGGCGTAGCGATTGAACTAAAGAACAGAGTCATGATTGAAGATGCTGCAGAAGGCGCCCGCTGTCTTTCCCAGATCAGGGCAANGTAGACGGCGGCCGCTACAAAGGGAAAAAGCGCTGGCATAAAGGCCAGCGCTACAGGGGGCCGGAGAAATGAAAGCGACATACAACGGAGTGGCAGTGCCGGCGGATGGACAGACGATTGGATACGGCAACGGCCAACTACAGGTGCCGGACAATCCGATTATCCCGTTTATCGAGGGAGACGGGACGGGACGCGATATCTGGAAGGCGTCGCGGCGAGTTTTCGATGCGGCGGTGGAGAAGGCGTACGGCGGGAAGAGGCGCGTGGTGTGGTTTGAGGTGTTCGCCGGGGAGAAGGCGTTCAATACGTTCAAGCAGTGGCTGCCGGATGACACGGTGGAAGCGGCACGGGATTTTCGCGTGTCGATCAAAGGGCCGTTGACGACGCCGGTGGGCGGGGGGATTCGCTCGTTGAACGTGGCACTGCGGCAGATTCTGGATTTGTATGCGTGCGTGAGGCCGGTGCATTATTTCCCGGGAGTTCCCTCCCCCGTGAGCCATCCGGAAAAGATGAATGTGGTGATTTTCCGCGAGAATACGGAGGACGTATATATCGGGATCGAGTGGAAAAGCGGAACGCCGGAAGCGAAGAAGCTGCTGGAATTTTTGAATCACGAAATGCTGAAGGACGGAAAGAAACAGATTCGTTGGGATTCGGGAGTGGGGATCAAACCGATATCGCCGACGGGGACGAAGAGGCTGGTACGCAGGGCGATCAAGTACGCGATCGAGACCGGGCGGAAAAGCGTGACGATAGTGCACAAGGGGAATATCCAGAAATTTACGGAGGGAGCGTTTCGCGATTGGGGATACGAGTTGGCGCGGGAGGAGTTTCGCGCACAGACGGTGACGGAGCGGGAGAGCTGGATCCTGGACAATCTGGAGAAGCACACCGGGCTGAGCGTGGAACAGAACGCGGCAATGATCGAGCCGGGATTGGAGCAGGCAACGGAGGACTTTAAGAAAGCGATTTACGCTGAGGTGAGGACGACGGTCGAGTCGATTGGCGGGACGCACGGGAAGGGCCAGTGGAAGAAGAAACTGATGGTGAATGACCGGATCGCGGATTCCGTATTTCAGCAGATGCTGTTGCGGCCCGATGAGTACAGCGTGCTGGCGACGCCGAATTTGAACGGGGATTATTTGAGCGATGCGTGCGCGGCCCAGGTAGGCGGATTGGGGATTGCGCCGGGATCGAACATCGGAGACGGGTATGGCGTGTTCGAGGCAACGCACGGGACGGCGCCGAAATACGCGGACAAGGATGTGATCAACCCGAGTTCCGTGATGCTGAGCGGGGCGATGATGTTTGAGTTCATCGGATGGAATGAAGCCGCGAGATTGATTGAAGACGGGATCGCGAAGACGATCCGGCAGAAGAAGGTGACGTACGATCTGGAACGGCTGATGACGGGGGCGACGAAGGTGGGGACGAACGCGTTTGCGAGCGCGATTATTGGGAATATGTAGGAAGAAGTGGCGAGTGACGAGCGAGGAATCTAAGAGTTTAAGGAGAGAGCGATGAGCAGGAAAAAGGTGACGGTGGTGGGTGGCGGGTTTGTGGGGTCGACGACGGCGCAACGGATTGTGGATAAGGAACTGGCGGACGTGGTGTTGACGGATATTCTGGACGGACCGCCGGCAGGAAAAGCGCTGGACATGGTGGAGAGCGGGCCGATCACGCGGACGGATTCGTTCGCCACGGGGGTCACGACGGCGACGGGCGACTACAGCGCGACGGCGGGAAGCGACGTGGTGGTGATCACGGCAGGGTTTCCACGGAAGCCCGGGATGAGCCGGGACGATTTGTTGAGGGCGAATTACGACGTGATTAAGGGCGTGGTGGAGCAGGTGGCGAAGTATTCGCCGAATTGCATCATCGTGATGGTAACGAATCCGCTGGACGCCATGGCGCAGGCAGCGTTGAAGATCACGGGGTTCCCGAAGAACCGCGTGATTGGGATGGCGGGGGTGCTGGATTCGGCGCGGATGAGCGCGTTCGTGGCCATGGAATGCAAAGTGAGCGTGGAGAATGTGCACTCGTTTGTGCTGGGCGGACACGGGGACGATATGGTGCCGCTGCCGCGGTATTCGACGGTGGCGGGGATTCCGCTGCCGGATTTGCTGCCCGCCGATAAGATTGAGGCGATCGTGACGCGCACGCGGAAGGGCGGCGCGGAGATTGTGAATTTGCTGAAGACAGGCTCGGCGTACTATGCGCCATCCGCGGCAGTGGCGGAGATGGTGGAAGCGATTCTGAAGGATAAGAAGAAGATTTTGCCGTGCGCGGTGTATCTGGAGGGCGAGTACGGGATTCATGGGCTGTTTGTGGGCGTGCCGGTGAAGTTGGGGGCGAAGGGCGCGGAGGAGATTATTGAGATTAAGTTGACAGCCGAGGAGAATGCAGCGCTGCAGAAGAGCGCGGCGAGTGTGAAGGAGTTAGTGACGGTTTTGGGGCTGTAGAGGAAAAGTGACCAAAGTCCCGGCGTGGTTTGAGCGGAAGTTTGACCTCACGTTTCCGGTGGAGCAGTACCCCAACGTTTGCGTGCGGCTGCGGGGCACGCCGGTGCGGCTGGAAGAGATCGTACGGGGCGTATCACAGGGAGTGTTGGTGGGTAAGCCGGAAGGTAAGTGGTCCGCGCAGGAGCACGCCGGGCATCTGCTGGATCTCGAGCCCCTGTGGATGGCACGAGTGGAAGACTTTCTGGGGGACGGAGAGACACTCACCGTCGCGGACCTGAGCAATCGGAAGACGGACGAAGCCAAGCACAACGCGCGGGAATTGCGGGAGACTCTGGATGAGTTCCGCGCGGCGCGATTGCGCTTGGTGGAACGCATTGGGAAATTGGAGCCTACACTGTATGCCCGCTTGCGGGTGCACCCGCGCCTGAAGCAGCCCATGCGGCTGGTGGATCATTTGTACTTTGTCGCGGAGCACGACGACCATCACCTGGCAAAGATTTGGGAGCTGATCCAAAAATCAGAGAATGGACATTAGAAATTGCAAGAAGGAGCCTCGATTAGCGAGGAGACCTGCGGACGTGGAGCGCAGGAGCGCTGCTGAGTCGCAGAAGAAAGCCGCAAGACCGGACCCCAAAGGGCGGGGGCACCCCCAAAGACGCAGAGGTTGAGATCCTTCGGCGCAAAGGACGCGCCTCAGGATGACAACGTCCGGACACAGGCTAAAGCCTGTGCTACCGGGACACAGCCTAAAGGCTATGCCACCCCGTCAGAAGTGGAATAGGCGGGCGGCGGCGACGACGAGGCCGAGGGTGAAAAGGGCGATGGCGACTTCGCCAATGAAGCCGACGGCGAAGGGGCGAAGGCCTTGCTTGCGCATTTCGCGGAAGTTGGTGCGAAGGCCCACGCCGGCGAAGGTGAGAAGGAACGCCCAGCGGGAAAGATTGGCGAGCGAGGCGTTCTGGTCCTTGGTGAAGAAGCCAACAGTGGCGAGCAGGGAGACCAGCAGGAAGCCTAGAACAAATTTGGGGAATTTTTGCCAGAGGAAGGCGCCCTTGTGGGTGACGCTGTGGGCTTGACCGCGACTGGCCCAGTAGATGGCGTAGCCGAGGACCACGAAGCCAATGAGGGCGTTGCGTGTGGTCTTGGTGAGGACGGCGAGCTTGGCGGCGGCGTCGGAGTAGAGCGCACCGGCAGCGGTGGCTTCGGCGGTGTTGTCGACAGCAAGGCCAGACCAGACGCCGTAGGCGTGATCAGAGAGATGCAGCGCGTGGCCAACGAGCGGGAAGGTGAAGAGGGCGATAGCGCCGAGGGCGAGAATCGCGGCGATGGCAAAGGAGGAGTCTTCGTCATCGGCGTCGATGGCGCCTCGCGTAGCGATGATGGCGCTGACGCCGCAGACGGCGGAGCCGACGGCGAGGAGTGTGGTGAGCTTCGGGCGCAGGCCGAAGAGGCGGCCGAGGAGGGTCATGAAGGCGAGTGAACCGGCGATTTCGATAAAGACGAGAATGAGGCTGACGCCGCCGAGCCTTAGAACGTCACCGAGGAGGAAGCGCGAACCGAGAAGAACGATGCCGGCCTTGAGCCAGAATTCGTAGGTGGCGACACCGGGCTTGAAGATTTCGGCGAGACCGAAGACGTTGGAGATGATGAGGCCGATGAGAATGGCCCAGAGAACGTATTCGATATTGGGGAAGGCCCGGTGATTGCCCCTGGCATAGGCGTTGATATTTTTTTCGAGCAGTTTACCGGCGAAACCGATGACGGCGAGAAGCGCGACTCCGGGAACCAGGCGGAAGAAGCGCGAGCCCAGGGAAATTGGGGGATTTTGGGGTAATGCGATTGCGTCAGCCATTTGTTTCCTTCCTTAGAAGATGGAAATTAGAAAATCGAAACTCGTGAAAGCCTCGTGCTCGCAATGACCGTGACACTGCTGAAGTCTTGCCATGATCCCTCCGCTCCGAGCCGGCAAAAGGCGCCGGCTCTCCGGTCGGGATGACAGGGGTGGTTGTCGGCGCGGCGCGCATAGCTACCAGGGGACATGGGGAAGGAGGCCGAAGCGGATCAGGGCTGCGGCCAGAAGAGCAAGTATCACGGCCCAGGTGTCGAGCGAGAGTCTAGGAGGCGTTTTTGCGACGGCTTTTGATTCGGGAATGGACACGCGAATTCTCCTTTGATCACGAAATGGTATCGGGCATTGCTGGACCGCCAAAAACCGCAGGGCTGTCGCCGGAAAGCGGCGAGCCCTGCGATACAAATTGGGAAGCATTTAAGAGCCACGAGAGCGTCGAGGCCGAAGATTGGGAGACGACACGGCCGACGATAAGCAGGGCGGGTGCGGGCAGAGGCGGAAGGGAGGCGAGCTGCGAAAGGGTGCTGGATTGCACGGCCTGGCCGGGCTGGGATGCTCTGGAAATCACAAGGCAGGGAGTTTCCGCGACGAAGCCAGATTCGAGAAGCCAGTGGGAAACGCCGGTGTAGTCCGGACCGGGCATATAAACAACGACAGTGGTTTCGGAAGTAATGCCCATGACGGGGAGAATTCTGTTTTCCGGCGAGCGCGAGTACGTGGTGAAAAGGACGTGGGAAGCAACACGGCGATCGGTGAGAGAAATTTGCGCGGCGGCAGCAGCGCCGAACGCGGCAGAGATGCCGGGGACGATTTCGAAGGGAACATGCGCAGCGCGTAGAGCGTGGATTTCTTCGGCAGCGCGGCCGAAGAGAAGAGGATCGCCGCCCTTGAGGCGGATGACGGTGGCGTGTCTCTGGGCGGAAGCGACGAGGAGGGAGTTGATTTCTTCCTGGGAGAGGAGGCGGAAACCGCGGCGCTTGCCGACGTCGATAAGCTGAGCGGCGGGAGAAATGAGGGCGAGGATTTCCCGGCTGACGAGCGAGTCGTGAAGGACGACTTCAGCGGATTGAAGGAGACGCGCGGCTTTCGTGGTGAGGAGGTCGGGGTCGCCGGGGCCGGCGCCGATGAGAAAGACTTTGCCAATGGTGGTGGACATTAGCGGGGTCCTTTGGTGGGGGACGTGAGAGTGGTTTCCTGGAGGAAACGGTCGAACATTTCGGGGCTGGCGAGGAGGTGGAGTTGGCGCTTGGTGGCTTCCGGGTCGGTGGAGTGGGCGCGGAGAACTTCGCGGGCAGCGCCGAGCCAGTCGAGCCAGGGAGCGAACTCGGGGCCAAACTGATCTTCGAGTTCGGCGCGAAGGTGTTGGGCGAGCGCGGGACTTTTGCCGCTCGTGGAGATGGCAATCTGGAGATCGCCGCGCTGGACGACGGCGCCGTAGTAGAAGTGGCAGTGCTCGTTGTCGTCGACAGCGTTGCAGAGAATGTTGCGTTTGTCGGCTTCGCAATAGACGAGTTCGTTGAGACCGCGGAGAGAGGTGGCGGCGACGACGAGGAGTTTGCCGTCGAGGTCGTGTGGCTCGAAGGGTCTGGGGAGCCAAGTGATCTCCCGGTTGTGGACGCGTTCGGCGAGTTCGGGAGAGAGTCTGGGGGAGACCACGGTGACGCGCGCGCCGGCGGCGAGGAGGCCGGGGATTTTGGACGTGGCGATGGCGCCGCCACCGACGACGAGGACGGGGCGGTTGTCGAGTTTGAGGAAAGCAGGAAAGAGGGTCATCGGTCCTCCACGAGGTGAGGGGTAGAAACGACGGAAAGGTCGCGCTCCGCGAGATCGGCGGGGCCGCCGGCGAGGATGTAACGGAGCGCAGCGGTGGAGTGGCAGGCTAGAAATTTCTGGAGCGGCTCGCCGGGACGACGCTCGGCGTGGAAGGCGTCGAGGAGACGCGCGATGGCTTCGGGAACTTCTTCGGCGGGGCAGCGATAGCCGATGGGACGCGCGATGGAGGCGATCTGGCCGACGCTGCCGCCCACACAGAAATAATACGCGTCGATCATCCTACCATTGGATTTGATTTTCTTGCCTTCGATGCCAATGTCGGCGATCCAGTGCTGGCCGCAGGAATTGGGGCAGCCGGTGATGTGAAGGCGAAGCTCTTCCTGATAATTGGGGAAACGCTCTTCGAGTTGCTCGGTGAGCCAGCGGGCGAAGGATTTGGTTTCGGTGAGGGCGAGTTTGCAGAATTCGGAGCCGGTGCAGGCGACGGTGCCGCGGGCAAAGGCGGAAGATTCGACGGGGAGGCCAGCGGAGTTGAGTTCGCGGACGACGTGATGGACGCAAGGTTCGGGGATATTGATAAGCAGAAGATTTTGCATGGTGGTGTTGCGGACGTGGCCGTCGCCGTAGCGTTCGGCGAGATCGGCGGCAAGGGTGAGTTGCGCAGGAGTGATGCGACCCCGGAGAACGGAAGCGCCGACGGTGAAGAGGCCGGGTTGTTTTTGCGGGATGACGCCGAGATGGTCGCGGTGGATGTGCGCGGGGAGTTGCTCGGGTTCGGCGGGGTCGAGTGAGTAGCCAAGGCGGGATTCGATGGCGGCGAGAAAAGATTCGGCGGTCCAGCCGTGTTCGAGGAAGAGAAATTTGAGGCGAGCTCTTTCGCGGGATTGGCGGAGGACGTCGGAGTCGCGGAAGATTTCGGTGATGGCGCGGGCGACAGAGATGACCTCGTGCGGATGGATGAAGGCGTTGAGGCGGACAGCGAGGTGAGGGTTGGTGGAGAGACCACCGCCGACGCGAAGGGAGAAGCCGAGGGCGTGATCCGTGACCCGTGATCCGTGACCCGGGGAAGAGGCAAATTCAAAACCAGCACCCGGGTTAACGTTGGAATCAAAGAGGGATTCCTCGCTACGAAGACTTCGCTCGGAATGACGGGTCTGAGTAAGAGTCGAACGGTGGCGGAGGGTGGCGGTGAGGGCGATGTCGTTGATTTCGGGGTAGGAGCACCAGTCGGGGCAACCTGTGACGGTGATTTTGTATTTGCGGGGCAGATTGTAAAAGTCGGGATTGCCGGCGAGTTCCTTATCGAGGGCGAGGACGAGGGGAGAGACGTCAGCGAGTTCGTGCGCATGGACGCCGGCGAGAGGGCAGCCAGTGATGTTGCGGGTGACATCGCCGCAGGCGCCGGTGGTGCGGAGGCCGAGGGACCAGAGCTTTTCGAGGACATCAGGAATGGATTGAATGGGAACCCAGTGGAGTTGGACGTTCTGGCGGACGGTGATGTCGGCGACGCCGTTGCCGTATTCGGAGGAGAGAGCGGCGATGGTGCGGACTTGATGGCTGGTGAGGAGACCGTTGGGGACACGAATGCGCACCATGAAGAATGGGACCGCTTTGCCTTCTCCGCCGGAGCCACCGACAACTCCGAGGCCGTCGCCTTGGGTGTAAATGCCCCAGGGGCGGAAGTAGGTGGAGAACCATTCGGGGGGAATGGAATCAAAGCCGCGGCGGGCGAATTCGCGGATGTCATCGAAATGGTCCCAGGCGTTTTTGGACCGTTTGAGGCGCTCGGCGCGCTGGGCTTTGGTTTCCTTAAGGTCAGGCATATTAGTCATAAGTTTTCAGTTCTCAGTTTTCAGAAAAACCTGCCGGCCCGAAGGTCGGCCACTACAAAGACCACGTAGAAAGAAAAAGCCCACGTGCCGGGGGCTCTGGCACGTGGGCTTGGCAAAACCAACAATCGGAGCGAGCTAAGTACAGTAGCGCCCTAGGCCAGAGTTGAAAGGCCGACAACAACAGCAACAGGCCTTCAGGGGAGAGTTCGTCTGGCAAAGGTGCGTCATGTTCAAAAGAGGTTACGCACGGTTGGGTAAAGCGTCAACCAGTACTTGGCCTCAAAGATTCGATGCTTGCCATTGGGGGATTGGATACATGGGGCAGAAGCTAGAAGTCGGGTAGTCGGGAGGCGGGCCAAGTGCATGGAAGACGAAGGGACTGAGGCCGGTCCTGTGGGTCGCGAAGGGCGCGACCCACAGGATGACAATGTCGGCTGATGGAACAAGATGGGGCGCAGAGGGTGCGCCCCCGAGGAGGAAAAATCATTCGCAGCTACGGTTTGGCGGTGGTGGAAGCAGCGCCACCGATAATGGTGGCGGATTTGATGATGTCGAGCTTGGGCCACTTTTTGGCGAGGTACTCTTCCCCGCCGTTTTCAATATTCGCCTGATCCATGCCGGCGTTGTCGCCGTATTGGTCGTACATCATATCGACGACGTTCATGCCCTTGCCATCGACGACAGCAAAAGCAGAAAAGCCCTGCGAGTCAAGCGAGGGATTGTCCTTGAGGTTGATGAAGATTTGGGTGGTCCGGGAATTGGGCATGGAGGTTTTGGCGAAGGTAAGAGTGCCACGCTTGTTTTTCTGAGTGACGGGATCGTCCTTGATGGTGGCTCTGTCCCAGGCGGCGGTGACGGGAGGATAGGCGCTCATGCCGAACTGCACAACGAAGTTGGGAACGACGCGGAAGAAACGGGCGCCGTCGTAATAGTGGTGCTTGACGAGATTGTAGAAGCGGTCCGCGCCGAGGGGAGCCCAGGCGCGGGTGACGGTGACGGTGAAATCGCCGCGGGTGGTTTCGAATTTGACCTGGTAGGTGTCTGGAGCCGTGTCTTTAAGGAGAGAAGGCTTGAGCAGAGCGCGGTCGTAAGGAGAGGCCGCGGTCGTGGATTGGGGTTTAGCTGCGGGAGTTTGCGTCGTGGAGGTTTGGGAAAAGGAAGGGAGCGTAGTGAAAAAGAGCAGCGTTACAGCGGATGCGAACAGTTTGGTAAAACGCATTTTGATGAAGACCTCCCAGTTACATCGGGGAATGATGATGCTGGGATGATTTTATATCAGGTTGCGGGCAGAGGATGAGTTGTATCTCAGACATCCGTAATCAGTAATCGGTAATCCGCAAGCAGAAAAAGGAAGATTTAACACAAAGGGAAAGAGGAGACCCAGAGGGCACGGAGAGTTGAGAGGCCAGACGCAGTGGTTGAGATCCTTCGCGCGCAACAAACGCGCGCTCAGGATGACAGCCTGCGGGTTGTGCGAACAAGGGCACGGGCCTCTTCGGAGAAGTACGAGGCGCCCGCCGCAGATGGCGTTCGCTACATTTGTTGGCTGACGCGCTGGACTTCGGCGAGGACGCGGAGGGTGTTTTCGCCGAGGATTTTGCGGATGTCGGAATCGGAGTAGCCCTTTTTGAGCAGCGCATCGGTGATTTGCGGCAGGTGGGTGACGTCCTCCATGCCGAGGGGCATGACGGCGCCATCGAAGTCGGAGCCGAGGCCGACGTGATCGACGCCGGCGATTTTGACAGCGTGATCGATGTGATCGACAATGAGGGTCCAATCGACTTTGGGAAGTTTGCCGGAGGTCATAAAGTCGCGGACGACCTGGTCGCCGGCGACCATGCGGCAGGGTTCGTTTTCGCCACAGCGTTTCTTGATTTCTTCGTTGATTTCCTTTTCGGCTTCGGGGTGAGCCGTTTCGAAGTCACGAAATTCCTGACTGAGGAAGCCGACGTGGTAGTTGATTTGAATGACGCCGCCATTCTTGGCGAGATCGCGCATCATGTCGTCGGTCATGTTGCGCGAGGCGTTACAGAGGGCGCGGCAGGAGGAGTGCGAGGAGAAGACCGGGGCTTTGGAAACGGCAAGGACGTCGCAGAAGGTTTTATCGGAGACGTGGGCGATGTCCACGATCATGCCGAGGCGGTTCATTTCGCGGACGACATCTTTGCCGAAATCGGTGAGGCCGTTGTGTTCGGGCTTGGCGGTTGAGGAATCGGCCCATTCGGTGTTTTCCATGTGGGTGAGAGTCATGTAACGGACACCGAGAGCGGCGAAGGTGCGGAGGACGGCGAGGTCGTTGCCCATCATGTGGCCGCCTTCGACGCCCATGAGCGCGGCGATTTTGTTTTGCTTCTTGGCGGCGCGGATATCCTCCGCGCTGGTGGCGAGAACGAGATCATCGGGATGCTTGCGGACCGTTTCGCGAACCGCGTCGATTTGATCGAGAGCTTTCTGAACGGCTTCGGGGCCCTTGATTTTGCCAGAAATCCAGATGGAGAAGAAGATCGCGGAGAGGCCGCCTTCGCGCATGCGGGGAATGTCAATGTTGCCGTCGGCGTGGCGGGCGGTGAGATCGAAGTGAGGATCGAGGAGCCGCTGGGTGGTGTCGTCGTGGGTGTCGACGACGATGGAGGAGAAGTGGAGTTTTTTGGCTTTGGCGGAGATGGAATCCGCAGAAGTGGAAACGAGCATTGCAGTGGCCCCCAAAAGACACACGGAAAGAAAGAGGATGGAACGGAACATCGAGCCCCCAGAGGGATTTATGTGGCGTTGGTAGGGTAGCAGAAAAGAGTTGTGAGTTTTAAGTTGGAAGTTTTGCGTTTTCGGAAGGATGCCAGACATCCGTTATCCGCTACAAAGGCGGCCGCTACAAGAGGGGCGGCTGGAAGCCAGCGCTACTGGCTGTGCCAGCAGAACTACTGGTCGTGCCGGGTGGGCATGGTCGAGGATTGCGCAAGGGAGTCGTCGACAGCGGAGCCAGTGATGAGGCGGGCGCCACGGCTGAAGGTGAGATATTCGAAGCCCCACTGGATGAAAACGAGAACGCGACTTTGGAACTGAACAATATACATGAGGTGGATAAAGAGCCAGACGAGCCAAGCGGGAAGCCCGGAAATGTGAATGCCGAGGATGTTGGCGACAGCGGCGGCACGACCGATGACGGCCATGTCTCCTTTGTTGAAATAGCAGAAAGGCGACGGAGCGGGTTTGGCGCGAAGGCGCGCGAGGATGACCTTGGCGGCGTAATGGCCTTCCTGGATGGCGGGCTGGGCAACGCCGGGTAGCGGCTTCCCATCCTCGCCCAAAACGAAGGCAAGATCACCAGCAATGAAAATTTCGGGGAAATTGGGGATGGTGAGATCGGGATTAACTTTAATTTTGCCGGTGCGGTCGGTTTCGGCGTGCGTGCGCTCCGCGACGCGATGACCAAAACCAGTGGCATCGACGCCGCCGGTCCAGAGAACGGTCTTGGCATCGTAGCGGCCCGAGGTGTCGCCACGCTTATAGCTCACGCCTCCAGAATCGATCTCGGTAACGAAGGTACCCTTGTGGATTTCGACACCAAGTCGTGCGAGGAGTTGCTGGGCTTTCGCGGAGAGATCTTCGGGGTAGGCGGCAAGTACGCGCTGCCCCCCTTCCAGCAGAATGATGCGGGCTTCCTCGGGGCGAATGCGGCGGAAATCATGGCGAAGTGTTTCACGCGCGATTTCGGCAAGGGCCCCAGCGAGTTCAAGACCAGTGGCACCGGCGCCGACGATGATAAAGGTGAGCCAGGCGCGGGCTTCGGCTTCGCTCGCGGCTCGTTCGGCACGTTCGAAGGCGTAGAGGAGTTTGTGGCGAATCGCGGTGGCTTCCTCGACGGTTTTGAGACTCGGAGCGACGCCGCGCCATTGGTCGTGGCCGTAGTAGGAGGTTTGCGAGCCGGTGGCGATGATCAGAGTGTCGTAGGGGAAGACAGCGCCGTCGCGAAGGGTGACCTGCTTGGCGACGGGGTCCAGATCGACGGCTTCGCCGAGGAGAACTTCGGTGTTTTTCTGACGGCTTAGAACAGAGCGAAGAGGCGCGGCGATTTCTCCCGGGGAGAGAGAACCCGTGGCAACTTGGTAGAGCAGCGGCTGGAAGAGATGGAAGTTGCGCTTGTCGATGAGGGTGATCTGGGCGTCCGCATGGCGGAGCGTTTGCGCGGCAACGAGGCCGCCGAAACCGCCGCCAAGGATGAGGATGCGATGTTTGCCAGGCATGAGCGATAAGGCCTCCCAGTGGCCTTCCAAAGCTTGGAGCGCCGGCGCGCACATCTGATGCCGGACCCAGGCTTAGGGTCGCAGAAAGCGACAGCCTGGCTGCCGCACTCCAAAGCGCTGGCATCAAAGCCAGCGCTACGGGACCGGTAAGGCCGACCTGAAGGTCGGCCACTACAATACAGAAGGCTGGCGGATAGGGCACCGATATTGTGCCTCAACCCGGGGTGCTTCATTATTTAGATAATGAAAAAGGCCGCGAGTTACGGGGAAACGCGGGAGCAACTGGAGCGGGATGCCCTTCGTTTGCTGTGTTCCGACCTGATTGTGCCCGCGACGCGGGTGCAGTTAGCCGGAATGCTGAAGGCGTGTGCCTTTGGCAATGAGTTGAACCGCGTGGTTTTTGAAGAGATCGTGAGAGCCGACTCGGTCTCGCCACGGCGACTGCGAGAACTGCTGCCCGGGCGAGTGACACTGCACGGGTTTCCGGATTTTGAGTTGAAGGAGTTTCTGGGACCAAGCGGAGCAGAAGACGACATCGACAAATTGTTTGAAAGCTTGTTGGAACTGGCGGGAGAGCCACCCGCCGAAAACAAGAAGGCCCTGGGACAATCGGCGTGAGCTGGAATGCGGAGAGGTGGTCCTGCCTGCTGGAGGCGTTAGCCTTCGGCGGATTCATCGGATGGTACATCTGGAAATTGCAGGCGGAAGCGCCATGGACTTGGTGGGTGATTTTGGTGTGGCTAGTGGCAAGCTTTGTGGCGCGGCGAGACACACCGAAGACAATCGGCTGGCGGGCGGACAACTTCTGGCCAGCTACGCGAAAGGCAGTGTGGTTCTTTGCGGCCAGTTCCCTGCTGATTTGCGTAGGGGGGCTGTTTCTGGGGATGCTGCACCGGCTGCCCACGCACTTGATCGAACCGAAACGCTTTGTGAGTTACATGGCATTTTGTCTCTTGCAGCAAGTGGGGCTGAATTCCTTGGTGATGAATCGACTGCTGCGGGCGTTCGGAAAACCGATGCCGGCGGCGGTGGTCGCGGGAGTGATTTTCTCGGCATTGCACTGGCCGAATCCGGTGTTGGTTCCCCTGACGCTCGTGGGCGGCTTGGGGATGGCTTGGCTGTTTGGGAAGGAGCGAAACATTCTACCGTTGACGCTGGGGCAGGCGATCCTGGGAGCCCTGGTGTGGTGGGCGTTTCCCCTGGCGTGGCACCATTCGATGCGCGTGGGGCCGGGCTTTGCGGAGTTCCGGGTGAAGTAGAGCAGTCGAGAGTCTGTAGGCAGCCAGTAGTATGAGGTTATGGAGAGGGGGACGTGGAATAGGGGTAGCGGCGGAGGAGGTAGGTGTCCAATGCGATCCTGCCGGGGCCAAAGATTAAGATGAGGAGTGCGGCGAAGAGGAAGGTGTAGGGGTCGGCGACATAGAATTTCCCCGGGTCCGAGAGGAAGGAAAAAAGGGCTTCGCGGTCGCCGAAGACGTAGGCCATGGACATGTCGATGGTGAGAACGAGGCCGGCGAAACGCGAGAAGAACCCGATGGCGAGAAGAATGCCGCAGATGAACTCGACGGTGGCGACGAAAGGAGCGTTGAGACCGGGAGCAGGGACGCCGAGGCTGGTGAAGTATTCGGTGACGCGCGGGAGATTATGGAGTTTGCCCCAGCCGTTCTGTGCGAGTTGCACTCCCCAGTAAAGGCGGACGAGAAGCAGGAAGGGCGATTGAAGAGCGCTGGCGGCGCGAACAGCCCAGGCGTATATTCTGCGAATTTGCGACACAAAGGTATTC
>OCOJ01775120.1_pt1 | contig 16345 bp, 15 predicted proteins | sample 1539251 | NCBI WGS metagenome assembly OCOJ01 (sample SAMN01911457, study PRJEB22624) | soil metagenome | biome: Soil | place: Malaysia | collected 2012-04-30 | depth RA_metagenome m | reverse complement strand
GAGATCTGCTTGGTCGCCAAATCGAAAGCCTCGATTACCGCTCTCTCAAGGGACCTGAGTTGCGCGTTCCTGGCGTCCAGCTCTGCAGACCCGATGATCTGCCTCTTCACCGACTCCGCCTGCTTCTCGCCCGTCTCCAAGATCTTGCTGACAGCCTCGGCAGCCTCCTTCCTCACAGCCTCGACCTTCGCCAGAGTGTCGGACCTGCTTGCGTTCAGGTCCGCAAGCACTTCGGCTTCGAATTCCCCAGAGACCTTTTCCAGGGTGTCAGATGCAGCCTTGCTCAATCTCTCAGACCCCGAGGATGGCCCTCAGCATCGCTCTGTACTCCACCTTCTCCTTCTTGCTTCCGGGGCCAGGGACCTCGTAGATTAACGGAATCGCCCTCTTCGCCCGCAGCTGAGTGAGCTGATCCGCGATCGGTTTGGCCACCTCGTCGCTCACCATGATGAGCCCCACGTTGGGGTCCTTCGAGAGGCTCTCGATCCTCTCCAGGGCGGCGGGCGCGTTGGACACGTACTCCCCGCTCACTCCTGACAGGACGAAACCTGTGACGAATGCCTTTCCTCCGACCGCCACCACTTTCACTCAGTTTCACCCAGCAATCTCCGCGCCGCGAACTCCGCTGCCTCGGTCCTGTGCCCTGAGATGGAGTTCTCAAATGACCTCAGCTCGGACTCCGCATGCTCTCTGATCTTCTTGGCCTCGGCCTCGGCGTCCACCTTTGCCTCCGTGACACGTCGGGCGGCAATCTCGGTGGCCTCGGCAATGGCGGAGCTCCTTGCGGCCTCGGCCCAGTCCGTGGCGTCCTTCGTCGCTCGCCTTTTCGCCTCCGCGGCCTCTACCTTCGCCCTGTCGAGAGCCGACTCGAACTCGACGAGCGCCTTGACTGTCTGTTCGATTGCGGAGCTCATGAGAGACTTTTTCGTGACCGTCGGATTTGTGTAATTAAACGTTAGGCGGAGGAGAAATGCTGTAGAGGGCCTGGGCGCCCACGACCGAGACGTCGCCGTTCGCTATTCTGAGCCTGTTGACCTCGCTCAGCTCGAATGGGAAGACGACCCACCTGTCCACTACCTCCAAGTAGTGGTCGGGTTCGATTTTTGTCCAAGGCTTCTTGAACAGGACGGCCACTTCAAGGAGGGCCGGGTCCCGCGCGGAAAGGTAATCCTTCACCACCTGCATGGTATCCCCCTGGTCGACCAGGTCGTCAACCACAAGGACCTTCCTGCCCCTGATGTCCTCCGTAAGAGTGGAGAGTATCTTGGGGATGCCTCGCTGGCCTATTCCCATGTATGACTTCACGTTGATGAAATCAATCCTCACGTCCAAACGATCTGACACCACCATCGCCACAGGCATGCCGCCCCGCGCTATCCCGATGACCAGGTCGAACTTCCTGCCGCTGGAGCGGACCTTCTCGGCCAGGGCCTCGGCCAGGTTGCCATATTCGGGCCAGCTCACGTACTTGTACTCGGTCAATGGCGTGTCGGAGCCCTTTTCGTAGATAACCGTTCAGAGGTTGATTCACACTGGAATGTGAATTGAACGTGTCCGTGCATTTGTCGGGAGAGCGCAGGCAGGCGTTTCGTAACTCACGCGTCGGTTAGGGATAACCGACATGAAGAGGAGTTATAGGCGAGCACCCGCAGAGGTGGACCAGGTTCTTTGGCAGACAAGCTCGTAGTGATAGCGCTCGGAGGCAACGCCCTTCTCCAGCGGACACAGAAGGGAACGTTCGAAGACCAGTACAGCAACGTGGAGAAGACCGCTGTGAAGATTGCCGATCTCATCGAACAGGGGTACAGGGTCGTCCTTACCCACGGCAATGGGCCCCAGGTTGGGGCAACTCTGCTGAGACACGACGCGGCGAAGAACATAGTGCCGCCCCTGCCGCTGGACGCATGCGGCGCAGAAACGCAGGGTTTCATCGGGTACATGATTCAGCAAGCGCTGAGGAACGAGTTGAAGACGCGCGGAGTCGACAAATATGTTGTGACGGTCATCACGAGGGTGACGGTCGATCAGCACGACCCTGCCTTCGAGCACCCGACCAAGCCGGTGGGCCCATTTTACACGAAGCAGGAGGCAGATGACCTGGCCCAGCGCATGCCTGGAATCACCATCAGGGAGGACGCCGGGCGCGGATACCGGCGGGTGGTCCCCTCGCCCGACCCGAAGATAATAGCGGAAAGAGCCGCCATCAGGACTTTGGTCGACGCAGGGTTTGTTGTGGTTTCGACTGGAGGCGGCGGGATTCCAATCGTCGAGGAGGGAACGAAAGCGAGAGGAGTCGAGGCGGTCATCGATAAGGACCTGGCAGGGCAGCGACTGGCAACTTTGATCGGTGCCAACCTGTTTGTGATACTGACGGACGTGGAGGGTGCCTACGTCAGTTACGGGACTCCAGAGCAGAAGCTGCTCACAGAAATAACGGTGGGGCAGCTCCAGAACTACCTGAATCAAGGTCAGTTCAAGGAAGGGAGCATGGCCCCGAAGGTGACTGCGGCCATACGTTTCGTTGAGAGCGGAGGGGAGCAGGCAATCATAGCCGAGCTCGACAAGTTGACAGAGGCCCTGAAAGGCGAAGCCGGAACCCACGTGGTTGGCTCGAGGGCTTGATCCTGCAAGTTGCCCCGGTCTAGCTCTTTCCTCATCGAAGATGCCATCATAGTGACCATGGATCCCCGCCAAAGAGTCCTGGAGGGGGGTTCAATCCTCGTTGAGGGAAACAGAATCGCCGAAATCAGGCGGCCGCTCGACAAAGGGGTAGAGAAAGCAGAGCGGAAGATATCGGCCAAGGGGATGGCGGTGATACCGGGCCTGATTGACACCCACCTTCACCTCGCTCAGAGCCTCCTGAGGGGGTGCGCCGACGACCTGCCTCTGGTGGAGTGGCTCAGGCAGAGGGTCTGGCCCATCCAAGGGAGCTTCACGGAGGAGGACGGCAGGGCGAGCGCAGAGCTTTCCATGCTGGAGATGATTAAGAGCGGGACCACTGCGTTCGTCGGCGTAGACGTGGTGTCCCGTTACGGGTTCGACGGAATAGCCAAGTCCGTGGTTAAAGCCGGTATGAGAGCGGCTCTGGCGAAGACGATCATGGACAGCCCGGGTTATGGCAGGAAGGGGAGCATAATGCCTGCCGGGCTCGTCGAGGAGAAAGACGCCTGCATTAGAGAAGCGAAATCCATGGTGAAGAAGTGGAATGGAGTCGACGGGGGCCTTGTCAGGACGTGGCTGGCCCCGAGGTCGCTGGGTGGGTGCAGCGAACGGCTGTATGGAGAGGTGGCCGAGCTGGCGGATGAGCTGAAGACGAGGGTGACCATGCACCTGGCGGAGGTGAGAGAGGATGTGAAATACGCGAAACAGAACTTTGGGATGACTCCCTTTGAATTCATAAAAGAGGTGGGGTTAGCAGGACGGCAGTCCCTCTTCGCCCACATGGTCTGGCTCACGGAGGGGGATATCAAGAAGGTGGCAAAGACGGGAGCGAACGTAGCGCACTGCCCTTCCTCCAACCTGAAGCTCGGTTCCGGCATCCCCAGGGTGCCTGAACTTCTAGAAGCCGGAGCGAACGTCGGCCTGGGGTGTGACGGGGCGCCTTGCAATAACGCCTACGACATGGTCAGAGAGATGAAGCTCGCCGCAGTTATTCAGAAGGGGAGGCTCCAGGACCCGCTGACCATGCCTGCCACGACGGTTCTTGAGATGGCCACCCTGGGGGGCGCCAGGGCCATGGGGGTGGAGTCGGAGGTCGGGTCCATCGAGGTGGGCAAGAAGGCGGACCTGGTGCTCATTGACCTGAAGAAGCCCCACCTTGTGCCATTTCGGGACGTGGTGTCGAACATCGTCTACTCTGCCATGGGAAGCGACGTGGACACTGTCATGGTTGATGGGAGGCTCATCCTGAGGAGAGGGAAAGCGCTCACCCTCGACGAGGAGAGAGTAGTGGGCGAAGCTCAGCGGCGCCAGGACGAGCTTATCTCGCGGTCCGGCGTCGGGACCTAGGGAGCCTCTGCAGTTGGATCTCCTGGTAAAGAACGCGAGGATAGTGACGGCCTCGCGGACGTTCGAGTCCAACATCGGAGTGGAAGGGGGTGTGATCGTGTCTGTATCGCCCACCCTCGAACCGTCTGGGGCGGAAGTTTACGATGCCAGGGGGAAGATCGTCATCCCCGGTGGCATCGACGCCCACACTCACATGGAGCTGAAGGTCACCGGTACCAGCTCCGCAGACGACTTCTACACAGGGACTGTGGCCGCCGCCTGCGGCGGGATCACAACAATCGTCGACTTCGTGGACACCCAGCCCGGAGAGACCCTACTTGGCGCCCTGGCAGACTACAGAAGGAGGGCAGACAGCAAGGTGGTCATCGACTACGGCCTCCACATGATGTTCAAGGGCCAGAACCTGCGTGAAATCGGTAGGATACCCGAGATAGTCAGGGACGGGGTGCCCAGCTTCAAGGTCTACACCGCATACAAGGAGCGGGGGCTGATGCTCGAGGACGGCGATATCTCGAGGGTGATGGAGAAGGTCGCAGGCGCGGGTGGGCTCGTCGCTGTTCATGCCGAGAGCGAGAGTATCATCCAGCGGTTAATCGAAAAGAATCTTGCGGCGGGGAACACTGGTGCAAGATACCACGCCCTGAGCAGGCCCCCCGAGGCCGAAGCAGAGGCGATTTCCAGGGTCACGAGGCTGGCCAAGGCTGCCGCCGCGAGGATCTACATCGTGCATCTCTCCAGTAAGGCAGGGAAGCAGGAGGTCGAGAACGCGAGACGCAGGGGGACGAACGTGTTCGCAGAGACCTGCCCCCACTACCTCGTGCTGACGGACGACGTCTACGAAAGAGAGGACGGCAGGAACTTCGTGATGTCCCCTCCTGTGAAGAAGGCCGACGATCGTGCGGCCCTTTGGGAAGGCCTCGTCCAGGGCGGAGTTATCGAAACGGTGGGGAGCGACCACTGCCCGTTCACGAGCGCGGAGAAAGACTGGGGTGAGGAGGACTTCACGAAGATCCCGAACGGTGTCCCGGGCACCGAAGCCATCATCCCGCTTCTCTTTTCGGAAGGGGTGAAGAAGGGAAGGATTTCCATGTTCGATCTGGTAAGGGTCACGTCCGCAGCGTCCGCGACGCGCTTCGGCCTGGCCCCGTCCAAGGGGTCCATAGAAGTTGGCACCGAAGCCGACTTCGTGGTCATAGACCCAAGCAAGCGTGTGAGAATGACTGCTGACGTGATGCATTCGAAGATTGACTACAGCATCTACGACGACATAACAACCGAAGGCTACCCGGTCCTGACCGTGAGCAGGGGGGAAGTAGTCATGGAGGACGGCGAGTTCATTGGAAGGAGAGGCCGGGGCAGGTTCATACCGCGTCAGGCGTACCAGAAGTAGCCTTGCGGCTGCCCGTCTTTCTGCTAGGGGAGTCCCTGGCCCAGAGATTCAACGGCTTCCGGTGGCGAAGCACCAAGGCGATTCCAGAGCCGGCCCATGGTCTTCAGAACCTTCGCTTCCGCCTTCTGGACGTCTAGAGTCAACAGCTTTCTGTTCTTCATGACGATCTGCCCATCCACCATCACGTCCCTGACGTCAGGCCCTCTGAAGCTGTTGACGATGTAGCCGTAGACCGAGCCCGAATAGGGGGTGGCAGTGAAGGCGGGTCGCACCACGATGATGTCCGCCTTCTTGCCCACCTCGATGGACCCCTGAGAAGAAAGACCATAGGCCCTTGCCGCGTTGACTGTACACATCTCCACAACTTCCTGCGGCGTTGGCCTGTTCGGGTCCCTACGGGCGACCCTCTGCAGCAGGAAACAGGCCCTCATGTTCTCGAACATGTCGAAGACGTACCCGTCGTTCCCAATGCCCACGTTCACGCCATGGTCTACCATGTCCGTGAGGGAAGCGACGCCCACGGCGTTCAACATGTTGCTCATTGGGTTGTGGGCAACGCTGGCAGAGCTCTTCGCAATCAAGCCAATCTCCCGCTCGTTGAGATGGACGCAGTGCGCCAGGACTGCCCTGGGGGAAAGGAGGCCTCTCCGGTGCAGCCTTTCGACACTCCTCACACCGTACCTCTCCATGTTGTGATAGCTGTCGTTGGGCCCCTCGGAGACGTGGATGGTCAGGGGGACCCTGTGACTTCTGCTCGCCTCGACCCCGCGCGAGATCAGGTCGTCCGAGACTGTGAAGGACGCGTGGAGGCTGATCATTCCCATCGCCCTCCCCTTGTCCTTCCTCCCGATGAACCTCAGATTCTCCTTCAGTCCCCTGGTCCCTTCGTCGGCGTTCCGCCGCTCGGTGGCTTCGAACGAGATGACTCCCCGGATGCCCACCTCGTTGGATGCCTTCGCGATGTGGTCGAGGGATCCTTCGATGGCGTTTGGTGCGGAGTAGGTGTCCGCGTAACAGGTCGTCCCGTTAGCCAATGATTCTGCGCCCGCGGCGAGCGCCGTGGCGTATGCGTCGTCGTTGGTGAGAGCTTCGTCGACGGGCCACCACAAACGCTGGAGAATCTGAAGGAAGTCCGAAGGCGGCCTGATGTTGAGAGCCGACCCCCTGAGCGCGATGCCGTAGAGGTGGGTGTGGCTACAGATGAGTCCGGGCATTACGATGCACCCCCTGGAGTCGACGATTTCGTCCGCGCGGAACCCCTTCGCCACGTCGTCGGCAGGACCGACGGCATCTATCCTTCCATCGACCACAGCCACGCCGGCGTCCTTGATGACCCGACGCTTCCGGTCCATGGTGACCGCCACCCCGCCCTTCACCAGGAGTTTCGTCGACAAATCGCCTATGCCAGGGACTCGACCGCGTAGTCGATGTTATGGCTCAGGAGGAGAAGTAGGGGGGAGCTGCACCCCGCAGCCATGTATTCCTTGATCTTTTTCTCGCAGTCGGCAGGAGTTCCCGAAGCGGTTATGAGCCTCACCACTTCGTCGGGGACGATCTCCGCGGCATTCTCGATTCCTCCCGGCTTTGCAGGCCAGCCTCCCATTCGCTCCTGCACCTCCCTGATGAGGTCCTCGTCGACCCCGCTCGCCTTGGCTATGTGCGGCTGCTGACCGATCGTCATCGTAACGTGGTTCTTGGCGAGCTCCACCGCCCTGTCGGCGTCCTCGTCCATCGAGCACGCGATGAGCTGGGGGGAATCAATTCCCCTGGGGTCCCTGTGCGTCCTTTCGGCGCCCCGCCTGATGCTCTCCCACGCCCTCTCGTTGTACCTTGGAGAGACCAGATAATTCAGCAGCACTCCGTCCGCTATCTCCCCCGCGAGCTCGAGCATCTGGAATCCGGTGCCCCCGATGTAGATTGGCACGTTCCTCGGTCCTGCCCCGCTCCCATGGAGCGTGTCCAGCTTGACGCCGTCCATCTTCACAAACTCGCCCTGAAACGTGACTTCTTCCGCGTTGAAGAGGCGCCTGATCACCTGGACATACTCCTTCATACACTGCAGGGGATTGGTCCTATCTATGCCCACCTTCTTGGCGAGCGGGTCCCACCAGGCTCCTAGCCCGAGAATCACCCTCCCCGCGGAGAGCTCATCAAGCGTTGCGAAGGTCTGTGCGATGAGAGCGGCGTTCCGCGTCCAAGTGTTTATCACCCCGGCCCCCACCTTAATCCTGCTCGTATCGGTCGCTATCGCTGTCACTGGAACGATGGCGTCTCTTGCGAGCCTCGACTCGGCGATCCAGACAGATTCGAACCCGTGCGCCTCAGCGATCTGGGAGTACTTCACCATCTCCCGAACGTGCATGTCCTGAAGGTAGAGTCCCAGCCTCTTTATCGATGCGGCTCGTTTCGCCACACCTACTTCCCCTCACCCGACAAGTTCCGCATTTGATATGAGGACTCCACGGGATCGACTAGACCTCTGATCATTTCGTGGCTCCAGTGCCAGAGTGCACAACCTCTTGGTCGGCCTCGGGAAGCTCGTACCATCTCTTCCTCTCCCCGATGGTAGCCCTCATCCTCCAACCCATGCTCTTGGGCGAGTCCTCAATGGCCTTCGTCAGTTTCTGGGCTCGTTCCCTAACCCTCTTCTGCGGCTCCTCGGCCAGGCCAATCCTGTTTACAAAATCAGAAATCTTCGCCAAGTTCGTAGTGAACGTTTTGTAGATTCCCCAGTCTTCGGCGCAGAGCTTAGCCATGTAAGAAGCGTTGATTCTGTCTTGGGCGTCTTCCGTTGTGAGGTCGTGGTCAAGCAACATTGCCGTTATGTCCTTCATATCTTTCTCATTAATCTCCACGATCTGGAGTTTGGTCGAGAGGAGGTCAGCGATTGGCAGTGTCTTCGCCTCCAGGTCGATTCGGCCCTTGAAGTTGAACTTGTGGCTCATCTCGAAAACATCCAGGAATACATCGACTCGCCTTGCGTTCTTCAGGTCGTTGAAGACCAGCCTGGTGACCATGAACGCATTGAATCTCTCCCTGGGGACGTACCCGAGCTCCTTGAAGAGCTGGCTAATCTTCGCGGATTCCTTCCTGTGGCCGATCACGTCGATGTCGACGTAGCGCCTCGATAGCGGAGGCTTGGAAGCCGAAGGACAACGCATCCCCACGGCGACTCCACCGACGAAGCGGAGCGTTATGCCCTTGGCTTCGGCGGACCGCAGTATTCGGTCCGCTTCTTCTAGGAGTGATTCTAGAGGCATGCCCACGTAGACCCGCGGAATCCTAGAGGCAAACATGACAGCCAACGGGACATACTCTAAGAATGTTTTTGCCCCCTCGCTCTCCCCGGATTGTCGAGCCCCGGCGCAGATCATCAGCGATCAACCCCAATGTATTCGGGAGTGTTAAATCCGCAGGAATCAGTAGGCGACCTTAAATAACGAATTCGCACCCAGTTGGACTGCGAAGCCACCCTTGAGCGAAAAGGAGAGGCTAGCGGTCGGTCAGCCGGCACCAGCAGCGAGTGCGACGGGGACTCCTGGAGTATTCGTAAGGGATGCAACTGGTCTTGTCAAGAACGTCTCCTTCATTGACAGCATCGCGCTGAACCTGAGCAACATGTCCATCGGGGCGCTGCTCGGTGTGATCGGAATATCCGGGCTCCTCCCAATGCTTTTCGCTGGCCAGGACCTGACAGGCGTGAACCTCCTCTACCTTTGCCTGATCGCGTTCGCGGTTTGTGTCCCCCAGATCGTAATCTACACGACCCTGACTCGCCGCTTTCCGCGCGCCGGAGGGGACTATGTTTTCGTTTCCAGGACCCTGAATGGGTTCGTGGGCAGTGTGGCCTCCTTCGTGGGGTACACGACGGAGACGACCGCCTACCTCGCTCTGATCGCTTTGTCGACGGTCTTTGCCATAGGCGCAGTGGGGCTCTTCTTCAGTCCGAGTAGCTCATTCTACACGGGGCTGGCGACCCCCCAGGGTGCCTATCCCGGCGCTCCCGCGACGCCCTCCTGGCAATTCCTAATTGGCATCATTATCTTCGCTGTCTTGATCGGCATCAACATCGTGAGACCGAAGGCTGGGTACAGGCTCGTTTCTGTCTTGACGATTGTGGGAATAATCGCCCTGCTTACTGCCATCGGCACCTACCTCGCCGCTGGCTCTTCTGGAGTTCAAAACTACATCAATGGAGTGACCGGCAACGGTGTCTTCACAAACTCGACGGCTCCTTCATCGACGTTTGCTAACATGATAGCTGGAAGTCACACGGGCGGCCCTGGAGGCTCAACAGGGTTCGCCTGGGGGCCAACGATTTTCCTTCTCCCGCTGATTGCGGCATTTGTCTTCCCGTGGCTGAACGCAGCTCCAGCTGTGGCTGGAGAGATCAAGGGAAAGAGCGCCGTGAGATGGAACGTCCCGATTTCGGCGGCGTTGGCCTTCATTTTCTTGATCAGTAGTATCGCCGTCATGTATTGGGCGGCGGGCCAGGCGTTCACCAACGCAGCATTCTCCACCCCGGCCTATGTCTACGGAATGCCGGTCGGGTTCAACTTCTGGACTCTTGCCATGGGCATTTCGGGCAACTCCGCCGTGGCTGCGTTCATCGGTCTCGGTTGGATCATAGCGAACCTGGGCATCCTCGCGTACGGCATCATCGTGATTTCCAGATATCTTCTGGCCCAGTCCTTCGACAGGTTCCTGCCCTCCGGAATCTCCAATGTCAATCCGAGATTCGGTTCGCCGGTAAACGCGTTCATCATTTCTCTAGTCGTGACCGTGTTCCTTGTCGGGTACGCGGCCTACAACTACACGACTTCAAACATCGGCGCCGGGACCAATCCATTGTTCGGGGCGATTCTTGCTTCGATGATCTACTTCATGATAGTTGGGCTGGCTGCGATTGTGCACGGCGTCAGGAAGGAAACGGGCGCCATGAAGGTGGTGATGCCTCTCGCAGGCATCGGGAACATCCTGGTCTTTGGGTACATTTCCTACCAGTTCCTGACTTACCAGAGCATGTGGTCCATCAACTGGTTCACCGAGACGTGGCTGATAGGATGCCTGCTCCTCGGAATAGTCCTCTTCGTCGGTTCCTACTACTACCATAAGGCACGTGGAATCAACATCAATCTGGCGTACAAAGAAATCCCGCCAGAGTAGCCTTCTAACCGGAGGTCAGCAGATAGGAGTTTACCCTGTCTCCTTCCAGTTGAGCCAGGAACCCTCGTAGAATCCCTTCGCCGTATTCGCTTCCAGGGTTGGCGCAGAGCGTCCTCCCTATCTTGACTATGCCCTTGGACTCGTGAATGTGCCCGTGTATCCCCAGCAGGGGCTGGTGCGTCTCAATGGCCTTCCTGACCGCGGAGCTCCCTGCTGAGACCATCTGCACCTGGTTCCCTTTGACGACGACCTTCAGGTTGCTGTCAACCATCGGCGCCTTGTCGATCACCGTGTCGACGGGGGGGACGTGGATGTTGAAGATCGCCGAACTCATGTTCTTGACATTCGCGGCCATTCCCTCAATCATCCTGCCGAGTTCGCCTTCGTCCACCTCCCTGGGGCTGTTCCAGGGGGTGTGGTTGGTGTACCCCAGCGTTATCATCTCGTGGTCGCGGTCGATGGACACCACCCTCCCCTCGGGGTTGATGACGTAGTTTGACGAGCTCAGAATCGGGTCGATGTCGAATATGTCGTCGTTGCCGGGCGAGATATAGCAGGACACACCTGTCTTTGCCAGCCTCTCCTCTGCCAGTCTGACCCACTCGCCGACTCGGTCCACCATCGCCTTGACGAAGGCTGCCTTGACGTTCTTCGGGTCGGCCGCTGTTTCTTCGTATTCCTTCTTGGTCATGATCTGGGTATAGTAGCCGGAGTCATTCGCCCTGGAGACGATTCCATCGACTTCGGCCCTGTTCCTGAGCGACAGTTCATCCCCTTCGAAGTGGCACCTGAAGGTCCCGTCCTCCTGCGCTATAATGGGGACGAGAAGCTTCCCGGTAATGTCGCCTCCCAGCACTAGGACGTCGGCGTTGTAGAACTTGGCAGAATTCAGGAACTTCTTGAAACACCGCGTGGACCCGTGAACGTCGGTGATGAAGAAGACCCTGGAGGTCGCCATGGCCCTACCTTCTCGAACCTGCAAGCAGGGCGAGGACGGCAGCCCTGACGTAGAGCAGGTTCTCCGCTTGGTCATAGATGACGCTGCGTGGACCGTCCATGACCTCGTCGTCGGCCTCTTGTCCCCTGAACACAGGAAGAACATGGGTGACGATGCCTTTCTTGCTCATGGTGTCCGCCAGTTTCCTGGTGAGGCGCCAGTCCCTGTATTTGTCGTGGAGCGCCACTTCTCTTTCTTTGGTGAACCTGTTCATCCCGGTCATCACACATTCGTGGCTCGCCCAGCTTCGCGGGAACACCACGTCAGCTCCCCTCATCGCTTCTGCTGGATCGTGGCTTATCTCCAGGCTGCCGCCAGAGACCCTGGCGTTGCCCTTTGCCTGCTGGACCAGCTTTTCATCGAGGTCGAAACCCTCAGGGTATGCAAGGACTGTGTCCATGCCGTACTTCGTCGAGATCAGCATCTCGTCCTGCATGCTCCCCCAGCTTCTGATGTGGTCGCTGTAGGTCCACATTAGGGCGTATTTCTTACCCTTTAGGCTGCTCCCCAGCTTTTCCCTGAGCGTGAAGACGTCGGTTATCGCCTGGGTGGGGTGGTAGACGTCGTCAGCCATGTTAACCACCGGTATGTCGGCGTACCTCGCGTACTCCCTGATTGCCGCGTTGCCCCGGCCGTAGACGTAGTCCACGGCCGATTCGAGCATCCGGACGCCGAGGGCGTGCCCCATCCTCTCGTACATCTTCGCCATGTCCTTGATCGATTCCCCTTCTGAACCCCTCGTCGTGGCGAAGTCGATGAACTGGGAGTGCCCCCCGAGTATCGTCGCTGCGGCCTCAAAGCTGGACCTGGTCCTGGTCGAAGTGTTGTAGAAGAGCATAAAGAAAGTTCTATTCTTGAAAAGCTCAGGGACGGAGTTCGAGCGGTACCTGCGCTTGATGCCTGAAGCGAATCGCATCAGGTAGTCGATTTCTTCCTTCTTCCAGTCCTGCGTGGAAATCAGGTCCTTGCCGTGAAGGTCTCGGGGACGCATGACAACGGGCAAAGGAATTCTGCTTATAGATGTAAAGTCGACGGTCAGACTCTCTTCACGGCGGCCTTGAGGGCTTCGATCTGCTGCAGATACCCGGTGCACCTGCATAGATTCCCGGACATCAGCCGTTTGATCTCGGCGTCCGATGCCCCTGGGGCGTGCTCATAGATCCAGGACAGGGTGACGATCATCCCGGGTATGCAGTAGCCGCACTGGACGGCGTCCTGTTCGACGAACTCCCGCTGGACAGGGTGGGGGGTCGACCTCGACCCCAGTCCCTCGGTGGTGATCACCTCGCGGCCGTCGATCTGAGGGGCCAGGACCAAGCATGACGTGACTGGCATGTCGTCCAGCAGGACCGTGCAAGCGCCACATTCGCCGGTGTCGCACCCCTTCTTCACGCTCGTCGTCCCGGCCAGGTCGTGAAGGTAGTCGCAAAGCGTCTGGTTGGTTTCTATAACGTCTGTCCTGGGTTCGCCGTTGAGCCTGAACTTCACTTTCACTTTCAAGCCTCCATCGCCTCCGAAATCATTTGAAGGATAAGGCGCTTGGTCAGCACCGAAACAAGGCGCTTCCTGTAGTGTGCGCTGGCCCTGATGTCCGAGATGGGCTTGGCATCTTCTGCGGCCAGGGCCGCCACCCTCCCCGCCTGGTCGGGGGTGGCTTTGCTCCCGGTCATCGACTCGCTTGCATTCTCTGCGAGGATCGGTGTGGGCGCAACCGCGCCGAGAGCGACCCTGCTCGGGCCGAACCTCCTGTCGGTTATGGTGGAAGCGACGGCCACGGAGACAGTGGACAACGCGTTCTCGTTCCTCACGGCAGCCCTCCCCCAGGCGCTCCGAACCCTATCGTTGGCCGGAATCTCCACGGATGAGATGATCTCCCCTGGGCGAAGCCCGTTCCTCTTCGGGCCTGCGAAGACACTCTGGGTGGGCAGTGTCCGCTCCCCTGACCTGCTGAGGAGCGTGACGGTGGCTCCCAGGGCTATCAGGGGAGGAGCCGAGTCTGCGGCGGGGGAAGCGGTCGCCAGGTTCCCTCCCAGGGTGGCGATGGACCTTATTTGCAGGGTTCCGATGTTGGCTGCAGCCTGGCGGAGGGCGTTCGCGTATCTAGCGATGATGGGGCTCGATTCCAGCTGGAAGAATGTGGAGAGGGCGCCGATGTGTAGTGTCCCGCCTTCTATGGCGATGCCGGCGAGTTCCTTTCGGAGCCGCCCCAAATCGACCACGATCTGTGGAGTGGCGATGCGCTCCTTCAGAGCTATCGTCAGGTCGGTCCCTCCCGCTATCACGCGTACCTCATCGCCGCGGCCTTCCAGGGTGTCGAAAAGCTCGGAAAGGGTTCTGGGGGCCACGTACTCGAAGGCCGGAATCGGAGCAAGGTACTGGAATGATTTCAAGGCCTGTGCGCCCTCTCCTCAATCGCTTCCGAGACCCTTTCGGGGGTGAACGGGAACCGACGGATGGGGAAGCCCAGCGCGTTGAACACTGCATTTGCGACCGCCCCGGCCACCGGCTCGATCCCGGCCTCGCCCACGCCCTTGGCCCCGAAGGGCCCGAAGTCGTCCGGCGCTTCAACGATGATTGTCCTGATGCGCGGGATGTCTGCGGCGGTGGGAATGTGGTAGTCGAGGAACGTCTGATTCCTGATTATCCCTTCCTTCAGGATCAGCTCCTCCATGAGCGCGTACCCGAGCCCTTGAGCCACTCCCCCGACTATCTGGCTCTCGTACTGTTCTCGAGAAACGACTGTCCCCGAGTCGTGGGCCGCTGTGTAATTGACTACGTCCACCTTGCCTGTCTCGACGTCCACCTCCACCTCCGCGACTTGGGCCCCGAAGGCGTAGGAGGGCGACAGGTCACCCCGTCCAGCCTCTTTGTCCCACAGCGGCAGGGTTTTTGTGACCCGACCCTCCTCTCTGAGCTTCATACCTCGCCTCTTGCACTCGGAGACTAGTTCGCCGAATTCCAGGCGGTCATCTCCGCGGCCCCTGCGCCTCACCCGGTCTCCCTCGAAGATGAGCTCGCTCTTGGGGCAGGAGAGCATCTCGGAAGCGACCGCCGCGAGTCCGTCTCTGAGCTTCTCCGAAGCCAGCAGGATTGCCTTCCCTCCGAAGACCGTGCTGCGGGAGGCGACAGTGGGGCCCGAGTCAGGGACCAGGTCGGTGTCAGGAGAGATGACCGAGACCCTGTCGGCCCCCACGCCGAGAACCTTGGAGACTATGCGGGTGAAACCGGTGTAGATCCCCTGGCCGTACTCTGTCAGCCCGCACTTCACCACGACCTTCCCTTCCGCTGTGATCTCCACCCACGCGGTCGCCGCGTCTGCCTCCCCGTTCAGCCCCTCGGGGTGGATGGTGCACGCCATGCCGATCCCTCGCCTTCTGGTCTTCAGACCAGGTCCGGCCCGGCGCTTCGCGTCCCAGTCCGAGGCAGCCCGGGCCCTGAGGATGCATTCTTCTATGCCGATGCCTTCGGGGAGAATCTGTCCTGTGGGCGCGGCTGAACCGGCCCTCAGGATGTTCCGGAGCCTGAACTCCACAGGGTCCATCCCGATCTTCTCGGCCGCCTCGTCCATCTGGAGCTCGGCCGCGAATGACGCCTGTGGTTTGCCGAAGCCCCTGAAGGCACCGGTGGGCACGTTGTTGGTGTAGACGGTGGTCCCGTCGATGCTCACGTTCGGTATCTCGTAGGGGCCCCCGGCAACCACCACCGCAACGAAAAGGACTCGCTCGCTGAGGGAAGCGTAGGCGCCTCCGTCAGCCAGGATGCGCGCCCTGATAGCAGTGATCTTCCCTTCGGAGGTCACGCCCATTTCCCTTTCGAAGGTCATAGGGTGCCGCTTGGGATGGAACGTCGTGGATTCCTTCCTGGAGAAGGCAAGAAGCGCGGGCCTCTTGGTTAACCAAGCACCCAGCGCAGCCATCGCGCAGACCTCGTCCGGGGCGTCCTGCTTCCCTCCGAACCCTCCGCCTGTGGGAGCCTGGATGATGCGGACCTTCGGCACCGCCCCACCCAACACCGTTGAGACCGCCTTTTTCACCATGAATGGGTTCTGCATGGAGCCTAGGACGACGACACCGTCGCTCTTCGGGTAAGCCAGGGCGGCCTCTGTCTCCAGATACGCGTGTTCTTGGACGGGGGTACTGTAAACTCCTCTGACGACGTGGTCTGCCATCGCCAGTCCTCTGTCCAAGTTACCGAATCTCACGAAATGGTGCGCAGTCAGGTTTCCGGAAGGGTGAATTGCCGGTGCGCCAGGCTTCAGGGCATCGGCCGGTTCAAATATGGCGGGGAGCCTCTCGTACTTGACGTCAACGGCTTCGACTCCGAGCTCGGCCGATTCCGGTGTGTCCGCCACCACCAGCGCGACCGAGTCACCGACGAACCTGACCTTGTCGTGGCAGAGCAACGGCCTGTCCTGGACCACGTAGCCAATGTAGTTTGACCCGGGAATGTGTTTGGCGGTGGCGACCCTCACCACTCCTTGGACACGCTCCGCCTTGGTGGTGTCTATTCTGTTGATCAGGGCGTGCGGGTGAGGAGACCTTACCACCCTGAGGTAGAGGGCGTCCTGCTGGACATTGTCAGTCGTGTACTTCGTCTCGCCCAGGGCCTTTTCCAGGGCGTCTATCCTGGGGATCTCGACGACGCGCTGGGTGGGCTCGACGAGCTCCGCCGAAGCCATTCACGCGAAAGGGTTCGGCCGGCCTTTAAATCCTATATGTCGAGCTTTGAAGGATCAAGGCCGATTCCGGCTGCCTATCCTGGCACCTCTTGGATTCCTCCTCTCG
>OCOJ01033905.1_pt1 | contig 16368 bp, 14 predicted proteins | sample 1539251 | NCBI WGS metagenome assembly OCOJ01 (sample SAMN01911457, study PRJEB22624) | soil metagenome | biome: Soil | place: Malaysia | collected 2012-04-30 | depth RA_metagenome m | reverse complement strand
GTATGCGCTGGCGTGGGCCGTGGCAGAGATCGACGCGCAGCGGATTGATGCGTGGAACATTTACCAGGCGAGCCGGCAGGCAATGACCGCAGCCTTGCACCAACTCTCTTTGCAGCCGGATTTCCTGCTGATCGATGCGATGGAACTGGATGTTCTGATCGAACAAAAGTCGCTGATCAAGGGTGACGCGAGAAGCGTGTCAATTGCCGCGGCGTCGATTCTGGCGAAGACGCACCGCGACGCGCGCATGGAAGAGTGGGATGCCGTGTATCCGAACTATGGACTGGCGCGGCACAAGGGCTACGCGACGCCGGATCACCTGGAGGCCCTGCAGAAGTACGGCCCGACGCCGCTGCACCGGTACTCCTTCGCGCCAGTGAGGGATGCGGGATGCTGGGCCGCTGGGGCAGTGCAGGAAGCGCTGCCGTTGGAAATTTGGCCCCGCGGCGATTGACTCCTCCGCTTCTACAACTGCCTCGTGCCTATAGCGCAGAGCCCTCCATCGTTTTGCCTATCAAAGAAGCGTGCTGAGGTAAAGGAAACCACCTTTGGCAGGAAACTAGCATTCGCCGTTTATTCGCCGGAGGGTTTCCTATCTGCCACGGGGATAACTGGCTGTTCACAAGCGCGCCCGGTTTGATTGACGGGTCACACCCTGGGGGGTAGCTTGAAAAAGGTAAGGTAGCGGAAGTCTCAGCGCCTGCCCGCAACCAGGAGAAAGTCGCGACGGCTTTCGAGGGGAAGCTGTCGCTCAACAGCGCATGGCCTATAACAAGAGCAAGTTTGTCGAAGCCGCACAGAAGCTGCTGAACCAGGGGAAGGTCGCCCAGGCCATCGCCGAATACCAGCAGATTCTCAAGTACGAGCCGCGGGACCAGGTCACGCTGATGACCATCGGCGAGCTGTACATCCGCCAGGGCGAGACCATCCAGGCCATCGACTACTTTGAGCGGCTGGCGCAGTTGTTTGTCAGCGACGGATTCCTGACCAAGGCGATCGCGGTTTACAAGAGAATCGCCAAGCTGGCGCCCGAAGAAATTCGTCCGTTGGAGAAGCTCGCGGACCTGTATGTTCAGCAGGGCGTGATGAGCGAGGCCCGGCCGCTGTTCCTGCAGCTCGCGGAATTGCACCTGAAGAACAACAAGCAGCCGGAAGCGATCGCGTTGCTGAAGAAACTGCTCTCGGCGGAGCCGGACAACCTGCGCATCCAGATTCGGCTGGCGGACTTGTATCAGGCCATGGGGCAGTCGGGCGAAGCGCTGGCGACCTACGTCTCTGCCGCGCAGCGGGCGCTGGCGCGCGGCGAGCAGGCGGAATGTGAGAAGTTGGCGGACAAGGCGCTGCAAATCAATCCGAAGGATGTAGACGCCCTGATCGTGAAGGCGCGGGCGTTCTCGACCGCGGGCAATGTGACGCAAGCAGCGGCGATCCTGGAGAAAGTGCCGGACCTCGAAAAGGGCGGCGAGCCGGCGGAGCTGTTGCTGGACTTGTACCTGAAAAACGGGAAGTGGGACGAAGCGACGGCGCTGGCGTTGCGAATTTTCTCCTCGGACGAAAAGAACTTCGGCGCCACGCAGAAAACTACGGAGGCCCTGCTGGAAGCGGGACAAGCGGAAAGAGCGATGAGCTTGCTCTCCCGGATCCGCATTCCAATGACCGATGCGGGCGAACATGAAGGGGTGGTGCACCTCCTGAACGAATTGGCCGCGCGGCTGCCGGGCCGCCTGGAGCCGCTGGAATGGCTTGTGGATACGTTAGGGCGGACGAGCGATTCCTTCCGCTTGCCCGACGCGCTGGCGCAGTTGGGCGACGCTCTTGTGGTGTCCGGGAAGCTGGAGCGCGCCAGGGATGTATTCCAGCAATTGGTGGATCGCCAGCCGGAAAGTGAAGCGCCCAAACGCAAGCTAAACGATGTACTCAAGAAGCTGGGCATGGTTACGGAAGAAGCATCACCGCCGGCCGATGTCGTGGTAGTGACTGAAGGCTTGCAGGCGGAGTTGCCGAAGGCGCCAGCGCCGAAACTGCGGCCCGACCCGGACGAACCGGCGCCAGTCGAGGCGGCGGAGTCCGCGGCAACCGGCATATCGGAGCCAGAACTCGACGAAGAGACACAGAGGTTCATCGCGCAGTCTTTGACCGACGTTGACCTATTCGCCAGCTACGGACTGACGCAGAAGGCGATCGGGCTCCTGGAAGCGATTCTGCGGCGCGCGCCGACGCACAGCCCCACCTTGGAAAAGCTTTTGGACTTTGTGCTGGGGGCGGGCGATGACCGCCGCACGGCCGAACTGGCGGCGCAACTGGAGCATATTCATGCCACACGCGGGGATGCGCGGGGCAGCGAACGCTTTGGAGAATTGCGGCGGCGGTTCCAGCGGGCAGCGGGGCTGACGGATGACGAGATCGCCAAGGCGGTGGCAGCGGCAATGCCGCAACCGGTGGAGACGCTGCCGGTGGAGGAAGTCCACGCCGAGGCCAGTGTTCCGGACACTGCCGAGGCAATAGAGGAGCCCGCCAAAGCAGCTGTCCAGGCTGCCGAACCGGCAAAAGAAGAAGTGCCGGAAATCGAAATTACCGACGAGCCCGCGGCTGAGGAAGTGCCCGCGGCGGCAAGCGAATCCTCAACGGCGAAACCCGGCCTCTCCGAGGACTGGGCCTCTTTGTTGGAAGAGACAAAAGAACCTGAGCCCATGACGGCAAAAGCGGGCGAGAAACCCTCGACACCGGCGGAATCGGAAGAGGAAGAGATTCCGATGTCGGACCTGATCATGGAAGAAGAGGCGCCCGCCGAAGCGAAGGCTGAAGAGATCAAGCACGAAGAGCTGGTGCCTGCTTGCGAAGATACCGGCCATTCCGAGTTTGTGGTTCCTGTGGAATCGGTGGACCCAGAGGCCTGGGAGGTCCCGCAGGAAACAATCCCGCCTGAGCCTCCGCAGCCTGCCGCGGCCGAGCACCCAGAGAAGAAGACTGAACATGTGGCTGAACCGCTCTTGCCGGATGAGGAGCCGACCGCACTGCCCATCCCCGAGCACGCCGAAATTGCCTCGGAGGGGCACGAACCTGCCCTGGAAGAACCTCAAGCGGCGTTGCCAGAAGCGCCAGCCAGCGAGCCAGAGTTTGAATTGGATCGCGAATTCGAGCTTGTTCTGGAGCCCGAAGAGGTAGTGCCGCCCCACGAGCTGATGTCGCAGATGCCCCCGACGAAGGTAGCAGGCCCAGCGGAAAAGACGGGAAAGGCGCGCGACGAAGAAGTTGCAACGCCGACTAACGGCCACACTTTCTCCTCAGACCAGTTCCTCTCCGATCTCGCAAAAGAAATCGATGAACTGGGTCTGGACGAATTGGTGCCCGCGGCGTCGCATTCCGCCGAGAAGACTCATGCCCAAGCGGAGCAGGAAACGGCGGCCGAACCAGAGAAGGAAACGGTGGGCGCCGGCAACGAGCCTGGGCCATTGAAGGAGGTCTTCGAGGAATTCCGCGCCGAATTGGGCGAGATGGGGGCGGAAGACGAAGATCTGGAGACTCATTACAATCTTGGAATTGCCTTCCGGGAAATGGGCCTGCTCGAGGAGGCTATTGGAGAGTTTCAGAAAGTCGCCAAGGCTAATGACCGTGGGAAAGCGTTCCGCTACGCCATGCAGTGCAGCACGTTATTGGGCCTGGCCTTCATGGAAAAGGGCCAGCCGAATATCGCGGCGATCTGGTACGAGCGCGCACTGAATACGCCGGGCATTGATTCGGAAAGTAAACTGGCATTGCGGTATGATTTGGGAGTGGCGCAGGAATCGGCCGGCGATCTGGAATCAGCGCTCAAGAGTTTCTCCCAGGTCTACGCGGTCAACATTGACTATCGCGACGTGGCAGAACGAATCGCGTCGCTCCAAAAGCCAGCGCGCTGACCACCCGCCCCACACAGTCGGGGGCCATTCCAAATTAAATGAATCGCATTTTGCGTGCGTTAACGGTTGTGTTGCTGTTTGAGATGGGTGCGCTGCTTCTGTATCTGCCGTGGTCCGCGTTCTGGGAGCAAAACTATTTTCTGAACCACTTTCCGTGGCTGATGCGGATTGTCCTGCATCCCTCGCTGCGGGGAATCGTCAGCGGCATCGGCGTGCTGGATATTTTTGTGGCCTTTGGGCTGTTCAATTCGCGTCAGGCGCCAGTTCGTGTCCCCCCACCCTCCAATTCGTGAAATGAAGCTGTGCTACGTGACGGATCGGAAGGCCCTGGCGGGTTCCGTTGAAGCTCAGGTCCGTTCGTTGCTGGAAAGAATAGAGAGAGCCGCGCGGGCCGGCGTGGACTGGATCCAGATTCGGGAGAAAGATCTCAGTGGACGCGAGCTCGTCGCCCTGGTCAGTGAAGCGTTGCGTAGAGTTCCCAGCTCTTGCCGGGTGCTGGTCAACGACCGTCTTGATGTGGCGCTTGCAGCGGGCGCGGGAGGAGTGCACCTGGGAGAGCATAGTCTGCCCCCGGAAGAAGCAAAGCGCTTGGTGAAAGAGCAAAAGATTGGCAGCAAGTTTCTGGTCGGTGTGTCAACGCACTCTGTGGAGGCGGTGCGAACAGCGGAGGCGAAAGGTGCGGATTACGTAATATTCGGACCGGTTTTCGCCACGCCGTCGAAGCTTGCATATGGGCCGCCGCAAGGCGTGGAGCGGCTTGCAGCGGCGTGCGGAAGTGTGTCGATCCCGGTGATTGCCATCGGCGGCATTACGATCGAGAACGCTCAAGAATGCAGCAGAGCCGGAGCCGCAGGAATTGCCGCGATCCGTTTGTTTCAGGATGCCAGTGATGTGGCGGCGTCCATTGCGGCCTTGCGACAGCGTTGAACGGGCACGATGGCTCAGCGTTCCTGTAGGCGGCGAAGAAGGCGAATCTGGCCGGCGTGGTAGACGTCATGAAACGCGACGCCGTACAGCATCGGGAGCCACTTCTTGGCACCAGGCGACTTAAGGAATTTGCGAATCGATTGAACCATGGCGCGATGTTCGTTCTCCAAAATGGCCCGGTCGGCGCGCCAGGCGGCTTCTGTGGTTTTTCCCTGCTCCGGACGCGCAAAGAAATTGTGGCCCTGTAACACGAAGGAACCACGCTTGCCGCCTTCGATCTTGCGGCGAACCGCGTATTTCCAGTAGGCAGTGTGGAGCGTCAATTCCCAGATGTTGTGGCGGCCGGGAGCCGGTCGCCAAGCGGCCTGCTTTGCGGAGACTCCCTTCAGGGATTGGCGCAAGTTAGGGCCGTGCCACGTTTTCCTGGTAAAGCCTTCATCGAGGAGGGCGAGGATGATTGCTTCGCTGTTCATTGAGGACTCCGGAGAAACAGACAAGATTTTACTGCAAGCTGCGCCGTATTTCGTCGATGAAAAGGCACAAGGCTCGCAAGACCTGCTCCCCCTATGCTTCAGCAACAACTGAAGAACCGATCTCATGGTCGTTGCACCACAAAAGGAAGGCCATGTCAGGTTTGTCTGTTGGGTATGGAGTGCTTGTTCGATCGTGCGTAACGGATGGGAGGCTAACTGAGCCTCCCGTGGGCAGATACTCCTGCCACCGCCGTCAACTCTTGCAGGCGAGAGGCCCTTTTATTGCCGTACAACCGCTGGTCGGCGATTTCGAAGAGATTCTGCGCAGAACCGGCGTCCTGCGGGTACACCGAGATGCCCATGCTCACGCTCAGCGAGGGAAATTGTGGCTCTTCCCGCAGTGAATTCTCCACGCGAGCGGCGACCTGGTCAGCCATTTTGCCGTCCGAGTCGATCAGGAGCACGGCAAACTCGTCCCCGCCGAAGCGCGCTGCGAGATCACTGGCGCGGCAACTTTCCTTGAGCACGCGGGCCAGACGTCTGAGGGCGCGGTTGCCGGCGAGATGACCCAAGCGGTCGTTAATGCCCTTGAGATCGTTCAGGTCGATCAGCAGCAGGGCGAACGAGCCAAGCGTGCGCTCGGCGCGAAGGACTTCCCGCTCGAGGGAGTCAAAAAAGGCACGGTAGTTGGCGAGGCCGGTCAAGCCGTCGTGAGTAGCCAGATAGAGCATTTTCTCTTCGGACTTTTTCCGTTCCGTGATATCGAGAGCCAGACCCAGGCAACCAATGATTTCGTTCTGCGCGCCACGGAAGGGTTCTACAGTCACGTCGAGGATGCGCGCGCGACGCTTGAATTCGAAGCGGGAGGAAATGCCGAGCAACGCGTCCATGTGCTGTTTCACGGGGGCGTGATCGGGGTTTCCGCAACGGAAATAGTCGCCGATGCTGCGGCCAATCGCCGTTGATTGAGGACCCTTACGGCGTTGGAAGCCAAGCCCCCAATGAGAGGTGATGTGCAAGTGAGTATCCGTGGTCCAGAGGAAAATCGGCAATTGCTGGGACAAAAGACGCAAATGCGCCTCAGCGGAGCACGTAGGAAGTGAATCAGCAGGCAAAGGGGACGACATTTTTCCTGGAGAAATCGCCGGGTAACAGGCCCGGAAACGGACGGTACGAGGGAGGCGTAACCGTGAAGGCAGAAGAGTGAACCCGGAGGCAAGAGGGAGGAGCCGACCGAGCGGAAGAACACGCCAAAAGTCTTTAACAGCATACCATCGAGTGGCGGCCGGGAAAGGGGATGAGAACGGAGAAGAAGCGAAGGAGTAACTGTCAGCCGGCGCAAATTATGCGGTGTATAAGAACCCGAATGGAACAGTAACTTTGTTACTCAGTGCTCCGTAAGAAAAAAAAGGACACTGCCGCTTCAAGCGCTGAGCCAACGAGCAAAGGGCTTCCAGGATTCGGTATGTTCACACACGACGCGGAGAGCGGCGGTGATAGGAATCGCCAGAATCAGACCCATGCCACCCCAGACCCACCCCCAGAAGAGTAACGAAACGGTGATTGCAACGGCGTTGAGCTGAACCTGGCGGCCCACGAGCTGCGGCGCGATGAGGTTTTGTGCCACGACGTGAATCCCAGTAAGGACGACAGCAATAATTCCGAAATGACTGACGGCCTTCCATTTCAAGATAGCCAGAAAGAAGCCGGGAAGCCAGGCGAGGATCGCCCCAATGTAGGGCACCATGTTAAAGATGCCTGAGGTGATGCCGGCGAGAACGGGATAGTTCAACCCGAGAGCGAGAAAGAAGATGCTGCTGCAAGCGATGACTATGAGCGTCACCACTGTCATGCCGATGAGATAGTCGCGAAGAACATTGCGCAGATCATCGAGCGTCTCTTTGACCTGCGTGCGGCGGGAAACGGGAAAGAGTTGCAAGGTGGAATGCCAGGCTTCACGCTTGCCGGCGAGCATAAAGAAAACCAGGAAGGGAACGAAGGTCGCTTCGAGCGTAAGGGCGTAGAGCGAACCGATCCCGCGGAGAAACAGAGTGTGCACCATGCCCGTGTCGGGAGCAGCCGGGGCTGGCTTTACTGCGCCCGTAGGGGTGGTGAGATCGATGACGCCACCTTCGATGCCGCTGAGCTTTCCCTGAATCCGGCCCGTAACTTGCCGGAGAATGTCTCTGTAGGTTGGCCAGTTAGCGGCGAAGTCTGATCCGCGAACCCAGAGGCCGTAACCCACGGCGGCCAACACGGCGATGAGCAGCAGCACCATGAGGAGAGAGCCAAGCCTACGGGGAACGCGAAGGCGTTCGAGAAGTTCCACAGCCGGATCCAGGAAGTAGGCCAAGAGGATGGAAAGAAGCACAGTGATGACTACGCCAGCAGCATAATAAAAAAACAAAAGAATGACTGCACCGGCAAGAATACGCACGCTAATAGACGTGCCGGAGATGCGAAATACAGTTGGCGGCGTTTCGGTCGTGGCCAAGCGACACCCCGTCTCTGGAACACGGTAGCACATTCGAAGGCCTTGCGGGACACAGGCAAGGATAATGTCATACAGGTTTAATCAAGGGGATCTCCAGCGGCAGGGGTGGCGGGTGAGAGACACGTGGCCGCGTCAGCCAAGAAAAAGGGACGTGGAGGGTATGCTAGACTGCCGAGGGTCACCCTCCGCTGACCTCTGAGCCTATGGCCAAAGAACTTTTCGGTACGGACGGAATCCGCGGCATTCCCGGAACGCCCCCCCTCGACGATCAGACGCTTTACGCCACGGGACAAGGTCTCGGCGAGATCTTGCAGAAGGAACACGGTTCGGCGCACGTTCTGATCGGGATGGACACGCGGGAGTCGGGACCGCACATTGCCGCTCTGCTGGCTGCAGGACTACAACGAGTGGGAGCGACCGTGGAATCGGCCGGCGTGATCACCACTCCCGGGGTCGCCTGTCTGGTACGCCAAAACGACTACCAGGCGGGTGTGGTCATTTCCGCCTCCCACAATCCTTACCATGACAATGGCGTAAAACTGTTTTCCCACGCCGGTATGAAATTTCCCGACGCCGAGGAAGAAGAAATTGAGGCGGAAATTTTGCGACTGCGGCGCGAAGCAGCGCCCGCAAAACGTCCGGGGCTGAAGGCCAAGCACGCTTTGCATATGGAATACCTGAAGTTTTTGCGGAGCCATGTTCTGCCCGGCGCGCGGCTCTCGGGGCTCCGAATTGTGCTGGACTGCGCGAACGGAGCGGCCTATCAACTCGGGCCGGAACTGTTCGGGTCGCTCGGTGCAGATGTGGTGGCCATGGGCATTCATCCCGATGGGCGAAATATTAATGCGGGCTGCGGGTCTCTGCATCTGGAAGGACTGCAAGGGCGCGTCGTGAAGGAGAGGGCCGAGCTTGGAGTGGCGTTCGATGGAGATGCGGACCGGGCGCTGTTTGTCTCGCGGGGCGGGCAAATCGTGAACGGAGATGGCGTGCTGCTGATCATGGCGCGGCACCTCAAATCGGGAAATTCCTTGAAAAACCAGCGGGTCGTGGCGACTTCCATGTCCAACCTCGGGCTGGAACGCGCACTCGCCCGGCAGGGAATTTCGCTTGCGCGAACCGCTGTGGGCGACCGCTACGTTCTGGAAGAGATGCTGAAGTCGGGCAACAACCTCGGCGGAGAACAGTCAGGGCATATCATTTTTCTGGACGATAGCCCCGCGGGAGATGGGTTGCTGACCGCTGTGAAGGTGGCATCATTGGTTTCCATGAAGGGTCCGTTGGAATCCCTGGTGGAGGGATTGAAAGACTACCCGCAAGTGATCGTCAACGTGAAAGTAAAAGCGAAACCGCCATTCGACTCACTTCCTACGGTGGCGCGGGCATTGGCCGAGGCGGAGGCCACATTAGGAGAAAACGGTAGGGTCGTGCTGCGCTATTCGGGGACGGAGCCTCTGGTGCGCGTTATGGTGGAAGCGGAACTTGCTTCAGACGTTCAGCGGTTCTCGAAATCCATTGCCGACGCGGTCCGGGAAGCAATCGGAGTATGAGACAGCGAAGCGACTGAAGCGAGAGAGAAACAAAGACGACCATAACGTTTTTCCAAGTGATGCGAAATGCAGCAAATTGGCCGCGTCCATGTTTGTGGGTTCCAAAGACTGTAGAAATCCGGGTAAAGTCTGTGAGATTTTGTAGATTCTGACTTAATTATCGGTTTTCTTGGCGTGGAAATTGTCCCTTAAGCCTTTGCTTTTCAGTGAGGTTGGAGACTTGGCGCAGTTGCAGGAGCACTTGGCAAACGGCGTGCTTCCTTCTAACGTAATTCATGAGATTGGCTTCCCGGGGTGGCTGGAGCTTAACCTCGACTAAGCTTCGGTTAATTGGGGGGTCAGATCACTATAAGGGGGCTTGCACCGGCCCCCTTTTTTATTTCCTCAATGGGTAATTCCCAAATGTTCCTCCAAAGGTTCCCTGCCACGCCTTAGGTTTAGTACTGCAGATCTGTAGGGAGACGCAAGCTGCTCAAAGAAGGTGAGCGGCCGGTGGGGGTGCCGGCCGCTCTGGCGTGGGGGATGGAGGGACTACCTTCGGAAGTTCGATCTCTTTAGGGATGGGGCAGGCTGTTCGACTGCGCTCGCCAGCAGTAGAACAACGCACAGGAGCAAGATCGTAATGATCATTCCGCCCACTCCCAGACTGAACTCCCGACTACTGAAGCGAGTTTGCCGGCCAGGTTTGTGAGGGTCACTAGGCAATTAGGTTCATTTGTAGCAGTACTCGCCAGTGGCACTTCCGTACCGGTCACAATTACTCTCGCCGCGTCAGGAAGCAAATCCCGAAACCATCCAGCGCAAGTGCCCGGCGTCACTGGCCAGTGGCTACTGGCCTACGCTATCCTTCTACAATCATGCATGACTTGAGCTACTTCCGGGATCATCTGGACGAATTCGCCGAGATGGCGAAGAAACGGAATACTGCGCTGGACCTGGAGGGCTTCCGCGTCCTCGATAAGGAACGGCGGCAACTCATCACCGAAAACGAGCAGCGAAAAGCCCAGCGAAACAAGGCGAGCGACGAAATTGCGCGGCTGAAAAAGGAGAAACAGAACGCGGACGCTCTGCTAGCGGAAATGAAGCTTGTCTCCGAGCGGATCAAACAGACAGATGAACGCATCAGCGAACTGGACGCGAAGCAGCGCGAATTTCTGCTGGTCATTCCCAACATTCCGCACAAAAGCGTTCCGTATGGGCAGGGCCCCGAAGGAAACGTGGAAGTGCGTCGCTGGGGCACGCCTCCTAAATTCGATTTTCGGCCGAAGCCGCATTGGGAAGTCGGCGAGAAGGCAGGCATTCTGGATTTGGAAGCGGCGGCACGAATCACCGGGGCGCGATTTGCCGTGTACAAAGGATGGGGCGCGCGGCTGGAGCGTGCGTTGGCGAATTTTTTTCTGGATGTGCACACGCGTGAACACGGTTATACGGAAATTTTGCCGCCGTTTGTGGTGAATACTGCGTCGCTGATGAGCGCAGGCCAATTGCCGAAGTTTGCGGCGGATTTATTCAAATTGCAGGACACGGATTTCTGGCTTACGCCTACCTCGGAAGTGGAGCTGCACAATCTATATCGCGATACAACGCTCTCCGAAGAGCAGCTTCCGATATACGTCACCGCCTGGACTGCTTGCTTCCGCTCCGAAGCGGGAGCTGCGGGAAAAGACACGCGGGGCATCCTGCGGCAACACCAGTTTCAAAAGGTGGAATTGTTCAAGTTCACGCATCCGGAAAAAAGCTGCGATGAACACGAAGCGTTGACGCGGGATGCGGAGGCAATCCTCCAGAAACTGGGACTGCATTACCGCACCGTGCTGCTCTGCAGCGGAGACATGGGATTTGCCTCGGCGAAAACCTACGACCTGGAAGTGTGGTTGCCGTCGAGCAATGAGTTCCGCGAGATTTCATCGTGCTCGAACTGCGAAGCGTTCCAGGCACGGCGCGCGGGAATCCGCTTCAAGCCGAAGGGCGGAGGCAAAAGCGAGTTTGTGCATACGCTGAATGGTTCCGGCTTGGCGGTGGGGCGGACGTGGATTGCTCTCGTAGAGAATTATCAACAAGCTGATGGATCAATTCTCATCCCTGAAGTTCTGCGACCGTACATGGGCATTGAGCGCATTCCGGCCGGTGGCTGAGAGAGCCGGTTACCGTCCCACAAGTCTTTTGTAATGCGACAGTTGCATCAGTTTTAGTAGTAGAAGAGGCATCTGCCCCAGGGAACCAATTAGTCTCGCAACCTCTTGAATTCACAGCTTTTCGTTTGACTCCCTGAGAAGCCCTGCATACACTCGGCTCAGCGTTGCCTGCTTGCGGGGAAAGACGGTGCAAGGCGTAGGCAGTGCCCCAGATCCTGAAAATGGCATTTCTTGGTCGAATTTTGAGGTACCTGTTCTGGCTCGCCGTGGTTTCATGGTCCGTGGCGATCCTGCGCCGACTGGTGAACCAGATGGGCGGCGGAGCGCATGCGAATCCTGACCTGGACGTTCCCAGCGACGCGGTGACTCAGAAGCTGGTGCGTGATCCTGTTTGCGGAATGCACATCGCCGAAGGGCTGGCGCTGACCCTGAAGCAGGGCAACGAGATTTTACACTTCTGCTCCGCCGAATGCCGAGACAAGTATTTGAGCGACACGGGCAAGTTTGCCGCCAACGCCTAAGGCGTGACGGCCTGTACCAGCAGAAAGGAAAAAACGCCGGTTTCCGAATTCGCAACTAAAGAGACTTAGTGCATTGGAAAGGACCGAAGCGCATGGCCACGGTCGCAAAACCCCCAGTCCCCACCCGCACCGTCGGTACTCCTCCGATGGTGCCGCGGATCGCCCCGCGGGAAGAGTTGAATCCCTTCCGCATCGCGCAAATTCAATTCGACATGGCCGCGGAAGTATTGAAATTGGATCCGAGCCTGCGCCAGGTGTTGCGTACACCCAAGCGCATTCTGGAAGTTTCGTTGCCGACGAAGATGGACAACGGCCAAGTGAAAGTGATGACCGGTTTTCGCGTGCAACACAACATCGCGCGTGGCCCGGGCAAGGGCGGCATCCGTTTTCATCCGAACGTCACACTGGATGAAGTGAAGGCGCTGGCGGCGTGGATGACGTGGAAGACGGCGGTGGTGAATGTGCCGTTTGGCGGAGCGAAGGGCGGTGTGATTTGCGACCCGAAGCGCATGTCCAAGGGCGAACTGGAACGGCTGACCCGGCGCTATGCCAGCGAGATTCTGCCGTTCATTGGCCCGGACCAGGATATTCCCGCGCCGGACGTGTACACCGACGCACAGACCATGGCGTGGATCATGGACACGTATTCGATGATGGTCGGGCACACGGTGCCCGGCGTGGTGACGGGCAAGCCGATTTCGATTGGCGGCTCGCTTGGCCGGGCGGAAGCGACGGCGCAGGGCCTGGTATATGTGGTGGAGGAAGCCTGCAAGATGAAGAAAATTCCGCTGCGCGGCGCGAGCGTAGCGATTCAGGGTTTTGGGAATGCCGGAGCCACAGCGGCGCGTTTGATGGCGGACCGCAAGGCGAAAATCGTGGCGTTGAGCGATACGCGGGGCGGCGTAACGAATCCTCGCGGTATCGACCCCCTCAAGGCCATGCGCTACAAGGAACGTTCCGGGACCGTGGTGGGCATGCCGGGGGCTTCGCGTATTTCGAATGAAGACCTGCTGACGATGAAGTGCGACATCCTGATTCCCGCTGCGCTGGAGAACGTGATTACACTCCAGAATGCCGAAGCAGTGAAGGCGCGGGTGGTGGCGGAAGCAGCCAATGGCCCTACTACGCCGCACGCCGACGAAATCCTGGCGCGCCGCGGCATTACCGTGCTGCCGGACATTCTGGCCAATGCCGGTGGCGTGACAGTGAGCTACTTCGAATGGGTGCAGAACCAAGAAGGACTGCTCTGGGACTCAGACGAAGTCAATGTGCGGCTGCAGAAGATTATGGTGCGCGCGTTCCACGACATGGTGGACGCCATACGGAAGCACCACGTGCCGCCCCGTGCTGCGGCCATGACGGTCGCGGTGGGGCGGGTGGCCGAAGCGACGCTGGTGCGCGGATTGTTTCCCTGAGACTTGCGGGTTCGACCTGCCCGGGATAACTGAGGATCAACCAAATGAAAACCAAGAAAGCCTGGCGCCTTATGGGCGCGAAGCCGCTCGTTTCACTGTTCGTGTTGCTGACTGGAAGTTTGGCTGTTGCACAAGCGCCTAAGGCGGGAGCAACGAAAGCGCAGACGGTGGAGCAGCCAGGGGAACTGCAACTGGCCGCAGCGCGCACGAATCCACTGCAACTGCGGCAATTCTTAAAGAAAATGCCGAAAGGCGCGGACTTGCATTATCACTTGAGCGGAGGGGTGTACGCAGAATCGTTCCTGCGGGCGGCGGTAGAGGACGGTTTGTGCGTGGATGTGCCGAGACTGGCGCTGACGAAGTGTCCAGCAGTTGGCGAGGAATGGAAAAATATGGTTCCGGCTGCGCAGGTTTACAAGAATCAGAGCCTTTACGATGGGCTGGTGAATTCATTTTCGATGCGCAGTTTTGTGCCCTACGCAGGGGTCTCCGGGCACGATCACTTCTTTGACGCCTTTGCGAAATTTGGCGGAACGAGTCCTGCGCACAAGCCGGAGTGGGTGGACGAAGCCGCGAGCCGGGCGGCGGCACAGAACGAACAGTACCTGGAGTTGATGGAAACACCGGATTATTCCCTGGCGCAGAGGATCGCCCAGGAGGTTGGCTGGAACGACGACTTGAAGCATCTCCGGGAGGAACTGCTGGCGCATAACCTGGAAGAGAACGTGAAGACGGCGGTTGAGTCCTTTCGGGCCATCGAAAAAAAGCGCCGTGAGATCGAACACTGCGGGCAGCCGGGTGCGGCCGAAGCGTGCAAAGTGGACGTACGCTACCTTTGCCAGGTGCTGCGGGGCAAGGCACGGGAAACCGTGTTTGCGCAGACGCTGCTCTGCTTCGAAGCAGCGGCTGCCGATCCCGAGCGAATTGTGGGTCTCAACTTCGTCATGCCGGAAGACGGATACATTTCGATGAAGGATTACGCACTGCACATGCGCATGGTGAAGTTTCTGCATGAAACTTACCCGAAGGTGCACATCACCCTGCACGCCGGCGAACTGTCTTTTGGAATGGTGCCGCCAGAGGGACTCTGCTGCCACATCCGGCAGGCGGTGGAGGCGGGAGCGGAACGGATCGGGCACGGGGTGGATGTGATGTACGAAGACAGGCCGCACGAACTGCTCAAAGAGATGGCCGCCAGGCACGTGATGGTGGAGATCAACCTGACGAGCAACGACGTGATCCTGGGAGTGAGCGGCAAAAACCATCCACTGCCCATGTATCGGTGGTTCGGCGTGCCGGTGGCGCTCTCGACCGACGACGAAGGCGTATCGCGAATCGATTTGACGAACGAATATGTGCGGGCGGTGGAAACTTACGGGCTGAAGTATGCCGAGGTGAAGAATATGGTCCGAACCGGGCTGGAGCACGCCTTTCTGCCGGGGCCCTCGTTGTGGGAGAAGCGGGATGCTTTCACCCGAAGCGCCGCACCCTGCGCGAAAGATCCGCTTGGTTCGCAGAAACCGTCGGGCCAATGCGCGGAATTTTTGGATTCCAGCCCAAAGGCCAAGCAGCAGTGGGAGCTGGAGCGAAGATTCCGCGTGTTTGAAGCGGAATTCTGAAGAATTATTTCTCTGCCGCGAACTCTTCGTTGTAGTTTAGACTCCCTTTCCTTTCCCGTCGAACCTGGTTCATACAAATTCTTCTTGCGAAGAAGATGGCGCGCGCGTAAATTCGCAGTTGCCGGGCGTTTTTCGGTGCGAAGGGGAGAAAGTCCGCACCGGCGAAGCGTACCCGGCTATTTTCTTCGTGGAGCGAGGCGAAAGAGAAAGCAACATGAGTCATCTTCATGGACAGGCTATCGCCGTTCCTCCCATTCTCCTGACCATTGCGGGATTCGATCCAAGCTGCGGCGCAGGAGTAGCGGCGGACCTGAAAACGTTTGCAGCGCATGGTTGCTACGGCATGGCCGCAATCACGGCGGTGACCGTGCAAAATACCCAGGGTGTAGAGGCGGTGCACAACACGCCCAGCACCGAACTGCGGGAGCAGCTCGAAGTTTTGACCAAAGACAGCGAAATCGACGCGGTGAAGATTGGGATGCTGGGAAGCCGGGCAAACGCCGTGGTAGTTGGCGAATTTCTGGACGCGCACAAGTTCGCGCATGTGGTGCATGACCCGGTGATGAGATCTTCGAGCAATTCGGAGCTGCTGGATGGCAACGGGATNCAAGTACCTGGCAGCAGAACTGCTGAAGCGGTCCAGCGTCATCACCCCGAATCTGCCGGAAGCCGAAGTGTTGACCGGTCTGACGATCAAGGACGTTAGTGGGATGGAGGCGGCGGCGCACAAGCTTGTGGAGATNGGGCGCCAAGGCGGTGATCGTCAAGGGCGGGCACATGGACAGGGCCATCGACGTGGTCTTTGACGGCAGGGAGATGCACCAGCTCAGCGGCGATAAGGTAAAGTTTGAGAATACCCACGGCACCGGCTGCACCTTTGCATCAGCGGTTACGGCGCAATTGGCAGCCGGAAGAGGCCTGGTGGAAGCCGCGACACTGGCGAAAGCCTACGTCGTAAAAGCGATCGAGAAAGCGTATCCGGTGGGGCGGGGTCGCGTGCCGCTGGACCATTTCTACCGGATGAAGATTGAACAGGTTGCGCGCGGGACGCACGAAGTGCCCCAGCATGGTTTGCACCCGGCAGCCGAGCCCGCGGCGCATTAAACAGGTGTCAAGGCAGCGTGCTAGGCTTAGCCTTCAAGAGCTAGAGCCCGGCTCGTCGCAGAGAACTGGAGCTGCGAGCACAGGGCAGTTTGACATCCCCAGCCATCAGAGAAGAAGTTTTGGGTCCGGAGGGGACCTCCCGGCCGACCAGGTTAGGCAAGGAGGTGTCGTGCAGAAGATAGTTCGCTGTCAGAAGTGCCTGCGTGGCATGCGAATCGTCGGTTCGACAGGGTT
>OCOJ01033675.1_pt1 | contig 16374 bp, 23 predicted proteins | sample 1539251 | NCBI WGS metagenome assembly OCOJ01 (sample SAMN01911457, study PRJEB22624) | soil metagenome | biome: Soil | place: Malaysia | collected 2012-04-30 | depth RA_metagenome m | reverse complement strand
TACCGGGCCTTCATCGGCGTGGTTTGAATCCAATCAAAATGGTCGATCGCCAGGAGACGAAACATACCTGTGTCCTGAAGACGCTCGAGTAGCTTGGCGTAGGCGCGTTCATGGTTGGATGGCACGGTGAGGATGACCGAGTAGAACCCGCTGGGGAAGTTCCGGTCGAAGTGAGAAAGGTAACAGAGCTGGCTCATCGAAACAAGGATGTCCTTGGCGTGGACCAGATACTCGTCGGCGAAATCCACGACGGCCCGGATCCTGGTAAACCCGAGCCCGCGGAGGTTCGGGACCGCCTGATACGCGATTCCCTTGCGAGCGAGAATGTTGTTCTTGAACCAGTACCTCACCGTTTCAGGTCTTTCCCCGAGTTCCCTCGCGATTTCCGTGATCCTAGGGCCCCGTTCCTGAAGCAACATGGCAAAGTTGGCCTGCTTTTCTCTCAGGTCAGGCTTCAATTGAACAGGACCCCGTAAGGTTCCATGGGATTTAGCTTTACTGTTCTATGGAATATTTAAGCTCGTCGCCACGGGGAAAGCGGCAAGGGGTCGCACAGGGCCTTAACGGGAGGGCTGTGCACTGGCCATTGAAGTACAAGAAAAGCGAGGGTGCCCAGCAGTTTCGAACTTCCCTCTCTTTTGCTTCCATCGGTCTTTTCGCGGCCCCCTTAAATCGCGACGTACAGCCGAGTCTTCGATCCGCTATGGTAGTGAGAACTTCGACGTGTGGTTATCGGAATGAGGACTGGCCCACCAACCACAGCTGCCTCAGGCACCAGGGGCATCCGAACCGTCATAGGTGCTGGTGCGGGGAAACCCATGATCATAGGCCGGATTCGGGGCGCTGGGAGAACTACATCCCGCCAGAACTCAACGGAAAGAAAATCGAACCACGAGAGGGACGGAGGTCGGCACAATTTGACGTTTGCAAGGTCCTTAGTCGAACTGCCGTGGAGCCCAGCTTGACTACTGACCAGGGTAGCACAATCCAGACACGCTCTGGATCTGGCCTGCTATCTTGACAGGGAAGTAAGCGGCAATTGAAGTGAGCCCCTGGCCCTGACCTTGAACCCTCACAAACATGGTGGGATCAATGGCCGTGAAGTTCGCAATTGGCCCGCGTACTAGGATCGAGAACGCGTAGCTTGTGTTCGTGTATGTGCCGAGGTGCACCGTGGGGGCATTCACCACAATGTAGCCGCTCGGCATGTCTTGGAACGACGTGATGGTCATGTAGTTCGCGACGGCAGTGGTGTTGTTTGGGTACCAGGAGCAGTAATTCGTGGTAGGTAGGGTCGTGAGCTCCGGATTCCCGCCGAACACCCTGACGATGCTCTCGTTCAAGGATAGACCGACAGTCAAGGGCACGTTGAAGGTCCTTATCGTCATCCTGAAGGTGATGTTGTCGCCTCCGCTTGCCGTTGGGGAGCTATCCACGGAAACGGCAGTCATGTTGATTTCCGGTGTACTGCGCGTCACCGATCGAAGGTAATCGATTGTTGCTCCCGAGTAACCGACAATCCACCCCGACATTATTTGTGCGGGGCAATCGCGAACCCCGAACAGCCCCGGGAAATCTGAGGAGTTGACCTGGGAGGGTTCGAAACCCACCGCGATCGGGAATGGCACGCAAAACTGGAACAACGACATTCCGTAGAAGCCGGTCGAATTACCGAGGAGTGCGACGCTGTACGCGACCAGGGCAGTACTCGAGTGACCCTGCTCGCTCGTGATGGCGATGTTGCTAGAGGATGGCGTTATCGATGCGCTGTGAGTCTGTGCTAATTGTCCATTGCTACTCCATGCGTACACGGCGTCATAGACAGGCCCCGAATAGTTCCCGTTGGCGTACTGCGCGCATACGGTCATCGTGGTGCCTGGGACCGCTGCAAATACGGGGAACGCACTGTGGGTTATTTGGGTCCCGTTCGAAAGGGTTGTCGTGTTGGATACTGGATACGAGAAGGTGTGGAGGCATGGTTGTATTGAGCTAGCGGTCGATGACGAAGTTGAGGATGTCGAACCGCTCGCGGTTGCAGAACTTCCTTTCTGGGACGCATACAATGTTACCCCAGTTGCCCCCACGGCTATGATCAGAACCAACAAAACAACGACCATTCTGTTCTTCATGCCTCAGAGGGTATCCTTACGGGGTGTAAAGTTCTAATCATGAGAACGGCCTAGCAGTTCTTACGATTGAACGCCTGTGAAGAGCAGAGGCGAACCTCCTGCAAGATTCACTGACCCCGTGATGGGGGTTCCCGACCCAGGGAGTTCGATACCGTTAGCCACCACTGAACAAGCACCTGTCTCGGATGACCCGGGCATTATTGATGAGACGGGGCTGTAGGTGCCCTGGCTCGATGGGGGGCCACCCCAAGCAAGGCTGCACTCTCCACTTGGCGTCACAGTGTCGTTCCCAACGTTCACTAGATCGAGGGAACACGATTCGGAACCATCAGACCACCTGCAAGAGCAAGCATTGGAGTTCACCTGTTCATTCGCAAAAGATACGACGCAAACCGAGTTCGACGTAGTGGCGGTCTGGGTATTGGTTGTCGTTACTGTAGACGTGCGGATGTTCGATGAACCAGCAAAATACCCTCCCACCGCGCTCACGGCCATCAAGATGACCACTACCGTGGCGATGACACTATTTCTCATGCCCAAAGTGGCAGGTTCGACTGGATTTACGCCTACTGATAAGAACGGCCTAGCAATTTTAGTGGGAGTGGGAGTTGGGCGAACAAGATGCTAATGGTCGAGCGATATGAGCACAGACAACACTGTTCTGGAGAACCCCTCGGTTAGGTTGCCGCGGGAAGCCTCACTCATTTCGGTGTTTTAGACCGGGATACGCCAAACATGGCAAGGCCTGCTACCACTAGTCCACAGCCTGTGCCGACAATTGCCCAGAAGCCCTCTAGAGGANACTGCCAAACCACAGACCGGCGTTCCTACCAGTGTGAATGTCTGGACAGTGCCATTTTGTCCAGTTTGGGTTGTAGTAGACCATCCTCCCTCCGAGGGAAAGCACCCTACCAGTGACGCGACCAAGAGCACCAAGGAGGCTGCCAAAACCAACGCGCCAACTATCACTACTGCTTTCCAACCGTTCATGACTTCAACTCTCCGCGTGAGAGTTCGGTTCGATTTACGCCTACTGATAAGAACGGCCTAGCGATCGTGGTGGGCAGGATAGTGCCGTTGGCATTCGGATCTCCTTCAGGCCATGCCCCTACGGAATCAGGTAGCATGACGTGCTGTTCCAATAGGCCAAGTACCCCGTAGTCGTTCCAGAATACGTTGCAGTCGTGGAAGTTGGGAAACCCGAAGTGACAAACGACGTCACTGGATAGTCCTGTGTCGAAGTCCCTCCGACTGTAGTGCCATTCCCTATTCTCTCGACAGACCAGACACGATATTCGGTTACAATACAAAGCTGCTCACCAGACACTTGGACAACAGTGGTGGATGTCGTGGTGACTGTCCTAACGGGAATCGGATTCCCGAAATAGCCGATAGCCGCTCCTGCGAACNAGGGCAAGGACTATGAGGACTACCGCAATCTGCCCCTTCACGGCTTGGGGCTAGGTGCACAAGGTGTTTAGTTCTACTCATGAGAACAGGCTAGCGAGTTTGGTGAGGTTGGGCTACCAATTGATGCGAGGATAATCGCAGTGCCAGAATGATGAATAGGGCTTGTAGGGGTTGACAGTCGCCCCGTTGGACACTTGGATGCCAACATGGCCTATGAAGTCTCCGCACTGAAAGAGAGCGAATGATGGTGATACTAGGGCGGTGTAGTCAGGCCCGTGGCCGAAGTTCGCCGTCGTCATAGGGATGAAGGGCGCAAAGACGAACACAACCACCGCTACGGTGCTGAAGACAATGGCGACGTTCCTGCGTCTCATCTCACCCGTTGTGAGGTCAGTTTCATATACGCATTTGGAACGCTGGACTCAGATTCGCCTGAAACAGACTAGCGATTTGGTGGGTTAGACGGTCTCGAAGCTCTCTCTGCATGGTAGGCGGTTCAAACGCGGATGAAACCGCAGGATGACATAAAGGCCCAGTCATTCGCATAGAACGAGTGGTATCCGTAGCTGATGCCGATATTGAACACCGCGCAACTCAGAGATTCGTATCCTGAGGCATTACCCATTTTGTTCAGGGGGTTGTAGTAAACCACTGGAGCAAAGAAGAAGAAAGCCACCACCACGAGGGCGACTCCCGCTATTGCCACGGTTCTACGCTTCACGCTGGAGAGTTGTGGTTGGGTTGGATTTACGCCTACTCATGCCTCAGAGGTAGCCCCAGGGGGTGCAAAGTTCTATTCATGAGAACAGTCTAGCAGTAGGCTTGGTGGAATTGGACGGCGTGATCCTTTGAATGCGGCAGATTGAATCAGTGACACGGGCCAGAGGCTGAGTTAACCCCAACCTCGGCTGTGGTTCCCAGGTTAATGAGCGCCAAATCTTGTGTGATTTCGTTATTCAAGATCGCAATCATGTCCGTGTAACCCGCAGGGCGTGTCGAATTCAGAGTCTGTATCAGTGAATTATCGCTACTCATCTGGCTTTGTAGAGTGAGCGTTATGTTGTTGATTAGGCTTTCCTCTTCGAGCGCAATCGACGTGGCTTGTTGGCAGACCGTCGAGATTCGACCCGACAGAGAGGCATAACTATAGGCGAACCCCCCTGCGAGAACAACGATTACGACCAACATAGTTATGGTCTGATGGGTTATCGGCTTTCCCTTGGTTTCCTTGGTCATCTGAGAGTGGATTGGCTAGGATGGATTTACGCCTACTCTTGAGAACGGCCTGGCGATCCGGGGTCCCAGCGATCTCTGGGTATGGATTGGTTCAGCGGAGATGGCGGACACCAAGTCCTCAACCATAGACCGGCGGTTCGCTGGCCGGCACACCAAGTCCAGAAATGAGGCATTAACTACTCGCCAGCTTTAACACATGTCCGCGATGGCAAAGCCCGAGAATCACTTCGACACGTCAAGGGCAGAGCTGTTTGAGGCTCTCGGGCATCCAATGCGCGTGAAGATACTTCGGGTCCTGGAGACGCGATCAATGGGGTTTGCCGATCTGAAGAAGGAGGTCGGCATCGAAAGTAGCGGACACCTGCAGTTCCACCTCGGGAAGCTCACCGGGTTGGTCGGGACAACGCAAGACGGCTCTTACGCCCTCACCGACGACGGCAGGGAGGCCCTCCGGGTATTGAGCACGACCTCTGTAGGGGGGAGTCAGGGGGGTGCAAGGCGCCGGTCGCTTTGGAACGGCCGGTGGACCAAGCCGCTCATTGGGAGCCTCCTCATCGTTGTGATCATCCTGAGCGGGGTCACCATTTACCAAGAGGAAACCAGGCCCATGACGATCTACCATACCGCCACCGTGTCGATACCTGTGCCATGCGCCGGCCAGGTCGTATGGAGTTCGAATTCGAATTCCACAGAAGTGCCTGTGCTCCTGATGCAACCCAACACCACTGCCTACGCGTGTGTGACATACCAAACCTATTGGAAGGGCGACCCTGCCTACAACTTCACAGGCGGTTTTGGCGTCCCGTCCGGGACCTTTGCATTCCCCCCATTCGATGTAAGCAACGAATCCTGCACGGATGTGTTCGGATGTTACCCGAACGTCTCCTACTCTTTTGAGGTAAGCGTCGCTCCGAGCTCGGTCCAGTTGAACGTTTACACCAACTACGTCTCAGTTATCTACACCGTAACGGCTCTGGCCAACTCGACAGGGTACTACAGCAACTCGGTCCCATACCTGGTTTGCTCCTCGATGCCGCTTGCTGTGGGTCACAGCGCAGCAAGTGTCAACAGTTCTGATTTCGGACCAATCGTATCCCCCCCGTCGTGTGGGATCTTCCAGCCGATGTATCCTGTCTTGGTCTCCGTCAACGGGATGGCCGTTACCTACCTACGTCGTTGAAGGTCAGTTTCCGAACAGCATGCCATGGCAGATTCAGCCGGATTTGAACCGTCAGTTTGGGTGGGGTTGGACTCGTCGGTCAAGTTCAAGGCCTAAAAAGAACGCCTTGAAGCCCGCTACGTGAATCGGCGGTTAGCAGGAATGACAGGACTCGGCGTCCTTCTGGCACTACTTGCTTTGGCCGACGGCATCCACAAACTTTCAGTTCCGCCAGCAGACCCTTTTGACAAATCTGTCGGGGTCGCCTTTGTACTGCTCTCACTCGGGTTCCTCACGTCGGTTTACTTTGCTCGTCGCTTGATATTGAAGTAACTCAAGATTCCCTTCAGATGCGGTCAGAACGGCCTAGCAATTCTGGTGGGGTTGGAAGCCTTCTGAGATACTACAGGGTTAGGCTGTATCCAGAGTTAGGGAGAGTGCCGTAGAACCCGCCAGTTCCGAACAACCAGTAGGTGAGGGACGCATACCCTTGCACCTGAATGTGACCACAGAGGTTGATGATTTGGCCAGCCGAGTTTGTGCATGTCTCTGTCATAGGTGGGCGAGCAAAACTCACCTGCACCACTGGAGTGAGGAATACTGAGGCGAGAATTACCACTATCCCGATGATCGCCACCTTGGTTCTACGTCTCACGGCATGAGGGAGGAGTGTGGGATGTATAGTTCTACCGTTGAGGACAGGTTCACGAAAGGTATACCCAAACGGGTCATACCAAGGAATTATCCGCTTCCGTAGTAGCAGACGACTCCGCCCCACCCAAGGAAGTGGTAGACCAATGTCTCATAGCAAGTGTAGTAGGAAACGCTTTCCACTCCGCAGGTGATACCTGAGCAACCTTGGGGTGGCACAAGATACTCGTGCCTAACAGGGTAGAAAGGAACAACAATGACGAATAACAAGACACTTGCCACGACCAAGATTGATGCCTTGGTTCTTCGTCTCATGCCTCAGCGGGTAGCCTTATGGGGTGCAAAGTTCTACTCTTGAGAACGGCCTAGCAGGATTGGTGGGGGTGGTCGAATCAGCCGAAGCGAATGACAGTCTGGACTGAGAAGCGCAGGGTCAGGTTGAAGTTCTCAGAGAACTCGGAAGAGAGAGGTGCTACGTCAATCGTATACAAGCCATCCCGAAAGTTGGTAGTGGGTATGTCAACTCGTTGCGATAGGGATTGTCCGCCCGTCACATTCGTGTTAGCCCACCTTACCTCAGGTGGGTTCCATGCCCAAACCACTGTTCCGTTTGCGGCAGTGATGCTTGGGTTGATGAAAGGCCCGACGTAGGGTCTGATTGTTCGATTTGAGGGAGAGGTGTTCGTGAGGTTTGCCCACAGCAGTAGAAATTGCCCGCTTTCCACTGTGGTGGCATTTATCGAAACGACGAACTTCCAACTCGAGTTTGACGCTGATGACTGAAGGGCTGTCTCCGTCGTAGTGAGCCATGTGGTTTCTGTGCTTGTCCTCGGCGAGGTAAGTTGGTTGCTTGCGAAGTATCCCACACCTGCACCAGCAAATATTGCAACGACCAACAGAACCGCAACCAACTCGTTCTTCATGCCCCAGAGGGTAGCCTCATGGGGTGTAAAGTTCTACTGATGAGAACGGACTTGATTTCGGGGGGGTTGAACAGCGGTTCATTGAAAGGAGTCAGAGTAAGACTGGTTGGCAACCAGTTTCCAACGACACTCTTATCCGAATTGACTTCGGCGTAGAGACCATGAAGAACTCTAAAACCGTGCAGTTGGCAGTGCTTCTATCGGCCGCCATTGCCATCGGTCTGCTCACTCCGACATTCGTTCCTGCCGTAGCCTCTGTGAACTCCCATTCTCTGAACATCAATTCAAGTTCTCTAACTCTTCCTATGGGCAACTCCACATTCTCCTTAAACAACACCACCCTGACAATCGAAACCCCGGGCTTGAACCCGACCTACACCATCTGCTCTGCAATCATCAGCCAAGTGCCGACTTCTGGCTCAAGCAATGGGACGATATACTTCACCATCACAATTGTGCCGGGGTCATGCCATCCTGCCAACGGCTAAATCTCACCCGTGAGCATGAGTCGTTGGTAGTTTGGCGACAGGGACACGGCTTGCACTGGCTTCGGCGGCACTGGTGGTTTCCGCCGTAGTGGTGGTCTTGAAACTGGTTCAGCCCGCATCAATCAGCATCTATCTCGGGAATGCGGGGAACAGCACTCTTGTGACAAAGGTTCCGGGGCTGTATTCCTACATCGACGTTCTAGAAATCTTCGTCGCTACCATTGTGGCTGGCGTCAGTGGAACCTTCATTCTCCTTTACAGGACAGCCGAACCTGCCGCACAGGTGGGTGAGGTCGTTCTGAGCGAGAGGAGAGCCAAGTGGGTGGAAATCTCAAAGACTCTCAAGGACGAAGAGGTCAGAGTCTATCAGGCGATTCTCGATGCAGGGGGCATCATGAATCAGGGAGACATCGGCAAACAGGTCGGACTTTCCAAGACCACCGTCAGTCGTGTCCTAGACCTATTGGAGAGGCGGGGTCTTGTTGAGAAACGACGGAGAGGGATGAGCAATGTCATCCTGCTCAAGTAGACGCTCGGCATAAATCGGTTCACGCCTACTCATGAGAACGGCCTAGCGATTTTGGCGGGGTTGGAGCATGCGATGAGTGTTTGCTTTTCCGAAATGACAAAACCAAGCCCGCCGCTGAAAGAACAATGATTCCAAGCCCTAGTGCGAACAGCACCCAACCGAGAGGCGGAGCAGAGCATTCTGTTGGAAGGGTGCATATCGAGGACTGGGTGGAGCCGATGAGCAGGACTAAGAAACCTACAACCAGCCCAATCTCAGAGAAATCTCTAAGGTAATTCTCAGGCAAGTATCTCTCTTCGAGGGTCGGTCTGATATACGGTTACTCTTGAGAACGGCCTAGCAATCACAACTGGACAACTCCGGTTAAACAGTACGCACACATTGAAGAATGGTCGCTGGTCCGCCCTACGTAGGGCGCCGTTGAGAACGTCCAGAGACCTGAAGTGGCTCATTGCAAGAGGAGAACCTAGCCCCTCCCTCAAGGCGGCCAGCCTCCTCTACCTCCACGGGGTCATGATCAGTACCTCAATTGGGCTGAAGGTCAAGAACCTTGACTTTGGCACGAAGCCGACTAGGGTTTCGTTGGGCGTCTCGCGTGTTGCCTACGCCACGGACGAGCTCTCCAACATCCTGAAGGTGCTGGCTGCGAGGAAGGCTGGCGACGAACTCCTGCTGGGTTACGGGGGCGCCCCCGAGTTCCACGCCGACTTCCGAAGGATGGCCCGCGCCTCGAAGCTCGTCAGGTTCGACCTCTCGGACATCAAGGAGATCTTCAGGGACGCCGCCGGAAGCGACTACGCGCTCCTGAAGCAGTACGAGTCAGCTCGGCCCTTCACCCCCGACGACGTGAGGAGGGCCTGGCTGAAGGTACTCCCGCGGCTGGTAATAGGACTCTAGGGCTCTTCTGACAAGAACCTGACAATCTTTGCGGTCAACAAGCTTCATAATCGTAGGATTCCAGTACAGACCCGGAACCATATGTCCGCCGACATAGGCTCTCTCCACGGCATCCTGAAAGACCCCACCAGAAGGCGGATCCTTTCCGTGCTGAATGAGAGGGGGGCACTCGCCTACGTCGAGATCCTCGGGTTGCTTGAAATCGAACACACAGGCAAGCTGAACTACCATCTGAAGCAGCTCGGGGACTTGATCCAAAAGGACGAGAACGGACGATACTCACTCACGGAGAAAGGGAGGCTCGCGTCGCAGGTAATGGTGAGGTTCCAACCCCTGCCCGGCCCGAACAGTCTGGCGACATTGCACATCGGCCGCACCGGGCTCGGGAAGCTCCTGCTCGTCCTTTCGATCCCCTCGTTCGCGCTGTCCTTCATTCCGCTTTCGCAAGACTATCCGACGGCCTGGGACTTCGCGATGCTCCTGGGGGTAATCACGATGATGCTACTGATCTTCGGTACTATATTCACACTGCCGGCGGGCCAGCTTGCAAGCGGCCCGGTCCACTTCCGTGAGCTGTTGGGCTACGCTGGACTGGAATCCGGGCTGACGTTCCTAAGCATAGTGGTGCTGCTGCTCCGCCCTCTTGACTTGCCTGGACCGTATATTGTGTACCTAGTAGCGATTCCAGGTTTCGCAACTTGGCTCGTGATGGCGCTCAGGTCGAAGGTCCATCTAGCGGGAGAGGTCGTCAAGGTGCTTCTGGTCGCTACCGCATTCCTGTGGGTTGGAGGTCTGCTGCTATTTGGTACTCTGACAGCTGGCATGGAAGCGCAGTCAGGATCCATCAGCATCTTCAGGGATGTTATCTTCTCCATAGCCGTAATGACCCTATTCCTCTATCCCGGCATCCTCGCCACAGAAGGCGCATACAGGCTGGTGGGCTGGAGGGCCCCTCTGCGTGAATAACCAAGGAGCAGTTGTATCTCGCTGCCATTTGGGGCAGGAGCCCGCTCAACCTTGTGCCTCTCTGTTTTACACCACGAGTATGGAGGATTATGACGCATTCTCTCCAACACCAGCCGGCAAGGGGGCCTAACCTACTCGCCTGAGAGTCTTAATGGTCTGTTGAATGAATACGAGGAGCGCAACGAGAGACGAAACCAGGGCCACGAAATAGACCGATGTGAGAACGGAAGGTCTCAAGAGGGTAAGCAGCGCCCCGAGGACAACTGCGAAGAACGCAACGTAGCCTACCTGGACCGGTATCGCAACCCTCCTAATCCTGATTATGTTGTCGAACACGACTTTGTCTACCACGTATCCTTCTCCTTCTTCCTTGATGAGTCCCATCTGGAGCAATTTCTTGACGTGATACTGTGCTACCGATGCAGAGCTCAACTTGAGGCCTCTCTGAATATCGTAGACTCCGACCGGTCCCCCCACCTTGAACATGTACCTGTAGACTCGGTAGGTGGTGCCTGTCAGCGGTTCAGATCGGGCCTCGTTAGCCCCGTCTTCAGAAGGCACCCACGTCCAGCTCCCCTCCATTTCACTTAAGCCACCATGGTATAACACTAGAGATTAGGTAGTGTGTCGGAAGGACATTCTAAAACGTAGTTTAGAATACCCACGCAGTGTGGTCTTCATTGGCGAGCAGAAGTGTCGGAATACAAGAAGCAGGCAAGCGTGGCCCTCGCAATCGCAGTCATAGCGGGATTGGCCGTAACAGGCTTCGCGTTTCACTACCTTCCATCTGGAGTCACAACGACCGTCCACGGAACCGTCGCTCCGGGTGTCCAAATCGGGAACACCAGTTTCGTCGCGATAGTCGGCACAAATCTAACAATCAGGTTCAATGTGACGGCCTATCAGCCCGGGACTCTTCACTGGTATATATTCAACGGCAGTGGACAGACCGCTTTTCTCTTTTTGTTTCAGAACACGACAGGAGCGGTCCTCCCCAACGGCGTCACGGCAGCCTACCCTCGTGGAACATCCTCAAGCGGCAACAGGAGCGATGTCGCAGCCATCCTCAATTTCGCCCCATCGACGACAGGAAAGACAATCCTCCTTCAGCTAGTTGTCTGGCAGGCTCCCGAGTCAAACCCGCAGCAGCCCATTGCGACCGCAGAGACGCTGACCGTTACTGTGGAGCCAGCCCCCTAAGCTCGGAAGCTCGGAAGAACCTAGAGGTCGTACTCTGGGTCGAGAACCTACAGACCCCATGTTCCGACTGCCACATGAGACTACCGAGGACCGACCAATCCGCTTCCTGAGAAAGCGTTCTACCAATGAGACAGCAGCGTTCTAACCGATAGAACTATACCCTCTCGGTCCACGAACAGAAACGTATCATGGTAGCCCAGCGAAGAGCAATCGGGTCGCCAGTTATCGCTCTGGCAATAGCCGTGGTCATCATGCTAGCGGCTATTGGCACTTACGTCGCCTTGAGCCGACCAGACCAGGGTAAAGCAACGACAAGCGATACTTCTCAAAGCTCGCCCTTTGTGACAAGGGTCTCACTCCAGCTCGCATGCGCCGGATGCTATCAGGGCGGAACCCTTCCCAGTCTCCCGCCAACTATCCTTTCTCTCGACGGAAAATCGGTGAACGACTCGATCGAGTTGAATGGCACAGCATTGAGCAGTGGGAGTCACCATACAATTTCTGCTCTGCCCACTTACGTAGGGGCCTGCCCACCGAACCAGGCTCCCTGCGGATACTTGGGCATCAAGAACATCACCGTCTTCTTCCAGCACTGGAGCGCCTGCATATATTATCCGATCCCGTCAAACTCCACGGAATCCTGCGCTGTAATCAGTGTGCCAAACTCGCAGGTCGACTCGATAAGCATTACCGTCCCCGCCCCGGGGGCGCGGGGGGGTATGCTAGTAGTCTACACCGCAATCTACTCCCTGCAGTCTAATTCATCGTCTTCGACGACAAATTCGTCTGCGACGTTGACTAGTTCCACCACGGAAACTTGCCTGAATTGCTAGCTCACAGAGACCAGATTGGCGCCTAGTTGCTGACAGGACATCTGACCCACCGTAGGAACGTGGTCCCCGAAACTAACGTAAGGTACCGAAATCATCCAACTAAAGCACAAGAAGAGGACGGAGGACGTAGGCGGTGAAAGTCGCCAATCTTCCCCTATCCTTTCCAGACCCCATTTCCCCTAGGTTGGCGAGCAGCCGCTGGTCCAACCAGTTAGGTCAGTTGTACTTGTGGTGGATCCTGTGGTATGTTTTGAGCCGCCGTTTGCGAGATTGGACTGACCGCTAGGAAGTGTGAGGTCGTAGCATGATACGATTGCTGGACCGGAGTTCCAGTTTACGGTGATCACATCACCAGAAGTGTGAGTTGATGTCGCTACTGTGAACCAATCGGCAGATGCATCCCAGTATTGAGGAATTCCTGATGTGCCAGTTGCTTGGCTGTCCATCAGAGTGCAAGAGATGCTGTCACTGCCGGATGTCGAACCGAATGTAATTCCATGATTCACTGAGATCACTGATAGTAAGACCACCATTAGGTCTCCTGATGTTACTTTGCCTCCGCGTTTCAAGGAGGTAGGTCGACCCACACTTTAGGTGGAAGTATCACCTCACCTTCAATAATGTCGGGAATGCGACAGAGGATGGTGGATCGAGCCAAGGACACGAACCTAAGCAGGTTCGGCCATCTTGGCGACTGAGGCCGCTGGGATTCCGACCTGAATAGGTTCTAGTTTCCTTGCGAAATCAATACCCCCACGCCAAGAGGCACCTGACTTCGACGTCAGTTAGGTGCAACGGGCTGATGCAGGAGAGGGAGTGCCAACATGACAGGAAACCAAACCGGTTCCGAATGTTCAGGGCAAACGCAGACAAAAGCTTGGCCTTCTAAGCCCCATGTGATGCGAACATGGAAGGGCTCGATGTATCCGACAGAAGATTCGGTGACGAAGTAAAGTCGACCGTTGAGCGAGAACAACGTGTGCTGAGAAGCGTCCAACGAGAGCGCTGGTCCGGGGAGCCAGACCACCTCTCTAAGTTGCAGATTGTGGCCGTACACGAATACGCGTGCGGGAATCCGCCCCGAATCTGCGCCAGGGCCCGTCTCGTAGGCATAGAGCAAACCTCCGAATTGCACCACGTCCCGTGTCGGAAGGCTGCGGTCGCCAAGGGCCCCCGCGCTCCTGAAGACGACCAAGCCCCCTGAGAGAGACATGGAGTAGAGGGTGAAATTGACGCTCCCGGATGAATAGACGCCATTGTCTACGAGGAAGAATCCCCTCGGCCTATTGGGAAGAGATAACGAGCCAGAAGCTGTCTCAATGGGGAGGCCGTTTGCAGGCTTGAGGACGTTGACTACGTTCCTGCACTCCGCCCAATAGCGTGTTCCGTCGAAAGCCATCTCGTCTTCGGCTACACCAGGGACTGTGCCCATCACGCTCAGATTATTCGGGTCGATCTTGTAGAGTGTGCAGTGGCCATCCCCGGCCCACAGGAATCCGTTGAAGGCGAGGATGAACCCGTTTGCGTAATGAGCATTCATGGGAATTGCACTAAGAATCTTCATAGTTTGCGGTTCAATTCTGTATACATGGAAGGGAGCCTCGTTCTTCGCGCCGCGCAGCCACTCTGTCCCGACGTAAAGTGACCCGTTGTAGTAAGTGAGGTGCGCTGCCGAGTTGCCATCCGGCAGTTTGACCGACCCCGTGATGCGGCCACTCAGAGAATCCATCCTTATCACGGTACCATTAAGCAACCCGACGAAAAGTGAAGACAAGTAACCAACTGCACCTACGAATTGGCTGGTCCGGGAAACGGCAACGGTGTGGACAGCATTGACCATCGTTACTGACCCGTAGGCCGGTACGGCTAGTCCTGGTGCGCTAGGCCGTGAAGTCGTCCCAGAGGTGCCAACCAACGACATGATGATGAAGATAGAGGCTATGCCTGTTTGCACATTCTTCCTGTTGCTATCGCACTCCACGCCAGCACCCTCGAAGAGGCTGAGGGGGTTAATTCTAATTTGGCGAACACAGGTGCCGCTTTGTCCCATTCTCGACGGTATCTTCTCACCTCGTGTTCTGGGAAGCAGAACAGATGTGTTACCGCCGGGTTACCCAACGAGACTAACGCGCTATTTAAGAGGTTCAAGGGACTCCCGTTCGTGAAAGTAAAGTGCGTCTCCCAAATTGCCGCTTGGCAACTCTCAGAAACCCTATCACCCAGATCTGGCGAGCAGCCACCCGTTCACGAAATTCAGAGGCTTGGAAGGGGGGTGCATATATAACGACCAGCCGAGTAATCGGCCATGGGTCCAGCGTTCAGTGCGGTATTAGGCGTACAACTTTGTCCACTGACCGTGGTAGGCACCCCTAGCTTGAGCTAGTTCACAACTTCTGCCGGCCCCACGTTCAAGTAGATGTGCAGGTTTCGTAGACGATTGTAATGCCAGATTGAGAAGCCGGCCTGTAGTTGCCCACGCAACCCGCAGGAAGGCTCGATTGTGTCAGAGTGACGTTTCCCGATGGCCAAGGAACCGTCACAGAAACGGCGTTCGTTCCCTTGGAATCAATAACGAAGGCGTTATACATCATTATGTTTCCCGCTCGAAAGAAGTAGAATTCGCTGGTCACATTCTTGATCGATATCATACCAGAATTATCAGTCACATACTCCTTCAACAGACAGGGGGGAAATGTGACAAGATTTCCACCGGGGAAGAGGACAGACCCATTGGCTTCAACAGAAGATCCACTCGGTACTTGGTGAACACACTCTCTTAGCGTCGGCCCTGCAGGAGTAAAACTCACATCGGTAGGGGAGGTAATCGGGCCTGCCATGACTGTCATCTCTGCCATTGGTAAGCTAGAGGAACTGTTCACGACTTTGACGTAAAGTGTTACACCGGCCAGCTTTGCCGATGTGGCTTCGACGGGAAAGTTGAAGGCTAGGTAGGCCCCAAGAGATATGGCGATCAAAACGGCGAGGGTAATGCTTGCGGCTGCCTTTGTCCGATACCCGGTCAACATTCCACCCACTTTGAGTACTGGATGCTCTCTTCATTAGTCTATTTTTAGAAACGGTCGTTCTAACTCTGCATTGAGCGAACATGTAAATCGCAAGATACGCTAACCCGCCTCCATGGGAACCGAGAAGTCAGATGAGAGCTCTGTGCACGGGACAACTTTCAGAGTTTATCGTTTCATCTATAGACAGCGGCACCCCGTTGGCATCCGCGACATTCAGGAAGCCTTGGGAATGGCGTCACCTTCAACGGCCCACTACCACGTCCAAAAGTTAATCGCGGGGGGGTTAGTTCGCGAAAATGGGAACGGCTACACCGTAGACAAGGTCTTCCTTGACAATTTCGTCAGAATTAGAGGAACCGCCATTCCCCTACATTCCGCCCTTGCAGCCTTTTTCGCTGTTTGCCTCTCGATTATGGCTACCGTGTTACGGCCCCAGGTGTTGACCAGTGGCTACCTACTCGGCGTCATTATCGCCGGCGTCGCCTTGGCAGCTTCGTTATTCCAGACGTTTCGGGATCTTCAACAGAGCGACTGAGCTTGTTTCGGTCGCCCTTTGCTGGCCAACATTTCGCGTCGTTCTTCTTTTGTTGGCATGTATGTAGCGGGGCATCGGCCCATTTCATCATAAACCTCTGCGAGAATTCTCAGTAATGGTTCTTCTGCCGGAAGTTCAACGCAATGGTTCTCCAAGCCGTGTGGTACACCTGGTATATGGTGTGTAGACGGTATTCAACAGCATACGTACAGAGTTAGATGGTCTGTCTCTCGGGAGGAGGGGCGCATATATAACGACCAGCCAGATAACCGGCCATGGGTCCAATGCGGAGAAACGCTGCAAATTTCGCAAGACGGCAAAAGGACTTGAACCCGAACGAGTGCGGGCCCGACGGGAATCGAACCCGTTTAGGGGCCATGGCTGACCCTCGG
>OCOJ01037819.1_pt1 | contig 16392 bp, 20 predicted proteins | sample 1539251 | NCBI WGS metagenome assembly OCOJ01 (sample SAMN01911457, study PRJEB22624) | soil metagenome | biome: Soil | place: Malaysia | collected 2012-04-30 | depth RA_metagenome m | reverse complement strand
TTCTTTTGCTGACCGCCGCGTTATGCACGGTCGTGCCGCTCTCTTTGCTGATCTCGCCTTTGTACTCCTATCCCTGGATTCTCGCTGCCATCGTATTCTTGACCAATGCCGGGCAGGGAATCGCCGCGCTGGTCCTCGTGGTCGTTCCGACAGAGAGCGTCCCCCCGCAATTTTCGGCCACCGCCATCGGACTGGCCACGCTGGCCGCGGAAATTCTCGGAGCAACACTCGCGCCTATCCTTGGGGGCGCTGCGGCGCAATTGCACGGCCTCGGAATCACTATGTGGATGTCAGCGGGAGGGGCGGCGGTAGTCTTCGTCGCCGCGTTGTTCCTGAGGGAGACTTCTCACATCAAGGCAGCCCGGCCAGTCTTGGAGACGCCCGCACCAAACTGATGGGGAGCGATACAGAGATTTGTCTGCACCCGTCCGGATAACTCATCCGATACGCGGGAGACTTACTGAGACGCAGGAGACTCACTGAGACGCAGGAACTTCCTCTCGCTCCCCTATCTATCTGGCGCGGCAGCTTTGCAGCACTCCTACTGCGCTTGAAGCGACTTGAGGTATTTCGTCAGATTCGAAATGCGCATTGTGACCTGAGCCTGGTCCTCTTGGCTCATGGTCGAGAAGAGCGGGCCCCANCGGGCCCCAGACAGGCATTTCCGCCGTTCCATGGGCGGGCGCCTTGGCGCCATTCCGCAAAACGGTCGCCACGTAGTCCTCCGGGAATTTCCCGTCATGGCGCTTCGCCAGCGTGGTAAGGTCGGGCGGCGGAACCTTCAGCGCCGACGCCGCCGGGCCGTCACCTTTGCCGCCTGATCCGTGGCACACAGCGCAGTATTGCTTGTACATCTCTGAACCAGACGAAGGGTTCGAGGGCTTGATGGGGGTTTTCTTAACAGTCTTTTCTTGCGCCCCGACTGATATGGCAAGTGAAAACAGAGCAGCAGCCAGCACCATGCTCCTGCGAGTGGGCCCGTAGTTCATGCGCATCCTCCTGTGAGAGATGGTCCGCTCCCGCGGTAAGGAAGCACATTGTAGGACTCTTGTCACGCGATATCCACCACAAATCGTCATCGGAATTCACCTCGAGGGGAACCTGGCGCCACCGCCGCGTCTGCTCGNCCGCCGCGTCTGCTCGGTAAACGCACAACCGCCGTTTTGTAGGGCAGGGAATCTCACTCAGGCTTCGGAAGCGAGCGTCTTCAGCGCCAGTCTATCCGGCAAAAGTCCCCGCCTGTCCTCGATCTGCAGTTTGCTCAAAATATTTGAAACATGAAATTTCACCGTCCGCGGCGAGATATCCAGCGCGTCGGAAATATCCTTGTTCGGAAGACCCCGCATGAGCAGCTGCAGTATCTGCGCCTCACGCGCCGTTAGGGAATGTCCCGGCAAGAGCTGCGCATCCAGCAATGCCTTGGCCTGCTTGACAAATGCCAACAGCACTTCGGAGGGAACCCATAATTGACCGTTCAAAATACTGCGGATCGCCTGAATGAGCTCCGCCTCCCAGTCCCTGTGCAATTCTACGAATCCATCTATGCCCCAATGAAAAAGCCGTGATTTCTCCGCAAAACCGCCNCCGCAAAACCGCCATTTTCAGGAGAGAGAAGCGCTAGGACTTTGCTTCCGGGAAAAGACGCGCGGCATCTTACTGCGACCCGTCCCAGATCGGCGCGCAAAGAGCATCCATCGAGCAGAAAAAGCCGAGGCGAACCATTGCCGTTGAGCACTTCCCACGCGCTCAATGCATGAGGGAGAATATGGAACTGAAATTCCTGAAATTCTCGCGGGCGCGCAAGTATCCCCTCCACCGCTTGGATGAAAAGAGGATGCGAGCTGATAACCTGAACTGGTAACGCCAACCGCGCCATTGCCACCAGGTCCNGGTCCCGTGCGCGTCCGCTGTTTGCAGGCTGGGTGGTTTAGATACATTCATGAAACCAATGCTTCGGAGGGAAGTTAGTTAACATAAAACTATATCGTCATCTGGATTGAATGCAACTCTTTTTTCATACTGGATCGAAAATTTTTTTATACAAAATCCTGTAGATGCAGTGTTCGTTTGACGTAATACCCTTTCTTTAGGGCCCGAGGTCTTCGCTTTTTGCCGTACCTTCACCTGTGCCTCATGGGACTTTTCAAGTCCAGGTAAATTCNGCACCAGAAAAATTCCCGAGGGACATTGTGTCTGCGCACTCTCGAGGCTATCTTCACGCTCACTCGGCCGTGTTGCATCGAGTAGTCAAACTTGTTTTGGACCATTAACCGCTTGGCGGCTTCGGCGGAGTTCCGGCGCGGCCTGCGTCCCATCACCGCTGAAGGCTGGCTAAGGGAGGGGATAGCATGAAAACATTCAAGTTCGCGTTGGCAATTGCATTTTTGGCGGCGCCATTGTTTCCGCAAATGGCGTTTGCTCAGTCCGACCCAGGTGTTCGTCCCGGACCCATTAACGGGCAAGCGGCCGCTACTCAAGCGAGCCCGCTCCCGCTTGCGTCTGTGGCGGCAGAAAGTCCCAGCGGGTCCCTGGAATTTTTTCAGGATGGGCTCGCCCGATTCCAGGCCGTGGAATCTGTCTCGGGTAGTCCGAGCGGAAACAACGGACTGGGACCGCGATTCAATTTCAACCAGTGCTCGGGATGCCATGCGCAGCCTGCGGTCGGAGGCACGGGTGCCGCCAGCAATCCCCAGTTCCAGGTGATAGCCAATGGGATTGTCAGCAGCCCCACCAACACCATTCCGNCCACCAACACCATTCCGTCGTTCATCACGGCCAACGGCCCGACCCGTGAAGCTCGGTTCCCGTTCTTCTTCAATTCGAATGGCAGCCCAAATACGAATGCACCGAATGGAGGCGTCGAGGACCTTTTCACAGTCTCCGGACGCAGTGATGCCGGCAGTTGCAGCTTGCCGCAACCTAGCTTTGCCATCGCACAGGAGACCAACAACATCATTTTCCGCATTCCCACGCCGGTCTTCGGCGCGGGCTTGGTCGAGAATATTGACGACTCGACCCTGATCGCCAACCGGGTCGCCAATTCCAACAATTTCCTGGGGATCAGCGGCACCTTTAATCACAACGGCAACGACGGCACCATCGCCCGTTTCGGGTGGAAGGCGCAGAACAAGTCGCTCGAGCTCTTTGCCGGTGAGGCCTACAACGTCGAAATGGGCATCTCTAACGAGATTTTCACGCAGGACCGCCCATTGCCCGGTGAAGACCAGCAAGGCTCAGGCCTTCCCGCGAATTGCCTGAACCTGTCGAAGAGTGGGTACCCGGAAGATACAACGAACTTCGCTCCTACGAATTCGAATCCCGACATATCTTCCCAGTATGCTTCGATTCCCAGCGACGTGGTGGCTTTCGCCATGTTTATGCGGTTGCTCGCGCCACCCATCCCGTCTCCCGACACTCCCGGGGGCGCGGCCTCGATCGCTCGCGGCTCGGGTCTCTTCACATCCATTGGCTGCGCCACTTGCCACACGCCGACAATCAACTCTACTCAGCCCTCCAATTTCACGTCTTCGTTGGGGAATCAGCCAGTGAGCGCCTTCTCCGACATTGAGATTCATCACATGGGTGTCGGATTGGCGGACAACGTCTCGCAGGGCACCGCCGGTGGAGATCAATTTCGCACCGCGCCCTTGTGGGGACTCGGCCAGCGCATCTTTTTCATGCACGATGGCCGTACCACCAATCTCCTCCGCGCCATCGAGGCTCACGAGAGCAACGGCTCGGAAGCCAACCAGGTGGAGGAAAACTTCGACGCACTTTCGGCAAGCCAGAAGCAGGATCTCCTGAATTTCCTGCGCTCGCTGTGATTCTTGACCAACCTTTGATCTCCGGGCGAGGCATGAAGATGTCTCGCCCGGATTTCACTTCGAGTAGGTGAAATGCGTCCCAATTTCTTGCGCATTCTTGTGTGCCTGAGTTTTTTTGCGCTCCTGCTCACTCACCCGGAAAGTAGCCGCGCTCAATCTGGCGGTGATTTCTCGCGTAATGCACACGCCAAACCGCTGCCCACGGATGTCATCCTCGTCAAAGGCGCCTGGGCCAGCGCGAGCGATTCAGTGACCCCAGTGCCGGAAGGCGGCACTGTGGCCAACAATGTCTATCGCAATCCTTATTTCGGCCTCACGTATTCCTTTTCCCCGGCTTGGATTAAGAAGTACGATGGGCCGCCTCCGTCCGACAGCGGTTACTACGTTCTTGCCCAGCTCCGTCCTGCCGGCGACTTCAAGGGCCCAAACCCCGGCACCATCCTGATCGCTGCCCAGGATCTCTTCTTCAGTCCCACGCAGGCTGGGGACGCCCTGCAACTGATCAATTACACCAGACTGAACTTGCAGGCGGACTACCGAGTCGAACTCGCCCCGGCAGCCGTTGAAATAGCCGGTCATTACTTCGTCCGCCTCGATTACTTTTCGCCGCTCGCTGAATTGCACTGGCACGTATTCGCCACCCAAATCCAGTGCCACGTGGTCCAGATTATTGTCACCAACCACGAGACGGCCCTGAGCGAAATCCTCACCCGGGATTTGAACAACCTGAAACTGCCCGGCGAGGCTGGTCTCACGCAAGGAAACGGCGGAGGAGATGTCCCCGTCTGCATCAGCAATTACGCGAGCGATGAAAACATCCTGGAACGCGAAGATCCCGTCTTCTCCGAACGCCGATTCAACCCCGTACCGGTCCGCATCATCATCGATAAGGAAGGGAAGGTGAAGCACATTCATTTCCTTAGCGCTTTCCCGGACCAATCAAAGGCCATTTCCGATGCCCTCGCGCAGTGGCGCTTCAAACCTTACCTGCGTGATGGCAAGCCGGTGGAAGTGGAAACCGGGATCATGTTTGGCAGGGCGCCGCGCCCGGTAAATGCGCAGACTTCCGGCTCGGCGGCTACCGAATGACGACGCTTCGTCTTCTCTTTGCCTTCCTGCTTTTCTCGCACTTTGCCTTGCTCGCTTCACTTTCATCCGCTGAACTCGCTTCCGCGGTGCCGCCCGCGAATCAAATCACTGGCGCGGTGCACAATCAAACGCACGGCCAACCGGCCGCCGGCGACGATGTCATCCTCCTCCGCCTGGATCAGGGAACGCAGGAGGAAGCGCGGGTCAAAACGGATGCGCGCGGCAGCTTTTCCCTTCCCGTGCAATTTCCCGCGAAATCGTATCTGGTGCGCGTGATTCATGACGGCGTCACCTACGATCAACGCGCTTCCGCTGGAGATTCTCTCTCAATCGAAGTCTTCGATGCCGCGCCCCGGGTGCAGGGCGTCACTGGAAGCATCGAAATCCTCCGCACTGGGACGAACGGCAAATTCCTCCACGTCTCCGATATGATNTATGATTGAAATTAGAAATGAATCGAGCCCGCCTTTAACTCTGGCAGGCGACCGCACCTTCCATGTTTATCTCCCCGGGAACGCCAAAATAGTTTCCGTCCTCGCCGCGGGTCCCGGAAATGTCGCTCTGCTGATTTCTGCAACGCCTTTCCCGGGCGACCCTGGACACTTCACGGTGAATTTCCCCCTGCGCCCGGGAGCAACCAAGTTCGCTTTCAACTACGACTTGCCCTACGATGGCCACGTCGCATTTCAAACAAAGCACTCCTACCCCTTGCAGCAATTCGTGGTCATGATTCCGCCGAGCATGAAATTCTTTTCGCGTTCCCCGGATTTTCAGCTCCTCGAAACCGGCAACCCCAACTATCAAGTGCAGGCGGTTAACCGGTTGCCGGCGGGCGATGGCCCGGCTTTCGAAATTTTGGGAAAAGGAACGCTTCCTCCCCTTGCAGCCAAGCCGAAATTACTTGGCCGGCCACGATCTTCGCCTGCGCCCCATACGGCGCCCTCCGCCGCTCTCGGCGCTCTCGAGCCTTTCTCGCCGCGCATGAATCCGCACGCGGTGCAACTTTCTTCATCCTCGCAATCGCTGATCTTGCGCGGCCTGAGTGCCATTCTTCTTGCAGGATGCGCCCTTCTGGTTTGGCGGGCGCGCAAAGCGGTGGGTAACTCCGCCGTGAGAGGGTAAGAGCTATGCCGAGGACATAAAAAACAAATGGCCCGGAGCGTCGGCTCCGGGCCATGCCCACCTACCGATTTTTTACGCTGCCATCTGCTTCGAGACCGGCACGGTTTTGATTTCAATCTTCTTTGGCAATGCCGCTGCCGCGATCGGTGCTGTAATCTCAAACAGGCCGTGATGATACTCGGCTGTCAATTTGTCCGTCACCACGCCCTCGGGAAGCGTGAAGACCCGCTCGAACATTCCATAGTCAAATTCCTCGTTCAGCAGGTTCACTTCCTTTGAGGTGCGCGTGACTTTCCTCTCACCCTTAATGGTCAGCACATTCCCCTGCGCATGGATTTCGACATCCTTGGGCTCGACTCCGGGGAGAGCAATCTTGCAAACATACTTCTTGCCCTCCTTGTCCACATAGGACTCGACCTCCGGCAGGAATTCGAATGTTTTCCCGCCCACGAAGGGCTCCATTAGATGCGGCTTGCCCCACAAAATCCGGTTGAAGATCTGGTCAAAATCGCGACGAAAATCGAAGAGGTCCTGGAACAGCGTGTCGCGCGGAATTAGGCTCGTCATAAACTTTCTCCTACTCAAGGGCCGGTTTCCACACTCGTACCCTCCTTGTGGTGTGGAAGTTTAGGATTCCGAGTCAGCGCCTGGCGGCAAAGTGTTTCCGGCAGTAATGTGCTGGTGCGTCGCATTGCTGGGCGCATTTTTCAGGCTTCGCGCCCCGGCGCTGACTCGGAAGGAAGGAGCGAAGTTCCCGCGATGGTTGTACCCAATCAACGCATGCTTAACACTCTTCTTGGGTGTAGCCCTTGGCCTGGTCACACTCCTTCGGACCTCTCGGCCATGGCACCTCTCTCCCATCTGCGGTCTCCGTCCTTCGACACCTTTTTTCTAGTTCAGGGGAGCGGGAAAAATCAGTGATGGCCGTCGCACTGCGCTGTGATTGCAATCACCCGTAATGAGCGCCGCTCTATTTCACCTGCAGGGATTTGAGATAGGTAACCAGGTTCGTGATGCGGATATTCACGAGGGCTTGATCCGTTCCGCCGATGGTTCCGAAAAGCGGTCCCCACACCGGCATGTCGGAAGTGCCGTGCGCGGGCAGTTTCACGCCGTTTTTCAGCACGTCGGTGACGTAGGCTTCGGGAAATTTTCCGCCGTGGCGCCGGGCCAGCGTAGTCAAATCGGCCGGCGGCGTCTTCAATTCCGCCGCTACGGGGCCGTCGCCTCTGCCGCCTCTGCCGTGGCAGACGGCGCAATACATTCTGTAAAGCCCCTCGCCCGAAACGGGATCCGAAGAGGGCAGATTCGGCGGAATCTTTTCTTCTTTCTGTCGCGACCCGGCGAAACCGGCGATTGCAAGTGCCAGCACAGACAACCCAAGCAGATTCCGAGCACCTCGGATCAACATTCAGGCCCTCCCTGTAAAACCCCAACTATACGCTTCGCCCTTTGCGACGTGCACTCGGAATGGAAGAAATCACTCGGCGGCGATCAAATATGAATTTTCCCTGCCGCTCATAATGCATAGGAGTCGCACACCACTCGCAGCACACATGAATACCCTCCCGGATCTCTCAATGCTTCCAGGAATGCCCCACGAAGTGATGCACAATATACATCGCTCCAATAATCAGCAGTGCGATGAAGAGATAATCTTCAGCAGCCATACCAATCTCCCTCCAGCGCTCCCTCTGAAGCCACCCATACCACTTCGGAAGTTCCACGAATGTGATCGCCGGAACTCCCCCGCGTGATGCCCGTCACGCCCTCTGGAACGATTTCCTCAGCCTCGAACTGTCAGCACCGGACAGATCGCGCCCGTCACCACTTTATAGGCCGTCGCCATGGCGAAGTGTGCGGGCACCAGGGGAAATATGCTCGCCCGTTTTACGCCTAAAACAATCAAATCCACGGCCAGTTCTTCCGCCACGTCCAAAATCTTCTGAGCAGGTGCGCCGAACTCAATCAGCACCTTCGGATCGCACGAGAATTCGGCATGCGGGGGAACCAGCTTGCGCAGCGCGGTTTTCATTAGAATTTGTGAAGCCTCAAGGTCCTTGTTCTCCGCCACATGCAGCAGGTAAAGCCGCGCTTGATGTTCCTGGGCCAGCGAGATGGCGAAAGGCGCCGCGCCCAGCGATTCCGGGCTGAAATCCGTGGGGTACAAGATGCTGTGCAGGTCGGCCACCGCTCCCGGTTCCGCGCCCACATGCGGACCCACGGTCAGCACGGGGCAGGGCGATTGCCGCAGGATTTTCTCCGCCACGGATCCCATCAGCACTTTGCTGACGCCTGCGCGACCGTGAGTTCCCATCACGATCAGGTCTATCCGCTTTTCCTCCAGGATGGAAGATAGCTCCTTCCAGGTATCCCCTTTGCGAATCATCAATTCATGCGCAACGCCGTCCAACCGCGGTTCGAAAGTTGCCATCGCATCTCTGGCCGTGCGGAGGGCCTGGCCCGCCAGAGCCTGCCACGCCATCGTCGGCGAAGTATTCGAAAAGGGTGAAAGAGAGACCACATGCACCGCGAATAGAGTCGATCCGTATTTGCGAGCAATCGAAAGCGCGTACGGCAGCGCCGCGCTCGACGCCCGGGAAAAATCCGTGGCGTAAAGAATGTTATCGAGCGCCACGCGCGTTGTTGTTGAGATTTTTTCCATCGTCCGCTCTCAGAGCCTGCCTTCAACTACCCGGCACTGCGCATCGCCGCAGGCCGCGCTCTTCACCGCTGCCGCCCAGAGCTATGCATGAATTACTTCAACAGAGCAGGGCGCGTGAAGCGCCACGGATTCAGAAACGCTCCCCATTAACAAGCGATCGACTCCCCGCCATCCGTGCGACCCAACCACAATCAGATCCGCCTGCCAGTTTTTCGCTTCGTCCAGCAGAACTATCCTCGGGTCGCCAGTTGGCGCTTTCTCACTTGCCTCGGCGTTCAGTCCTGCCGCCTTCAGAATTTCCAACGCGCCGGCTGCCGCCTCCCGCGCTCGCTCGCCTGCTTCCTCCATTTGTTTCTCCAAGAGGCTCGCGGGATAAATGGAAGCCAGCGTCGAAGCTGCCAGCGGATCCTCGGGAACGAGAAGCTCGATCACGCTCATCACTTTGATCGAGCTCCCTGCGGGCCAAGGCCGCGCGGCAACCGATTTCACGGCCACAGTCGAGCACTTAGAACCATCAGTCGCCAACAATATCTTCATCGCGCGCGCGCCGCTGCCTGAATCGTCCACGCGCCGCCGCACGATTTCGATCGAGCACGGCGCCGTGCGCAATACGGCCTGCGCCACGCTGCCCATCAGGAAGCGCTTCACCGCACCCTGCCCGTGTGACCCGACGAGCAGCAAGTCCGCTTCCCACTCCTTGGCGCACGCGACCACTTCTTTGCGCGGAAATCCGGCAAGAACCTCTGTAGTTACTTTGTGTCCGGACGCAGCAAGCTTCTCCGCAGCCGCTTTCACAAGAGATTGGGCGGCCCGCTTGGCGTCCTCCAACAATGTGGGAATACGCCCCAGCCCCATCGGATCCACGACATTCAGGATTCGAAATATTGTTCCGGAAGGCCACGGCCGGCGCTCTGCTTCGTTGACCACGTAGTTCGACGCCAGAGAGGAATCAATTCCCAGGAGGACTTTCATGCCCCACGCTCCCGAGCCCCGCCTCCACCCGAAGCTTGCCCAGGTGGTTTCTTAGCTCACCGCTCTTGCCTCGGCCGTAGTCACCCGCGGACCGTGAGAACCGGGCATGGCGCATGCGCCACCACCTTGTGTGCTGTGGCCAACTCCAAATGCGTCGCGGCGCCCAGGCCGCCATCAACGGACCGCACACCCAATACAATCAGATCCGCATTGCGCTGTTTCGCTGCCTCAACAATGCGATCAGCCGGCTGGCCGTATTCAACGGCCACCTCCGGCGGGCAGTCAAGTTCGACGTCCTTTGGAACGGTCTCATAAAGCTGGTGAATCGCTTCCGCCACGGAAAGCTCAAACTTCCTCTTTTCTTTTTCATTCCGTTGCCTGGGTTCCCGCATCACGTGCACGAGCACGAGACGAGCCTGATTCTCCTGCGCGAGCGAGGCGGCATAAGGGGCCGCGGCCAATGACTCCGGAGTGAAATCCGTGGCAAAAAGCACACGGTCAAATCGCTCGTCGCTGGGAAAGTTGCGGCGCACTCCCGGCCCAATCGTGAGCACCGGAACCGGCGAACGCCGGAAAATCTCTTCGGCGACAGAACCAAGCAGGAATTTCTCCGCGCCGGTCCGCCCTCGTGTGCCGAGGACTACCAGGTCAATCTTGTATTCCTCTACCGCCTTTTGAACCGCTTCCCAGACTCCGATTCCACTCTCGATGATTGCCTCATGCGGCAGCTTGGCAAGCTGCGCCTCCACGCGCTGCATCGCCAATCGCGCGTTCTCTTCTTCGGCTCCGACGGCGGCCACTGTTGGGGCGGGGGCCGTGTACACGTACGGAGGGGGCATAAAGACATGCAGCGCATACACTTTCGCGCCATATGCACCGGCGATGGTCGTTGCGTAGGGCAACGCCGCTTCCGAAGGCTCCGAGAAGTCAGTCAGGTAAAGGATATTCTTCAGTCCTACGATTGTCTCCGCCCTGACGGTTTCCATAAGTCACCTCACGTCAACAAGTATCCTGCGGCAGTCCTCCGCCCCGCCGTGACAAACCTCACGGTTTCTTGTGACAAGAATCACACCGAAGCGCCCAATTTTCGCGGGAGCCCAATTCGCGAAATTCGATCCTCAAGCGGGCGTGTGCGCGGCCTCTTCCGTTGCTTCCGCCAGCAGAGTCCGCACATCCTCGTCCGTTAACTGCGGGAAATCATCGTAGAACTGGCCGACAGCCCAAAAATCCCGCGGAGTCATCAAGCACACCACTTCATCCGCTTCCGAACCCAGGATCAGGTAGGTGGAGAGCGGCGCCACTCCTACCGCGACGACGACGCGGGCGGCCCCCGATTCCCTGACTGCCGCAATTGCCGCCCGCATCGTCGAGCCGGTGGCAATGCCGTCATCAACAAGAATTACTGTGCGTCCTTGCAGATCCAGTTGCCGCCCGCCCCGGTACACCTGTTCGCGCCGCTCCAGTTCCCGGCGCTCAGTTTTGATCACTCGATTAATTTCCGCCTCCGAGAGACCAAACGACTCCACGACATCGGGGTCAATCACCTGCACCTCGCCGCTCGAGATAGCGCCCATCGCCAGCTCTTCGTACCCCGGCACGCCCAGTTTGCGAACCAGGAATACGTCCAGCGGAAGTCTCAGCGCTTGCGCAATTTCGAACGCAACCTCCACTCCGCCACGCGCCAGTCCCAAAATGATTACGTCAGACCGTCCCGCGTAGGCCGCCAGTTTCTCGGCCAGCAGGCGCCCTGCTTCTCTCCGATCGCTCAGCGTCTCCATGACCGTGCCTCCCTACAAGACATGCAAGGCACCAATTTCACTCGCGCATCAAGCAGCTAAGCCGCTCTTCCGCGCGATTTCCGGTTCCACACGCCGGTAAAGCCTCTTCAGCGTGACTGCGGCATTTTCATACGAGAGTTCCGGAGTTCTGCCGTAGCCGCTTCCCTGTGCATGCAGCACCACGTCATCCATAGAAAGAATCCCAAACAGCTTGCCTTCGTCATCCACCACCGGCAAACGCCGGACTCTTTCCTGCGCCATGGTCGCCAGCGCCATGCGTATATCGTCTTCCGGCTTGCAGGCAAACAATCTCCGCGTGAAAACTTCATTCACGGTGATTTCCCCGGCCAGCCGGTTGCGGGTGCCCAGCGCAATGCAGATGTCCCGGTCCGTGATTACTCCAATCACTTTCGATTCGTTGTTCACCACCGGAAGGATTCCGCAGTTGCGATTCCACATTGTCTCCACGGCAGCGCCCAGAGTTGTGCCCGGGCCGCAATACGCCGGAGTTACCGTCATTATGTCTCTCACTTTCATGGCCCTTCTCCTCGCAGACATTCCGTCGCGGCTCCCATTTTTGATTTACCAGCCACTCGGGAGAATCCGCGCCGCACACCACAACAAAATGATTGCCGTCACCACCGCAGAAGCCATCAGCCCTAATGTTGACTCTGGGATCCTCCGTCGCATCGCAGCCACAAAAGTGATGATCGTCCCTACCGCGACTCCTAGGAATCCCACGTTCCGCGACACCTCGTACACAAACCACAAGGCCGAGAGCGGGTATTGCTCCGCGCGCGACAACGCCACCGCGAAGCCCAGCGCGAAAAAGGACGGAGTGGCAAGGAGCANCCGTCGCCAGGAATTCCCGCGTGCCACCCCCTGCGCCATGATGGAGGATCATCCTCATTGCCGTCCCGGCCCCTTACTCTCTGTATTCTTTTTTGACCGTGCCCACACCCAGCGCCGCCCCCGCGGGCACACCACACACTCACCATCTCGCCGTCGGTAAACTCAATGCAGTGACACCCATCACCCAAGCAGGTGATTCTCGACGCGAGAAGTGTCATCGCATAGACGATTCGAGGAGCTTCTCGCTGCGTGCCTCCAGGCTTTCTCCGCCGCCCAAAAAGGCCTTTATTGCCATTTTAATGGGGCTGTTTAAGGCTGTTATCGTGTCCAGTCCTTGAGGCCGTTACGGCGAAAATTCCATATCCAGCAAAGGAGATTGCGCCACGCCATATGGCGCAGTACCATTTTGGACAAAGATCCAACACCCGGTGATTCAGAGGCTTGCGCCTTGGCGCATACTTCGGACGATGGGGGCGGCAAGGCTATTTGCTTGGGTGCCGGAAGGGGGTCGACATCATCCATGAGCAATAAAGCTACGATTCTGAAAGTGTTGGTGCTGCTGTCGGTTGCGGCTTCACTCGTTACTTGCTCGAAGAGCCCGTCATGTCTGCTGGAATCGAGCGGCGAGGTTCCACGAATGCTCGGCAGGGTTCCATTGGATCGTGCGGCTGCGACGGCGAGTGGGTGCCCCACGGGCGGTGCGCCCCCCTCTTCTTGCAGCAGCACGTTGACCCCGACCGAGGTCCTTTTCTCCCAGGCTTCCACCGGCGCGATTACAACTTTAGCGATCAATACAAGCGGCAACCCGCTGTCATTGATGTGCACTACGGCAACGGTCGGGCTTGGGCAGCAGGTCGTCGTGGCCAATGTCAGTGCAACCGCCAACTACCTTTATGTGCTGAAGGTCACCGCGGGGACAAAAACCAGCGCGGGCTCAGCCCTGATCACTGGATTTACGATCGGCCACGTAGCTCCCGTCACCCTGACTCAGGTTGTTCCGACACTTACGATCAGTGGAACCGGGCTTTTCCAGAGTTCCTTCGAGCTTCAAGCAGACCCGTCTGGCAGTTTCCTGACACTCACTGATACAACTGCCGGCCTTGTTCATGTGCTCCTGATCAGTGCGGCCGATGGCACGCTTTCTGTGGCTCCAGGTTCGCCGTTTCCCGCCGCCCATGCGCTCTTTACGGCCGCGACCTTCGTCGGAGCCGGAGAAGTCCTGTATGTCTCGGACAATACCGACGGGCAGATTTACGTTTTTACTGTCGATGTGACCTCATTGACCAATGTGCTTACTCTCAATTCAACCTTTCCGGAGCCCACGGGCCTGGCCGTGAATTTTCCCATTTCGATGCAAGTGAACTCAATTGACGGTCTCCTCTACACGGCCAACACTCAAAGCATCTCGATCTATGTGATTCAGGCCGACGGGTCTTTGTTGAACTCTGCTGGCCTCGGCTCACCTGTCACACCTGCGCCCATATTTAACCCACAATTGGTGGCCATGGATAACACGGGCAGCTTCTTGTACGTCACAGGGACGGGGACGGAGGGAGTGCTGGGCTACGCAATACAACCGAACGGATCCCTGGTTGCCATCGGAGGTAGTCCGTTCGCTTCGGGCCTAACGGGCGGTGTGACTGATATCGTTGCGGACCTTTCGCTGCCTCAGGTGTATCTGCTGATCAACGGCGTGATCAGCCCATATGGCGTCGGCACCACCACTGGCGGAGTCTTGACTCCGAACCCCTCCTCGACGCAATTTACCGCGTCCGGAAATATCGCCATCGCCAGCGTTCAGTAGGAGCTTAGGAACGATTTCATAAAACGAAGACCGGTCTCCAAATCGGATACAAGGCCGACAGCCCTTATCTACGAGGGAGTCTTTTATTTGATTTCCGCGAGGTCGAATTGGGTCTTAAGCTGTCCGCCGTCCGGCGTGTCCACAACAATGGTAAGAACTGAAGAATCTATCTTCGCGGCGTCGCAAGCAATTTCCAGGTATTCTCCATCTCGTTCCGCCGAAGTGTAAGCGTCGTGGAATGGAAGGAGCGGTTGGCGCTCGACCGTTCGCCAAGCGATGTCTTTCTTCTTCTGAATCAATCGAACTCCAATCCCATTTGGCGAATCCGAAGTACGCGGCTTCACAGGCTTGTAATAGATGTCCAAAAACACTCGGAATTCCAGGGGCTTACCGAAGAAATCCCTTTCTGCATCCTGCGCGTGATAGTTCGCCGTGTCACGAGAATGCTCGGCAACCTGCAAATAGGGTGTGTCGATCGTGATTATGGACCCCGGCGGATCGTGCTTTGCGTCGCCAAGGCTATGAGAATACCGGTCGTAGAAATCGGCCTCCTTGCTTTTTTGTCCGCTTCCAAGAAAATAGGCCTCGCGGATTGAATCTAAAGAAAGCGGATATTCATAGGCAAAAGCGGGCACCGCAACTGCGATAGCCAGCAACAAAGCGAAGAATCCGAATTGCCTCTTCGTGTTCATTCCAGTGCCTTTACATACATTGACGTCGCCAAAGGGAAGAAAGCTGCATTCATTTCGTGATTCCGGTTTTGGGATTTCAAATTGCCGCCAAGAAACAGAAGGCCCGCCAGTTACGGCGGGCCTTCGAGGGGAGAAAGCTCCTGGCCAATGCGCGGATGGCCATAGAACCCTTTCCTCGAACGCAGTCTAGTGGACGACTGGTAATCAGTCAAGCAAGAAAGCCAGATTTTGCCAATGCCGTAAGTTCCATTATGTCAATAGATTACGAGAAGGTCTGGATTCTGGGGAGATTTTTCCACATCTCTGGCTATTTTGGAGGCGAATTTCCTAGTCCGTAGAAGTCCTCTGCATTGATGGGTTTACTCGTAAGGCCCAACTGTAGGACTTGCATCTNGGCTGCTGCGGTCAAACACGCGGTCAGGTAGCAATCGCTTCACTATCAAGCGGAAACCGCCAAACGCAACGCCGGCAATCAGCGCAAACGCGCAAATGATCCCGGTTCCGATGATGGTGCCAACGATAATGGTACCGATGCTCGGCTGCGTTAATTCGAAAGGCGGCTCATTCCAGGTGACTTCCGTGCCGGATTGAACTTGCTTCAGCAAAATATCCGCTTCCGCTTCGGATTGCGCGCCCGAAACGATGGCGAGCAGCGTGAGCGAGCGCTTCGCGTAGACTGGCGTGCGGCCGGCCTCGGTGCCGATGGGCACCCCGCTCATAGGCTTGGAGTTATTGAAGTTAAACTGCTGCTGCAACTCCACAAGTTTTTTCTGCGCTGCCTGCGGAGTGGGGAAATCTGCAATCAAAAGAGTCAACTCGCGGCCCTCCACGCGATACTTCGCCAATTCCGCCTCGGCTCCTTGCGAAAATCCAAGCCAATCGCCTTCCGCGAGAGGGAAGAATTGGTACAGAGCGGTGGGACCTAGAAAATAATGGTCGGTATAATGCTCTACATTGTTGACCGGCATCCGCTCCCACAGCATCGGGAAGATGCCCTCTTCTGCGTGACTTTTCACCCTCGCAACTAGTTCCTGCAAGTCCGCCTTCGCTTTCGGCAGGCTAGTACTGGTCACTTCGAGCACCAAATTCCCGACCAGCACCAGCACCCGCCCTCGTACCATGGCAGAATGCACCGCGAGATCCGCGCGTACCATTTCGGGAATGCGCAGGTACGTATATTCGCCATAGGCGCTGCTGGCGTCCTTCATGCGATAGAGCTTCACCTGAAGCGTGTCAGCCCCTCGCGTGTAGGTGCCTTCCTCACCGCCGACAAATCCAAATTCATTTAGCGCCGCGGATTGCTGTTGCGCGGTCAGTGAGGCGGCTTTGTCGCCTTCGGAAATGACCGGCGGGGTCAGGCCGGCCTTTGTAGTCCCAGACCAGCCCGCGAATGAATTGGGAAGAATCCCCTGAGCAGACAGAGGCATCGCCACCAGGCACAAAAATGCACAGAATAGAAAAATACGCGCGCGCATCTACACCTCAATCTTAGACACTAATATCTTACTTGCTGTTCCCGCTGGACGCCACCGCCGCCGGGCGATTGTCCGAGACGAGCTTCGACTTATCGTAGGAGAGGCTGTTGAGGCTGTCG
>OCOJ01066511.1_pt2 | contig 16396 bp, 19 predicted proteins | sample 1539251 | NCBI WGS metagenome assembly OCOJ01 (sample SAMN01911457, study PRJEB22624) | soil metagenome | biome: Soil | place: Malaysia | collected 2012-04-30 | depth RA_metagenome m | reverse complement strand
CGCGAGGGTCAGGATGAGCAGCGCGTCCTTGTCCGTAAGCTCGGCCACGAATATGGCCGCGGCGATCCCGGCGAACGCCAGGGGAGCGGCGCCGCTCATGCTGCAACCTCCGGGGTGCCAGGCTCGCCCGTCTCCCGGGGGCAGAGGCGCGGAGCTCCGTCGAGCTTCAAGGGAGGACTCTACTGCGGCGCAGGCTCGGCTCGGGGCTTCTGCTTTCTGACGAAGGGCCAGATGCCTGCGATGACGAGGACCAGGGCGATCGCGAGCCCGAGCGCGGTGTCCCTCTTGCCCACTTCGTACACCTCTGCGGGCACGATCGCGAAGAGGATGACGCCTATGACCTTCGGGTTGCGCAGGGTCTTGACGTTGTACTGCAGAGTGATCAGGTAGCTGAGGAGGACCAGGACCGCCGGGAAGATCACAGTGTACCTTGAGACGATGAAGTCGGTGAACGTCGCCGTAAGGTGGAGGAACCCGTTCGAATACCATGCGCCAAGGAAGGCGAGCACCAGGCTCGCGGCGGCTATCGACTGGAGTATTGTCGCCGTCGACCTCGCCTGCGCCAGCCTCGACCCCGGCTCGGCTGACATGATGTCGAGGACCACCCCCGCCATCACGGCGAAGGAGCCGACGATGAACACGTACGGGTCCCTGGCTACCGACAGGTAGACGGAAGAGGGGAGGATGGCGGAGAGGCCGGTCTTCGCCCAGAGGTAGAGCCCGTACCCCGCTGTGGCTACGAATGGGACGAGGTAGAGGAGGGCGGCCGCGTCGCCTTCCCTTTCACGTATGTCCATCGGTCGCGCTGCGACCCCAGAATGGGCTTAAAACTCTTGCCCGAAGGACTCGCCCGGGCGGGTCACACGGCGTGGACGGCGAACTCGCAGACCTGGTCACCCCGTAGCCTGCACTTCGTCTCCTCCGCGGTGAATCGCTTCCTGGCCATCGTCCCGATGGTGCTCGCCAGGTGCCCCTGCAGGAACCCGCACTGCCTCCTCTTCTTCCCCCCCTCCACGCACTCGAAGCAGTCGGCGAAGCTGACCACGTAGGAGGCCCCCGGGTCCTCCACCCGCATGCTCGTTTCGCCCCAGCCGATGGACCTGTAGAGGCCGGCGAGCGCGCCCACCTTCCAGTCGAGCTCTTCCGCGCCCAGGAGGTCGTCAAGGTACTGGCCGCTCGCCGCCCCGAGGGCGGTCCCTTCCTCCATCAGGATCGTCTCCCCTCCGCTCTCGAAGTCGTCCACGAGGCGGTTGAACATGCGCGAGACCCCGACCAGGGGGAGTATCACCCCGAACCTGCCGTTGCCGTACTCGATCCCGGAGTGGAACGAGTCGGCGAGGAGCCCGCGGTCGCTGCTCCTGACGATGACCTCCTTCGCGCTGGGGGACTTCTCGACCAGCGCCTTCAGGCCCGCCTCCGACTCTGTGCTCACAAGCGGGCGGACGAACGCGCTCCAGATGGCCTCCCCGCCTTCGGTCCCGTAGCTGATGCTGCCGATGAGGTCTGCCCTGTCCCTGAGGAGCTCCAGCACGCTGCTCAGCGCGCCCGGGACGTCGGAGAGCCTCGCGACGATGTGGAATGTCCTCCCCTTGCCGGAATAGTGGTAGCCGAGGATCTTCTTCCTCGTCGGCTTCAATGGGGGTTGCGGCCCCCGCCGGGCTTTAAGATTAGCTGGCGCTGCCAGCCGGTTGCTCCCCCTCCGCGGGGGACGGCGGCTCAGGGGGCACGCTGCTCCCGGCCGTGCTCCTGGCGAAGGTGAGGTACGCTGTGTGCCCTATCATGTGGTTCGAGGGCCTCGTCATCCCGACCCTGGCCTCCAGGTTCCTCATCATGATCTCGAAGGTCTCTATGGCCGCGAACCCCTCCTCCTTCATCTTCGCGACGAGCCGCTCGGCCTGGTTGGTCGTGGGGGTCACCGCGGCCATCGGCGCCGACGGCTTCAGGGCCTTGCGCATGCTGGCGACCACCTCCCAGGGGTCGCCGACGTCGAGCACCCCCGCGTCCATGGCGCCTTCTTCGAAGCCGAGCCTCGCGTCCCGGACCTTGAAGGTGACGGCATCGGCGAGCCCGAGCTTGTCGATGTTCTTCCTCGCGACGTCCTGGAACTCGGGGTTGATGTCGTAGGTGTAGACCGCCCCCCCTGGCTGGACCAGGTATGCCAGCAGGGCCGTCGTCGCCCCGCTCCCCGTACCGGTCTCGACCACCCGGGACCCCGCGTGGACGCCCAGCTTCACCATCATGAAGCCCAGGTCCTTGGGGTAGATCACCTGCGTCTTCCTCGCCAGCTTCATTATCAGGTCCTCGATGGTGGGCCTCAGCAGCACCAGCTCGTCCCCCATTGTGGTCGCCGCCGTGACCCCGAACTCCCTCCCCACGAGTGCCGACAGGTCGAGTATCCCGAGGTGGGTGTGCAGCTTGGGGGTGTCCCTCGGCCTCACCAGCCACTTCCGCCTCCTGTCCCTGTAGACGAGGACGTATGCGTCGGGGGATATTGTGTCCGCCTGCGCCATCGCCGGCCCTGCCTCCGCTACGCGCGCCACCAGTCGAACCTCAGGAACTCGACCCCGCGCTTCTGCTTCTCGGGCATCGCTATGATGAACTGCTTCCGGACGGTGGTCGCGAGCCTCCCGGACCGCACCATGGAAGTGGCGGTCATGCTGGCCTCCGGGGGCATCACCTGGACGATGTAGGGGGCGTGGTCGATGCCAGGGCCGTGCTCGTACACTGCGAAGTCGGAGCCGAACTTGATCCCGGGGGTGACGACGTACCCCGCCTCCCTCAGCTTGCGGTAGACGCAGAACTTCTCCACGAACTCCGTGTAGGAGGCCTCGCAGATCCTGCCGAGCTCCCTGGGGCCGAGCTCCTTCCCCGCCTGGTCCTCCACCTCGATCACCTTCTTGGTGAGGAGGTAGTACCCCTCCATCAGGTCGAGGATCAGGGGCTCGTTGAACTCGAAGTCCTTGGGCTTCGGGATGCCGAGGGGCTTGCCGTAGTACCCCTCCTTGAACAGCCTCCTGGACGACTCGATGTCCCAGACGACTATCCTGTTCTCGAAGAGCCTGCCCCTGGCCCTGTGCCGGGGCACGGCTACAGCCCCAGTGCTAGTATCGTGCCCGCGTTCGCGGCGCTCAGCGTCGCGTCCGCCGCGTCCTCCAGCGACTGCAGCACGTCCTTCAGGACGACCAGGTCCTTCATCCCGGTGGTGAACTTCAGCATCGTGGCGACCGACTCCCGGTAGCGGCTGTCTATGGCGCTCTCGATCTGCTGCACCTGGGCTGCGAGCTGGATGGACTGCTCGGGGTTGATGGACAGCGCCCTGATGCACTCGTTGAGCTTCGACACCGCGTCGATGAGGAGCCCCAGCAGGGCCTCTATCGACTCCCTGTTCTTCCTGTCCTTGGCGGAGCTGCGCGGGAGCTGCGACATCTTGAACGCGATCCCGTTCACGTGGCCGAAGATGCTCTCGACGGCGAAGGCTGCCCTCAGCAGGTCCTCGCGGTTGACTATCAGGGTGCCGACCTGGGACAGCTCCCTGATGAGGGCGCTCCTGAGCGTCACCACGTCCTCCTCCGCCTTCTTGACCTTCTCCGTGGCTGCGCCGATCCCGAGCTTGTCCCCTTTCATGACCGCGTTGAACTCGTCGAGCAGGACCCTTGAGGCGTCCAGGACCCTTCTCATCTCGTCCTGGAGGACGACGACAGTCCTCCTTCTGGCTTGGATTTCGCTTTCAGGGCCCGACAATAACCTTCCCGCGCCATCGCATCGGGGGGTTAGCATATAAGACTGGGCATCGTGTCTGCGATACTGCGGGGTTCCTGCCCCGGGTTCTCTGATTATTGCGGATTAGTGGCTCTACTTCTTGTCCGATTCCTTGGCATACTCCCTCATCGGGGCGATCAGGTTCGTGAACTCCATCGGGAAGATGTACTTCGTCGACGGGCTGGCGCCCAGCGCCTTCAGCGTGTCCAGGTACTGGAGTATCATGGTCTTCGAGTCTATCCCCTTCGCCGCCCCGAATATGTTGCTCAGCGCGCCTGCGTAGCCCTCCGCCCTCAGGACCGCGGCCTGCTTGTCCCCTTCCGCCCGGAGGATGTTGGACTTCTTCTCGCCCTCGGCCACCAGGATCGACGCCTCCCTCTTCCCGTCCGCCTCGGTGACCATGGCCCTCCTGGTCCTCTCGGCCGACATCTGCCTGACCATGGCCTCCTGCACGTCCTTCGGAGGGGTGATCTCGCGTATCTCCACGCTCGTCACCTTGATCCCCCACCTCTCCGTCACCTCGTCCAGCTTGCTCCTCAGGACCTGGTTGATCTGCTCCCTCTTCGCCAGGAGCTCGTCGAGCGGGATGTCGCCCACCACCGCCCTGAGCGTGGTGGTGGCGATGCCTATGGACGCCCCCTCGAAGTTCTGCACCTGGACTATGCTCTGCGTCGCCTCGATGACCTTGTAGTAGATCAGGAAGTCGATGTCCGTGGGCGCGTTGTCCTTGGTGATGCACGTCTGGTGGGGGACCTCCAGGTACCTCTCCCTCAGGTCGACCTTGTTCACCCTGTTGATGAACGGGAACACGAAGACGACCCCCGGCCCCTTCGCGCCCACGAGCCTCCCCAGCGTGAAGAGGACGAGCCTCTCGTACTCCCGGATGATCTTGATGGAGGAGGCGAGGAACCCGATGACGATCACTGCGACGAGCCCGTATATGACCCAGTCCGCGATTTCGCTGGCCGTCTGCAGCTCTATCAGGCCCGGGATGGTCAAGCTTCTGCCTTCTCTACTGTGAGCTCCAGCCCATTGACTGCTTTAACTGTTACCCGGTCTCCCTTCTTCAGCTCCTGCGGCCCCGTGACGCTCCACAGCTCCGACTCGATCTGGGCCACCCCCCTCTCTCCCTTGGCCAGGTCCGACTCCATGGTGCCGACCTTCCCGACCAGCCTCGCAGGGTCGTTCGCCTTCGGGCGGTTGAAGAGGGCCTGCCTGATCCTCCGTAGGTACAGGCTGCCGATGACGATGGCTGCCCCGATGGCCACCAGGAGCCCGTAGGTGACGTCGGGGACCGTGATGAAGTTGGCCGGGGGCAGCAGGGGGTTCGAGGACGGCGGGGGGAGCTGGAAGACGAGCAGGAACCCCACGATGAACACCGCCACCCCGACGGCGGCGCTGATGCCGTGCTGGGTCTTAACCTCAAGGAAGATGAAGGCCGCCCCCACCACCATCAGGAATATCGCCAGCGGGGACGCCCCGAAGACGCCGAGGCCGAAGAGGGCCAGGGCCACCACCGCGACCCCGATGACGGAGAGGACCAGGGTCGGGTGATAGACGTCGAACATGATCGCGAACACCCCCACGAGGAAGAGCAGCCCGGACACGTTGGGGTCGCTCAGGACGGAGATGAAGGTGGACCTGACGCCCGGGGTGTTCACCTGGGCGCCCGGCGGGACGCCGAGACGGGCCAGCGCCCCGTCCAGGGTCGTGGAGTTGATGACCCCGTCCACCACGTGCTCCCTGAGGGCCTGGCAGTCCGTCGCGGACACGCACGTGTAGGAGACCCCCCGGGTGACCATGAGGCCGGTGGCCGTGCCGTTCCTTCCGTGCGCCGACGTGAGCGCCTGCATGTACGACGAGAACGCGTTGATGTCCTTCGTCAGCGTGGTGTTGGTCTCCCCGGTGGGAATCCCCGACACTATCGGCGTCGCAGAGCCCATCGTCGTCCCCGGCACCATGTAGATCCTGTCGGACGCCTGGGCGATGTAGGAGCCCGCGGAGAAGGCGAACGCCCCCTCGGGCGCCACCAGCGTCGTGAAGTTCCCGCCCTGCTGCTGGAAGCCCGATATGGAGCTTATCATGGCCTCCATGTCCCCGCCGTCGCCCCCGTTGGTGGTGAGCACGAACACGATGGTGCAGGCGGAGGCCGACTCTGCGTTCGAGACGGTCGTCGCCATGAAGTCCGCGGCCCCCGGGTCTACGTCCCCGTTCAGCGAGGCCACGTAGTACCCCTTGCACAGCGTCGGGGCGGCGCCTACGGGCGCCTGGGCGCGGACGGTCGCGCCCGCGGAGGCGAGCCCCGCTAGGATGACGGCGGCCAGAAGCAGCCAGGCGGCCCTCAAAGCGTCTTGTCGGCCCGCCGGCTGTCTCATAAACACTGTCTCCGGCGCAGCCTGCCGCCCCTCCGGCTGTCAAGCTTACATACGGAGGGGGTCCTGCCGCAGGCAGAAGGGCATTGGACAGCCCCACGGTCCATGTGGTCGACCACCCCATAGTGCAGGAGCAGCTCACCCTGGTCCGGGACAGGAGGTCGAACCAGGTGGAGTTCAGGAAGGCGGTATTCAGGCTGGGGAGGTACATGGCCTACGAGTTCCTGAGGACCATGGAGGCCAAGGAGGTCGAGGTCCGGACGCCCCTGGGCTCGGCGAGGGGCAGGGTGCTGGAGGGGAGGGAGAACGTCGTCATCGTCCTTATACTGAGGGCAGCGATCCCGTTCGTCGAGGGGATGTACAAGAACTTCCCCCTGGCCAGGACCGCGATAGTGAGCGCCTGGAGGGGGAAGGCGCCCGACTTCGGCATCGAGATAAGATACTCGAAAATCCCCGAAATCGGCAGGGGGGACGTGGTGATAGTCGCCGACCCTATGCTCGCCACGGGCCACACCCTGGCGGAGGTGACGAAGGTCGCGCTCGCCGGGAGGCGGCCGAAGCGCCTGGCGTTCTTCTCGATCATCTCGACGAAGCAGGGAATCGCCTACGTCTCGAGGAGGTTCCCGAAGGCGGAGTTCTACACGTGCGCCATAGACCCGGGGCTGGACGGCCACGGATACATCGTGCCAGGGCTCGGGGACGCCGGCGACCGGGCCTTCGGGGCGCCCCACTAGGACGCGTCGACCTTCTTCAGCTGGCTGTTGTACATCTCGACGATCTCGTCGACGGTGGTCGAGTCTTCAGCCCTCTTGTCGTCTCTCAGCTTACCCGTGAACTTGGGGAACCTGAGCGAAATCCCCGACCCCTTCCTGATCCGGTCCAGGGCGGCCGTGTAGGTCGGCGACAGGGTTAGCTCCGCTGCGATGGTCTCTATGACCAGGTGCGGCCGGAACCAGATGTCTGGCACTATCTCCGACTCGACGTTCGGGGGCCTGACGTGGCTCTCATAGGGCGCCAGCAGCTTGGGAATCCTCGCGAGGTCCTCGTCCGTGAACCCGGTCCCGATCTTGGCGACGCTCGTGAACACCCCCCTCTTCGAGTCCAGGGCTGCCAGCAGGTACGTCCCGTAGGTCCCGGCGCGCCTCCCCTTCCCGTGGAACGCCCCCACGATGGGCAGGTCGATGGTGTCAGTCAGCTCGCTGCGGTACTCGCGCTTGAGCTTGATCCAGGCGAACTCCCGCGCCCCGGCCCTGTACGGCGACGCCGGGTCCTTGACCACGAGGCCCTCGCATCCGTTCTGGATGGCCTCCTCCATGAACCGCTCCAGCTCCTCCGGGTCCTTCGACCGCAGGGCGGGCACGACCCTCGTCCTCTCGGTCTCCGCGACCATCCGCTCCAGCTTCGCCCTCCGAGCTGTGTAGGCCTCCCCGGTGCAGTCCTTCGCCTCCGCCAGGATTACCTCGAAGAAGTTCAGGGCCACCGGGTACTGCTTCATCGCCTTGTCGACCCCGTACTTCCGCCTCCTGTGCATCAGCTCCTGGAATGGGAGGTATTCCCCGGTGTCATCGTTTATGGCGACCACCTCGGCCTCCAGGATCGCGGTCTTGGCGGAGACGTGCCTCCGCACCAGCTCGGAGGCGTCTGGGTAGTTGTCGGTGATCACCTCCAGCCTTCGGGAGAAGAGCTTCACGGAGCTGCCCTTCTTGTGTATCTGGAGCCTCTCTCCGTCCAGCTTGTACTCCGCGGCCACGACCTTGTCCCCCATCTTGGCGACGATGGCGGCGGCGGACTCGAGCCTCTCGGCGAGCATGGGCCGTATCGGGACGCCCACCTGTATCCTGACGGAGGCGACCCCCCTGATGCCCTTCTCGGCCGCAGCCGTCACTATGAACCCCAGGTCGGGGTGGACGTTGTACGCCCTCTCGACCTTGGGCCTCTCCGCCTTGCCCCCGAGGAACGCGGTCGCGCACGCGTCGAGGACCGTGTAGTCGGCCACCCCCAGCCTCAGCTCGCCCGTGACCGTCCTCATGATGAACTTGGCCTCGAGCGGGGTCGCGTCGTTGATCAGGCTCACGAGCTCCCTCTGCTTCGTCTCGACCGAGCCCTGGCCGCCGTGGCGGGCTATCCTGAGGAGGGTGTCGTAGACCCTCTTCAGGGTCAGCCTTTCGGAGAACAAGGTCCCCTGGGCCCGGCTCCCCAGGAGCTTCTCGGCCGCGGACCCGATGTCCCCGGCCTTCACGTAGGAGTCGAACACCTGCTGGGAGGGGAGCCCCGTCGCGGTCCCCAGGGCCCTCAGCGCCATCTTCTCGGCGACCCCGACCTCCACGCCCTCGTAGTCGGGCCTCAGCTTCCCCTGGGTCATGTAGGACAGCATCCCGAGCTCGTCCTTGGGGGTCTTCGAGAGCAGCTCGGCGAGGACCTGGGTCATCTCGTTCCTGCCGGAGATGGCCTCGAGCCTCCCGTAGTACTCCGCCACTACCGAGTACTCCACGCCTTCTGCAGGGGCCGCGGGCTATAACTCGATTGCTGCCCGGCGCCGGAAACGCTTATCTCCTGTGGAGAGGCGGGCGACCAGGAGATTTCATGGGCGGAGTAAAGAAGAAGTCGCTGGCCTCGATGGAGAAGTCGCAGGATTCCGAAGGGGAGGAGCAGACCCCCAGCGGCCAGCCGCAGAAGGGGAAGAAGACCGAGAAGAAGGCGGCCCCGCAGCAGCAGAAGAGGCTCCCGTTCCTCGTCCCCAAGATGTCGGACCAGGAGATGGTGAAGGCGCTCACTCCGCTGAAGGCCATAACGCTCTACTCGGCCTCGAGGGCCCTGGGCGTCAACGCGTCCATAGCGTCGGGGGTGCTGGACAGCCTCGAGGAGAGGAACCTCATCACGAGGGTAGGGGGATTCAGCGGCCACTACGTCTGGGCCGTCGCCTCGGCGAGCTGAGCCTCTAGGTTTCCGCAGCCGCAGAAGGGGCGGTGAGACGCACCACGTCTCCCGGCCTGACCGCATCGAAGACCTCCATCCCCCCCTCCACCTTGCCGACAGGGTTCAGCGGCCTCTCGCTCTTCGCCCCCCTCAGGAAGACGCAGATGAGCGCGCCCGCGGCCATGAACGCCACGTCCCCCCGCTCGAAGGTCATGCGGGGCTTCTCCACTCCAACCTGGATCGCCGTGAAAAGGCTCACCATGGCGGGACCCACCCCGACCCTGCTGTCCGAAGGGAGAGAGTGCAGGATCGCGTTGACGGTCTGGGGGGCCAGATGCCTGAGAAGGGCGACCTTGGCCTCTCCCCTGCCCCTGATCTGGGCGGTGCACTCGATGCGTGAAACGGAGCCTGCGTCCTTCGCCTCCTCAGCCAAGTCGTCACCCCTTCCCGGCACGCCCTTATAGGCAGATGCGGGCTTGGCTCCGAAGGCGGGGAGAAGGCCCAAATGGGGCGGACGATACAGGAACGTTTATCAGATGTCCGTGAAGGGCGGAGTCGAACCCGGCCCCTCCCATGGCTCCTGCAAAGTCACCGAAGAAAGACAGGCAACCCTCTCTAGCGGGTTTCGTCGTCAAGATAGGCCCGCCCAAGCTGACCAGGTTCGAGAAGGCGAGGATCGTGGGCGCGAGGTCGCTGCAGATATCGATGGGGGCGCCGTCGTTCATCCCCATCGAGGGAGGCTACAGAGGGCCGATCGAAGTGGCCACCGCGGAGATGGAGGAGGACGCGCTGCCGATCTCGATACGCCGCTCGCTCCCTAACGGCGTGACACAGGACATCCCCATAGCCGCCCTTATCAAGTAGGGCCCATTAGGCGGCCCAGTTGCGCGCCGGAGTCCTTTACTACACCGCCACTGAAGACCGGATGAGCCCTCTCGCGCGGGAGGTCCTGGCGGGGTACGATGTCTTCGAGCAGGCTGCCGACGACCCGTCGCTGGCCAGGTGCGCCGTCCTCATGGCATGGCCGAGCAGGGTGAACAGGGACCTCTTCGCGAGGATGAAGGGGCTGAGGATGGTGCAGTCGCTCTCCGCGGGGGTGGACGCGTTCGACTTCGCATCCATACCCGACGGCGTGGAGGTCTATTCGAACGCAGGCGCGTTCACGGACTCGGCGGCGGAGCACGCCTGGGGTCTCGCCCTGGGCGTGGCCAAGGGCGTCCATGCAGGCAGGAGGCGCCTGGCCCCGAGGCACCTGAGGTCGAAGACGCTCCTCGTGGTGGGGTGCGGGGCCATAGGGAGCGAGGTGGCCAGGCTCGCGAGGTCGTCTCTCGGCATGAAGACCATCGGGGTCTCGAGGTCGTTCAGGACGCCGGAGCTGTACGACGAGATGAGACCGGTGGGGGAGCTGGCCGACGCGGCCGCGAGGGCAGACCTGGTGGTCAACGCGCTCCCTCTGACGAGGTCGACCCGGGGGCTGTTCGACTACGGCACCCTGTCGAGGATGAAGCCGGAGGTGGTTGTGGTGAACATAGGAAGGGGGGAGACGATGGACGAGGCTTCGGTCATGAAGTGGCTGCGAGAGCGGCCCGAGAGCCGGTACGCCACGGACGTCTTCTGGAAGGTGGGCGGAAAGGAGAGGTTCGACGGCGAGATATGGGAGCTCCCGAACTTCGGAGGGACCATACACACGGCCTCGGCGCAGGACCCTGATGCCATAGGAAGGGCGCAGGTCGCGGCGGCGGAGAACGTGAGGAGGTACCTGGAGACGGGGTCGGCGGTGAACAGGGTCGACATCCGGGAGTACCTGCCCTAGGCACGGGCCGCCTTCTCGGGTGAAGCGGCCATAGGGCGGCACCACCGTTAAATATCCCACACCGCTGCGGTGGCATCCTAGGCATACAAACATGGCCAAAAAGAAGACCGACTCAAACGAATCAGAGGAACAAGGCGCCGCTGAACAAGCAGGTTCAGGGGCACAGGGAAGCGCGCCAATGCAGAGGTCCTCGCCGTCAAACCACATATTCGTGGGCAAGAAGCCAGTGATGAGCTACGCCATGAGCGCTCTCATCCAGCTGGCGGGCTCGGGCGAATGCGTGGTGAAGGCACGCGGGATGGCAATCGGCAGGGCAGTCGACGTGGCTGAGATCGTCACCAAGAGACTTGGCAACGGCCAGTTCAAGGTGAAGGACATCGGCATCAACACAGAAGTCGTTGGCGAAGGCGCAGAGATGCGGAACGTCTCCTCGATCGAAATAGTCGTCGGCAAGTAGGAACAAAGAAACAGAGCCAGTGAGCGGGTGTTTATCCTAGCGGAAGCTGGGCGCTCCACTCCTCCTATATCTACTGCAGAGCTCGAGCTTCTCGGCCCGCGACAGCCTCTTCAACTGCACCTCCCGCCTGAGGGCGTCGCCCCTGCTGGCGCGCCTCTCCAGCATCACGAGCTCAACCGGGAGCCTGGACCTCGTGTACTTGGACCCCTTGCCGGCGTTGTGCCTTGCCAGCCGCCTCTCGGGGTCGGTGGTGTACCCTGTGTACAGGGAGCCGTCTGAGCAGGCGAGGATGTACACGAAGTGGCGAGGCACGCCGAATGCCCTGTCCCGCCAACCGTAATAGTCTCTCCCCTCTCCCCCTCCACATGGAGAGACGGGGGCTCCTTGCGGCCGTCGCTACTTTCCTGGGGGTCTTCGCCACTCTCTTCTCGGTGGAAAGGCTCACGAACACCTACTTCCTGACGGACAACCCTCTCTACGGAGTGTGGTCCGGGCTCAGGATCGAGCTCTTCATTGCCGCAGTGGTTGTGGGCTCGCTGCTTTCCGGAGCTGCGCTCAGAAGGACCCTCCCCGCGGCCTCAGCCGCGACCGCCGCGGTCATCGCGTTTCTCCTCGTCGTTTACGCCTGGTGCGTGCCGAAGGTCTGTTACAGCGCCGGCCTGGACGGACTCGAGCCGGCAAGGCTGGCCTTCGACCTGGGGATGATGTCCGTTGCCGCCTCTGGCTCGGGGGCTTACATGGCGACGCGGACAGCCCCCAAGGGGAGGGCCTATCTTGCGGTTGGGTTCGCGACCTTCATCTCGATAGGGTACTACCCCGTCATCTTCACCTTCGCCGGCGCCCGGATCCTCCACCCCTTCGACCCCTGGGCGGCGGGGGCCCTGCTCTTCGCCCTCTCAGCCACGGTCTCCCTGAGCGCATACTCCAGGGCCGGCCCCGGGTGGGGGCTGGCTCTCCCGCTTGCCGCCGGGGGCTCCCTCTTCCTGGTGTGCGGACCAATCGCGGCTGCGTACATCTCCACCGTCGCCCTTCCCGCCGCCGTGATGGGTGTCGCAGTGTTTGCAGGGGCGCTTGCGGGTTCTGGGGCCGGCAGGGCCCGCTGGACATGGGCGAAGGCCCTCGTCGGGGACTACGCGGCGCCCCTCTGGGCGATGCTCGTCGCGGTCCTGCTGATGCTCGTCGTCGTGGTCCCCGACGCGTCCGTGGGTTGGGTGCCACGGTCAGGCGCCCAGAACTATGTGATGGGGGTGCCTTCGTATGCGGGAGCCTACATGGACACCGCACTCGGCGACACCAGAGGCGTCGCGCTCTCTCTCAGTTTCCAAGGGACGAACGCTTCGGTCATACAGCCCGACAACTTCCTGGGCGCCGGGATAGGGGCACACTCGCCTGGATGCTGCGTGGATGGCATCGACTACGGATACGGGTTCTACATCTACGCATTCCGCTCAGGGAACGCAACCCTCGTCGCAACCGCCTGGAAGGTCTGCGACGACAACGCAGCATGCGGAGGCCACTCTTGGAAGGTCCTCATGTTCCAGCGGGTCTCCCCTGCTCCCTCTTCAGCGCTCAGGCGCCCGGTCAGGATTGCCATCGAATGGAAGGGCCGCACTGCGCTATGGGAGTACGCAGTTGACGGCGGCCCCGAGGTCAACTTCACATCGTTTGCTCCGGAGTCCGCCGAGAAGGCCTACTTCAACACCGGGTGGATAGGCACCATCTCGCACGGTGCCCTCGGGAACACCGAAGCGGCCACCTTCTTCTACCAGTTCGGGGTCATGAGCGCCTACCCCCTGGGCCACGGCGGATGGTCGGTCTCCTTCTCCTGCCCTGCCACCCTGCAGGCCGGCCGATGGTGGTGCGTCACGCACGCGCGCACCCTGCAGGGCGGAGAGTCGTTCTGGAAAGTCATCTGGAGGTGGGGCGAGGACTATCCCAATGTCTCCGCGGCCCGGTCTCCTGCCGCGCCGGACGGCGTGGTCTTCTCCTATTCCGCGAACAGCACCATGGCCAGCTTCGTCAGGCTGTGGTAGGCGCGGCCGTCCGCCGGCAGGATAATGTCCCGGGAGCTCGGCCGAGCCGGCACCGAACGCCTCGCGAAGACTTCGCCGAGGAGATTTCGAAATCGAGTTTCGCGGGATAACGTTTTTAAGATAAAATCCGACGGGGATTCGCTAACAAAAAGTTGGTGGACACTCGTGCACAGCCCGTCTCACGCACGGGGGCTGTGGCGCCAAGGTTTTCCGACAAGGACCTCTACGAACTAGCCGAAAGGTATGGCACGCCCTACTTCCTGATCGACGAGCTCACACTCAAGAGGAAGGTCGCGGAGGTCGAGCAGGCGTTCTCCGAATACAAGGGGCTGTTCAGGGTGGCCTACTCCATCAAGGCGAACTTCAACCCCTCCGTGATCAGGTCGTTCGCGAGCGAGGGGATCATGTTCGACCTGACCGCGCCGTCCGAGCTCCAGTTCCTCGCGAGGTGCGGGGGCTCCGCAGCGGACGTGGTCTACACCAGCATAACCGAGACCCGGAGCGAATACGAAGCCGTGCTCAAGATGGGCGTCGGGAAGGTCGTCGTGGCGAGCGGGAACGGACTCTCGAACCTGATCGAGGCCGCCGAGAAGACGGGTGTCGAGGCAAGGGTCCTGGTGAGGGTCAACCCCGAGGTCCACGTCCACGCCGAGCTGCGTGGCTCGATGGGGCACGGGAAGTTCGGGATGCAGTTCTACGGGGCCGGCCCCGACAGCGCCTACTCAGTCCTGAAGAGGATACTGTCCACCCCCGGACTGCGGTTCGAGGGCTTCCACTTCCACCTAGGCAGCCAGATCGAAGACCCCGCCTGCTACGCAGAAGCGCTGGACAAGCTCGAGGCTTTCATGCTGGACGCCCGGAGGCAGCTGGGGGAGTTCCACGTAAGGACCCTCGACATCGGGGGAGGGCTGCCGGTCTCCTACGGGAGGCGCGTCCCGTCGCCCAAGGACCTGGCGGCGAAGATAGTCGGGAAGCTGAACAGCCTGGTTGAGAGCATCGGAGACAGGTTCACGCTCGTGACTGAAAGCGGGAGGTTCCTGACCGCGGAGTCAACAGTCCTGGTCTCCAGGATCGTGAACCTGAAGAGGTTCGGGGAGACCAGGTACGTGTACATAGACGCCGGATACAACGTCCTTCTCGACTCGGCGCTCCTGCGGCACGAATACCCGGTGGAGGTAGTTCCGGGGGGGAAGCCCGCGCCCGGGAAGACGGTGCTCGTAGGGAGGCTCTGCGACCCCCTCGACGTGTTCCCCACATCGAGCAGGTCCAAGCTCGCCGGGGCGGACGTCGGGAAGCTTGTGATGTTCAAGGAAGTCGGCGCGTACTCGATAGTCATGAACATGCCCTTCCACAGCCAGCCGAGGCCCTTCGTCCTGATGAGGGACGGCCACGGCGACTTCGCGGTCGCGAGGAAGGGCCAGGACGTCGAAAGGCTGTTCCTCGACGAGGGCGGCGACTGCCTGCCCAGCTAAACGTTGAAGGCGCGGTGACGCCACGGCTGCGCGCGGCATGGCAAGAGTGCGCTCGAGATTCGTGACCGCTGACGGGAGGACCATCACGCTGCGTCCGCTGAAGCGCAGCGACCTTCCGCTGATGCTCCCCTTCGTGAACGCCTTCGTGAAAGAACGCAAGACCAACGCGGACCTAGGGATAACCGGGTTCTACCGCCGGATGACCCTGAAGGACGAGAAGCAGTTCCTCTTGAGGACCTTGGAGATGGAGTCGAAGGGGAAGGGCGTCAGCGTCGGGGCCTTCCATGAGGGGAGGCTGGTAGCCCACTGCGACGTCTCCGGGAGAGATTCCCCGGACGAGTCGCACACCGCACTGCTCGGGATCGTGGTCGTGGATGGATACAGGGGGGTCGGGCTCGGCGGGGAGATGATCAGGACGGCCTTGGAGGAGGCACGCAGGCTCGGGCTGTGGATGGTCGAGCTCGAGGTCTTCGCCAACAACGCCCCCGCGGTCCACCTCTACGCCAAGTTCGGGTTCAAAGAGGTGGGGGTAATCCCCAAGAAGATCAGGAGGAGGGGGAGGTACTTGGACATCATCCGGATGTACGCCCATCTGCCTCACAACTGATATATCCGCCCCGGGCTCGGCCCGGACGGCTTGACGCTGGAGGTGATCATCGGCCCGATGTTCTCCGGCAAGACCTCGGAGCTGATCAGGCTGGTCGAAAGGGAGGTCTACGCCAAGAGGAAGGGCGCCATATTCAAGGCGGCCTTCGACAACCGCTACAGCGTGAAGGAGGTGGTGACTCACAACGGGCTCCGCTACGATGCCTACTCGATCGTCCCGACCGACGCCGGGCTCAGGCGCATAACGCAGACCGCCACTACCGACGGCCTGGACGCCATCGGCGTGGACGAGATCAACTTCTTCCCGAGGGGAATCGTCCCCGTGCTGGACAGGCTCGCCTACACAAAGCGCGTGATAGCCTGCGGCCTGAACCTGAACTTCAGGGCAGAGCCCTTCGAGACCACGATGATGCTCGCGGCGAGGGCCGACAGGGTCAGATACCTGAGCGCTGTGTGCGTCGTGTGCGGCCAGGAGGCCACGAGGACGCAGAGGCTCATCGGAGGCAGACCCGCGCCCAAGGACTCCCCCACCATAGTGGTCGGAGGGAAGGAGCTGTACGAGCCGAGGTGCAGGACGTGCTACGAGGCCCCCGCGTGAAGCTGGTTCCGAACTCTTCATAACTGAACGGGCCCCAGAGGGTGTGAGGGTGCCGAAAAGTGGCCCATGAGCCGAAGGACGACAGGGGGAAGCCCTACCACGTGAGCCTTGGGAGGGGAGACGTGGGGAGGGTGGCGCTCCTGCCAGGTGACCCCGACAGGGTCCCGGAGATCGCGAAGCGTTTCAAGAGGGCGAAGGCCCTCTCCGCCCACCGCGAGTTCACCGCCTACGGGGGCTACGTCGACGGCGAGTACGTGGTCGCGATGAGCACGGGCATAGGCGGTCCGGCCGCAGCCATCGCGGTGGAGGAGCTCGCGAGGCTCGGCGTGGAGGTGATGGTGAGGGTCGGGACGTGCGGCTCGATATCCAG
>OCOJ01006847.1_pt1 | contig 16407 bp, 13 predicted proteins | sample 1539251 | NCBI WGS metagenome assembly OCOJ01 (sample SAMN01911457, study PRJEB22624) | soil metagenome | biome: Soil | place: Malaysia | collected 2012-04-30 | depth RA_metagenome m | reverse complement strand
AAACACCTCACGGCATTCTCGGCCATCCTCCTGTGCGAGCTTTCTCCAGTCAGTTCGGAGATGCGGAGGAGGTTCATCGCGGCCACCGAGTTCCCGGAGGGGGTCGGGCCGTCGTAGCTCTCTTTCGTCCGCGCCAGCCGAGTCTCCCTGCTGGTGTAGAACCCCCCGCCCTCGGGGTCGAGGAAGCCCTTCACCATCTCCGTCGTAATCTGGATTGCCTCTTCGAGCCTTTTGGGTTCGGCCCCGGCTTCAAAGAGGTCCAGCAGTCCCTGCGCGAGGAAGGAGTAGTCCTCCAGCGTGCCTTCGATGCCCGCCTCACCACCCGCGAACCTCCTCAGGAGCCTGCCTTCCCTGTGGCACTCGCGGAGGACGAAGTCAGCGGCCCTGTTGGCCGACTCGAGGCATCCCTTCTCGCCGAGCGCAGCCCCGCCGAAGGCCATCGCCGAGATCGCGAGCCCGTTCCACGACGTCACCAGCTTGGTGTCCGTCAGGGGCCTCGGTCTGGCCCCTCTGACCTCGTAGAGCTTCTTCATCCAGTCGTCGCGCACAGGGGGGGCCTGGCCCTGACCAGGGCTGAGGTGGAGGACCGACCTCCCCCCCTCGAAGTTGCCCGCCCTTGTCACGCCGTAGGTCCTGCAGAATGCCTCTCCGTCTGCCTTCCCGAGGGCCTGCTCCACCTCCTCCGGGGTCCAGGTGTAGAACGCCCCTTCGCCCTCGGACGTGTCGGCGTCCTGAGCCGTGTAGAATCCGCCGGCCTTTGCCTCCATCTCGCCCTTCATCCATCCCAGTGTCTCCCTTGCGACGCGGGCGTAGTCCTCTTTCTTCGTCGCCTGGTAGGCCTCGGCGAACACCCTTGCGAGGAGGGCGTTGTCGTACAGCATCTTCTCGAAGTGGGGGACCAGCCACGCCCGGTCCGTCGAGTACCTGTGGAACCCTCCCCCGACGTGGTCCCTGATCCCCCCTGCGGCCATGGCGTCGAGGGTCCTGGTCGCCGCGGTCAGCGCCAGCTCGGTCCCCGTCCTGTAGTGATACCTCAGCATGAAAGAGATCGACAAGGGCAGGGGGAACTTCGGGGCCGGCCCGAACCCTCCGTGGCTGGCATCGAAGGACGATGCCAGCGACTCGAAGGCTTCCTTCAGCAACCCCTTGGAGAGCTCCCCCGGCCTGCCCTCGTTCTCAGCCTGCAGCGAGGCGACCACTTGGTGCGCGGTCTCGACGGCCTCTCCCCGCCTCTCCTTCCACACTTTCGCGGCGTACTCGAGGACCTGCCTGAAGCTCGGCATCCCGTACCTCGGCTCGGGGGGGAAGTAGGTCCCGGCATAGTAGGGCTCCAGTTCGGGGGTGAGGAACACGGTGAGCGGCCAGCCGCCGCTCCCGGTCATTGCCTGGGCGGCGCTCATGAAGTAGGAGTCGACGTCGGGAAGCTCTTCCCTGTCGACCTTGACGGGGATGAAGTTCTTGTTGATCAGCTCCGCCGTCTTCACGTCCTCGAAAGACTCCCTGCGCATGACGTGGCACCAATGGCAGGTCGAGTACCCGATGCTCAGGAGGATGGGCTTGCCGTCGTTCTTCGCCCTCTTCCAGGCCTCTTCTCCCCACGGATACCAGTCCACCGGATTGCTCGCGTGCTCGAGCAGGTACGGGCTCTTCTCCATGGCGAGGCGGTTCGCCTTCTTCTCTGGCAATCGTCCGACTTCAGCGAGTGAGACTCTTCAAGGTTTCCGAAGGAGGGGTGCCTGAGCCGCTCGCCACGATGATTAGTTAACATATTAACCATCAGGCATTTAACCTTCTCCTCCGGCGCCCAAGGCGTGAGACGCGTTGCCAGCCGCTGAGCCCGACATCGAGCTGTGGCAGAACATCAGGACCATCTACCGGGCGGTGCTCAAGAGGCTCAACGCCCGCCTCCGCAAGGAGAGGATTACGTTCTCCCAGTACAGCGTCCTCCTCGCGCTCTCTCGCAACGGCCCGATGCAGATGAGCAAGCTCGGGGAGCACATGCTCGTCGCCCCGGCCAATGTGACCGGCCTGGTGGACAGGATGGAGAAGAAGGGTTTCGTGGTTAGGCGGAGGGACGAGAAGGACCGGAGGCTCTACGTAATAGAAGCGACCGAGAAGGGCTCCCGCATCTTCAAGGGCATCTCGGGCAGGTTCAGGCAGTACGCCGGGAGCCTGGGGTCAACGCTGAGCCGGGGCGAGACGGAGTCGGTCCTCGCGGGCCTTCGGAAGGTCAGGGACGAAGTGGAGAGGCCGTCGGAGATCTGAAAGCTTGCAGTATAAGTGGACCGTCCTCACCGTCACCACTGTCGGCGTGCTGATGAGCGGCATCGACGGCCGCATAATGATAGTCGGCCTTCCCACCGTCGCGGCCGCCCTGGGCGCGGACGCGGAGCAGGCGATCTGGTTCACTCAGGCGTACACCATCGGCAGCACCGTCGCCCTGCTCTTCATCGGCAGGCTGGGGGACATGTTCGGCAAGGTCAGGGTCTACGCCAGCGGGTTCACCCTGTTCACGATCGGCTCGCTCCTGACCGCACTCTCGGTCAGCCCTGACGCCTTCATCGCTGCGAGGATCGCGCAGGGGCTCGGGTCTGCCGCCCTCTTCGCAAACAGCGCGGCCATAGTCGCCGACGCGTTCCCGACAAAGGAGCTGGGAACGGCGCTCGGAATCAACATGGTCGCGTTCAGGGCGGGCGCCATGGCGGGGCTCACCATCAGCGGAGTAATCCTGGCCTTCCTCCCGTGGCCGTTCCTGTTCTACGTGAACGTGCCCATCGGCATCTTCGGCACGGCCTGGGCGGTGAAGAGGCTGAAGGACACTGGAAGGCCCGCCAAGGCGTCGCCCATGGACTGGCCGGGGTTCGCCACCTTCACCGTGTTCATCTCGACCCTCCTGCTCGCGCTGACCTACGCCGCTTACGGAATCGGCGAGCTCAGGCTTTCCGTGGCGCTCCTCCTGGTCTCGATGGTCTGCCTCAGTCTCTTCGTCCGCATAGAGAAGTCGAGGGAGCACCCTCTTCTGGACCTCAGGCTTCTCAGGATAAGGGAGTTCACAGGCGGGATTGTCACCCAGCTCCTGAACTCGATCGCTTGGAGCGCGTTCATGCTGGTCATGAGCCTCTACCTCCAGCTTTCGGAGGGGTATTCTCCGATTGCCGCGGGGATAGCGATTCTCCCCTTCGACTTCGCGTTCCTCCTCGTGGGGCCGCTGAGCGGGAGGCTGTCCGACAAGTTCGGAACGCGTGCATTCACCACGGCCGGCCTTGCCGTCATCAGCCTGGACCTGTTGCTCTCCTCCACCCTGGGGATATCGACCCCGTACACGACCATAGCCCTCTACCTGGCCATCGGGGGCGCCGGGCTCGGCCTGTTCGCGTCCCCCAACATGAGCTCGATCATGGGCTCGGTCCCGGGCAAGAGGCGAGGCGTCGCGTCCGCGCTGCGGGCGACCTTCTTCAACCTAGGTTACACTCTCAGCCTGAACCTCGTCATCCTCGTGATGACGTTCAGCATCCCCTTCTCACAGGTCACGCAGATAATCGCGTCGGCCAACCCTGCGGCCCTGAGCGTGGCTGATAGGACCGACTTCACAGGGGCGATAAACCACGTCTACCTCCTCATGGCCCTCGTCAACACGGCTGCGATCGTGCCCTCGTTTCTGAGGGGGCCCCGGGTCTCCGCAGATTCAAATACGAGCGAGGAGGCCGCGGCAGAACCAGTCTACGTTGCCCCTGGAGAGAGTCGATAGGATCAAGGAGAAGATCCTGGCCCCGCAGGGCCAGGCCGCTTTCTACAACGTGGCTAAGCTCGAGGGGTTGGGGTACGGCATCGGCCGCCTCCCATACTCCATAAGGGTGCTGCTGGAGAACGCTGCGAGGCACTCCGAGGCGGAGGGAGGCTCTCTGGAGGCGGTCCACGCGCTCGCTGACTGGCCCAGGTCAGTGGGCGGGGAGATCCCCTTCATGCCCTACCGCGTGCTTCTTCAGGACTACACCGGGGTGCCGTTGGTGGTCGACCTGGCGTCGCTGCGGGACGCTGCGGTGGCCGCCGGCCTGGACCCCGGCAGGGTCAATTCAAAGGTCCCGGTAGACCTCGTGATCGACCATTCAATCCAGGTAGACGCCTGGGGAACCGATTACGCCTTCGCTATCAATCTGGAGAAGGAGTACGAGAGGAACGCGGAGCGTTATTCGCTTCTGAAGTGGGCGCAGTCCTCTTTCAGGAACATGAGGGTGTTCCCCCCCGGCAAGGGCATCTGCCACCAGTTCAACCTCGAGTACCTCTCGCAGGTTGTCGCGGTCGACGAGCGCGCCGGCGAACTGCAGGCCTTTCCGGACACGCTTGTGGGAACCGACTCCCACACGACAATGGTCAACGGGCTGGGGGTGCTGGGCTGGGGGGTCGGCGGCATCGAAGCCGAGGCGGTGATGCTGGGGGAGCCGTATCACATGCCGATACCGAAGGTATTCGGCGTGAGGCTGACCGGGAGCCTTCAGGAGGGGGTGACCACGACCGATTTGGTCCTCACGGTCACGGAGACGCTTCGGGAGAGAGACGTGGTCGGGTCCTTCGTGGAGTACTTCGGGGAGGGCTACGCCCGCCTGACGGCGCAGGACCGGGCCACCCTGGGGAACATGTCTCCCGAGTACGGGGCCACAGTCGGCTACTGCCCGGTCGACGACGCCACCCTGAGGTACCTCGCCGGGACGGCCAGGCCGAGCGCCCAGGTCGACTTCGTCCGGAGATACACGCAGGCGGCGGGGCTGTTCGTCGGCGGCGTCGAGCCGACCTACACCGAGGTCATCCCCATCGACCTCGACAGGATAGAACCGTCCGTAGCCGGTCCCCGGAACCCCGACGAACGAAGAGCGCTGAAGGGCGTCCCAACATTCGTGAGGGGCATGATGGCCGAGCGGCGCACGGGCGCCTCTGCCGCCGGGCCGCGTGCCGGGGAGCGTGAGGGAATCCGCGACGGGTCGGTCGTCATTTCGGCGATAACGAGCTGCACCAACACCTCCAATCCGACCGTCATGGTGGGCGCCGGCCTGCTGGCGAAGAAGGCGGTCGAAGCGGGTCTTGCGACAAAGCCGTGGGTGAAGCCGAGCTTCGCGCCTGGCTCTACCGTGGTCACGGACTACCTGCAGAACTCGGGCCTCCTCGGGTATCTGGACAGGCTGGGCTTCGCCTTGGTGGGCTACGGATGTACCAGCTGTATCGGTAACAGCGGTCCCCTGGCTCCGGAGGTGGAGGCGGCAGTAAAGGCGCAGGACACTTACGCGGTCGCTGTCCTTTCAGGGAACAGGAACTTCGACGGCCGCATCCACCCGCTCGTCAGGGGGTCCTTCCTGATGTCGCCGATGCTCGTCGTAGCGTACGCCCTCGCGGGCAACGTAGACTTCGACTTCGACACCCCTCTCGGGCCGGGAAGCGCGGGGAAGCCGGTCTATCTCAGAGACATCTGGCCGACCTTGGCCGAGATCAAGTCCACGGTCGAGGGCTCGCTCAGCCCCGACTTGTACTCGAGGCGGTACGCAGACGCGATGAAGGGGGACCAACGCTGGGATTCTCTGGCGGCCTACAATGACGAGGTCTTCCACTGGGAGGAGGCGTCCACATACATCAGGCGTCCGCACTGGGTGGACCCGGGCAAGGACCTGACGGCAAAGGCTGACATCAAGGGCGCCCGAGCCCTCGCCGTCCTGGGGGACAAGGTCACCACGGACCACATCTCCCCCGCTGGGACGATTCCTGTCGACAGCCCCGCCGGTCAGTACCTGACCAGGCGCGGAGTGGAGATGATCCAGTTCAGCAGCTACGGGGCGAGGAGGGGCAACCACGAGGTGATGGTGAGAGGGGGGTTCAGCAACATCAGGCTCCGCAACTCCTTGGCCGGAGGTAAGGAGGGCGGTTTCACCAGGCACATGCCGTCTGGGAAGGCAATGACGATCTTCGACGCGGCCGCGGAGTACTCGAGAGAGAACGTTCCCCTGATCGTCCTCGCTGGCAAGGAGTACGGCATGGGAAGCTCGAGGGACTGGGCGGCGAAGGCCCCGAAGATGCTGGGAGTGAGGGCGGTCGTCGCCGAGACCTTCGAAAGGATCCACAGGAGCAACCTGGTGGCGATGGGGGTGCTCCCCCTGCAGTTCAGGGACGGCGAGAGCTGCAAGGCCCTTGGACTGACAGGAGAGGAAGAGTTCGACATCCTTGGCATCGAGCAGATGGCAGGTCCCAAGGAGTGGCTCGACGTGGTCGCAAGGCGGGGCGGGGGCGAGAAGAGGTTCAAGGTCCTCTGCCGGGTCGACAACGAGACGGAGATGCGCTACGTCGAGAAGGGCGGTGTCCTCCCGTTCGTGTTCGGCAAACTCCTAACTTCGGCCCGTTAACACAATTGTTATAATATCCAAGAAAAGGCTCGGTCGGAGAATGCAGAAGGACCTCTGGGTCTACATGAACGGGGCCTTCGTTGAACGGTCGAAGGCGAGCGTCTCGGTATTCGACCACGGCCTCCTATACGGGGACGGGGTCTTCGAGGGGATCAGGGCCTACGGCGGGATCGTGTTCAAGCTCGACGATCACATCGAGAGGCTGTACGACTCTGCCAAGATCATCCGCCTGAAGCTCCCCGTGCCGCCTCGCCAGATGGCCGAGCTGGTGCTGGAGACGCTGCGGAAGAACCGCCTCAAGGACGCCTACATCAGACTGGTGGTCACGCGCGGGCCGGGCGACCTCGGGGTGGACCCGTCTCACTGCGTCGACCCGACGCTCTTCATCATAGCCGAGCCCATGGCGACCGTCCTCGGGCCTCGCGAGCCCAAGGTCGTGAGGCTTGCCATCTCCACTGTCAGGAGGGACGCCGTTGACGCCACCACGCACGAGATAAAGTCGCTCAACTATCTGAACAGCATAATGGCGAAGATAGAGGCCAACAACGTGGGGGCCGACGACGCCATACTGCTGGACAGGAGAGGGTTCGTCTCAGAAGCGTCGGTCACGAACATCTTCATGGTCAAGGACGGCAAGGTTGCCACGCCCTCCTCCGCCGCGGGGATACTGCACGGGATAACCAGGGCGAGAGTGATCCGGCTCTGCGGCGACCTCGGCTTCGAAGTGCAGGAGCGGGACGTGACGCCGTTCGAGGTCTCGACGGCCGACGAGGTCTTCCTCGTCGGGACGAAGTCAGAGATAGTCGCTGTAGGGTCCGTGGGCGACGTCACCGTGGGGAGCGGGACGGCGGGGCCCGTCACCCGCAGGCTCGTGAAGGAGTTCAGCAAGCTGGTCCAACGGCCCGAGGAAGGGACCCCGATCTACGGGGCAGAGAAAGTCAAGGCATAGGCAGCAGGCGGCTACCCCTCGGACTCGTTCTTCTTCATCGCGGCTTTGACGAGTTTCCTGATTAGCGGGGCGGGGACCTTGCTCTCGAACGGGATGTGAATGGCCGACTTGGTCGTCACATAGCCCGCCAGGTCCTTGCTGTGCTGCGCCACTATGGGGGGCCGGAAGTAGAGCCCTATGAAGCTCGACTGCAGCCCGAAGAAGGCGAGCGGCCCCTTGTATTCATACGCAGGCATCATGTAGTTGATGCGCTCGGTGGCCTGAGGTGCCACCGACTTTATCAGCCGCCTGATCTCCCTGAGTTTGCCCTGGAGCTCCTTGGGGGCCCCTCCTATGTACTGATCCACGTCCTTGGCTCTCAACGACTACATCCGCATCTTGGCGCTCGCTCCTCTTAACCATTCGACGGGACGCCCGCCGGGGCGGCTGGAGACAAAGGCGAGGGTTCGGACGGGTCGCCAAGACGATTCGGAACGCCGCCTTAGCGTTCTCGCGGCTAGAGTCATATGCCCTTCCTCCCCTTGCAACCGCCATGAGGCGACTTGTTACTTCAATTGCCTTGGTGATGGCGGTGGTAGCGGTCCTCGTCTTCTTCTTGGTCCCTTTGATTCCCTACCGGTCCCAGTACTACGGTGTCGCCGGGGGCACTTACAATCGATGGGACTCGCACGTGTCAGTCTCATACTTTCTGTTCGGATGCGGGTCGCTCCTCGACACGAACCTGACCGAGAACATCGTCGGCAACGGCTCTTGGAGGTTCTCACAAGCGATGCCTGCTCTGATGCTCACTTGCTTCTACCATCCGACTCAGGTAATCGGCCATATCCCGTAGGCACCCGAGGGACCACCCAACGACTTCGGACAGTCGGACGGCTCCCACCTGCCGAACGGAGACTGGACAGAACCGCTCTCAGAAACCCCTAAATATACGACATGAAGCGAGGTCTTTCGGGCCCTGCGCAGTGTATTGTGCTCGTCACTTACTGCTTACTTTGAATGGTGAGAGGTAGCCATGCCAACCGCGAAGAAGCCGGTCAAGAGGAAGAAGGTCGAGGACGAGGTCCCGGCGTTCAAGGTCAGCACCCACTTCCTCATCCCCAAGCACGAGCTACTCACGAAGGAGGAGGCGACCCAGGTCCTGGCGGCCTTCAACGCCACCGCGTCGCAGTTCCCATACGTCCTCGCCACGGACCCGGTCGTCAAGGAGATCGGAGCAAGGCCGGGAGACCTCGTTCGTGTGACCAGGAAGAGCGAGACCGCCGGCTCCAGCGTCTACTACAGGTACGTGGTGGAATCCTAGGATGAGCAAGCAGATCCAGCGCTCCAATTCGTGGATCGTCCTCCGCGACCTCCTCGAGAGAGAAGGGGTGGCCCGCCAGCACCTGAACAGCTACAACGAACTGGTCTCCAAGGGGCTCCAGAACATCGTCGACGAGATCGGCGAGGTGGAGGTGGAGACGGTCAGCACGCCTTACAAGATCAAGTTCGGACGGATAACCATCGGCGCCCCCCGCGTCGTAGAGATCGACGGCTCAGTCAGCAGCATCCTCCCCATGGAGGCGCGCCTGAGGAACCTGACCTACTCCGCGCCCATCCTCCTGGAAATGACCATCGAGGAGGAGGGCCTGCCGAGGGACACCACCCGCCAGCACATCGGCGACCTTCCCATAATGGTGAAGTCGGAGCTCTGCCAGCTCTCCAACAGGACCCGGGAGCAGCTCATCGAGGTGGGCGAGGACCCCAACGACCCTGGAGGATACTTCGTCATCAACGGCGCCGAGCGCGTCATAGTGGGCCTCGAGGACCTGTCGCCGAACAAGATACTCGTCGACGCGGAGAAGGTCGCGGGCGCTACGACCTACAAGTCGAGGGTCTACTCCTCAGTCGTCGGCTACCGCTCGAAGCTCGAGCTCACACTCAAGCAGGACGGCGCCATCAACGTCAAGGTCCCGAGCTGCCCCGTGGACCTCCCCTTCGTGATAGTGATGAGGGCACTGGGGACGAAGTCCGACAAGGACATCGCGGACGCAGTCTCCCCCAAGATGGAGATACAGGACCTCCTGGAGGTCTCGTTCGACAAGGCCAGCGAGGCCCCCACGGACAAGGACGCCCTGGTATTCATCGGGAACAGGGTCGCCCACGGCATGCTCGAGGAGTTCAGGGTCAAGCGCGCCCTCTCGATGCTCGACTGGGGCCTGCTCCCGCACCTCGGCAAGACCGAGGACCGGCGGTTCGACAAGGCCATGTTCATGGGCGAGGCGGTCTGCAAGCTGCTGGAGCTCAGGCTCGGCTGGATCGAGGCAGACGACAAGGACCACTACGGGAACAAGGTCATCAAGTTCGCCGGCCAGATGCTGGCTGACCTGTTCAGGACCGCGTTCCGCAACCTGGTCAGGGACATGAAGTACCAGCTGGAGAGGACCGGCCAGAAGCGCGGGGGCAACGTGGTCGGCGCCGCCATCCGCACAGGGATAATCACTGACAAGCTGAACAACGCCATCGCGACGGGCAACTGGGGGAGGGGCAAGGTGGGCGTGACCCAGCTCCTGGACAGGACGAACTACCTCAGCACCCTCAGCCACCTCAGGCGGGTCCAGTCCCCCCTGAGCAGGAGCCAGCCCAACTTCGAGGCGAGGGACCTGCACGCGACGCACTTCGGCAGGATCTGCCCCTCGGAGACTCCCGAGGGGGTCAACTGCGGGCTCGTGAAGAACCTGGCGCTCTCGGCCATCATCTCTGTGAGCGTCCCCACGTCCGAGGTGGAGGAGAAGCTGTGGGAGCTCGGCGCGAAGCAGATCAGGGACTCCGACTCGAAGCTCCAGACCGGCGGGTGCAGGATATTCATGGACGGCCGCTTCCTGGGGTACGTCGACGACGGCGAGAGGCTGGCCAAGGCGTTCAGGAAGCTCAGGAGGGAGGGCCAGATCAACCCCAGCGCCAGCATACTGTACGTCCCCCCGCTGAACGACAACGCTTANCCCGCGACTCTACATCAGCCTGAGCTCAGGGAGGGTCCTCAGGCCCCTCGTCGTCGTCGAAGGAGGGAGGCCGCTCCTGACCGCGGAGCTCATCGGGAAGGTGGACGCCGGCCAGCTCTCGTGGAGGGACCTCGTCGAGCAGGGGAACCTCGAGCTCATAGACGCCAACGAGGAGGAGAACTCGCTGGTGGCCATGGGCGAGGAGGACCTCACGACCAAGAACTCTCACATGGAGCTATTCCCCGCCTCGATGTTCGGGATCGCGGCCTCCATCATCCCGTACCCCGAGCACAACCAGTCTCCGAGGAACACCTACGAGTCCGCCATGGCCAAGCAGAGCCTCGGGTTCTCGTCTCCCACCTACCCGATTTCCCCTCACGTCCGCCAGCACCTGCTGGTGAGCCCGCAGGCCCCGGTCGTGCGCACCAGGACCCTCGACCTGCTGAGGATCGACGAGAGGCCCCTGGGGCAGAACTGCGTCGTCGCCGTCCTGTCGTTCGAGGGGTACAACATCGAGGACGCGATCATCATGAACAAGTCCAGCGTCGAGAGGGGGCTGGCGCGTTCGTTCTTCTACAGGCTGTACGAGGGCGAGGCCAAGCAGTACCTCGGCGGGATGAGGGACACCTTCGAGGTGCCGTCGGCGGAGTCCAACATAAGGGGGTACCGCGGAGAGAAGTTCTACAGGCTGCTCGAGGGCGACGGCGTCGTCTCCCACGAGTCCCAGGTGACGGGCGGGGACGTGGTCATCGGCAGGACGAGCCCGCCNCAGGTTCATGGAGGAGTACAAGGAGTTCGAGATCAAGGGCCCCTACAGGAGGGACACCTCCGTGGCCGTCAGGCCCTCCGAGGCCGGCGTCGTCGACTCCATCTTCATGACCGAGAACGTGGAGGGAGGGAAGATGTTCAAGGTCCGCGTGAGGGACATGAGGGTGCCCGAGATCGGGGACAAGTTCGCTTCCAGGCACGGCCAGAAGGGGGTCGTGGGGCTCGTGGTGCCGCAGGAGGACATGCCGTACACGGCCGAGGGCATCGTCCCCGACGTGATAATCAACCCGCACGCGTTCCCGTCCAGGATGACCGTGGGCCAGTTCATCGAGTCCATCGCGGGGAAGGCCGGCGCGCTTAGGGGGTCGCCGGTGGACGGCTCCGCCTTCGCGGGAGAGCACATCGAGGAGCTCGAGAAGATACTCAGAGGGAGGGGCTTCGAGGCCACCGGGAGGGAGGTAATGTACGACGGGAAGACCGGCAAGAAGTTCGCGGCCGACGTCTTCGTCGGCGTGGTCTACTACCAGAAGCTCCACCACATGGTGGCCGACAAGATACACGCGAGGGCGAGGGGCCAGGTCCAGATGCTCACCAAGCAGCCCACGGAAGGGAGGGCCAGGGGCGGCGGCCTGAGGTTCGGCGAGATGGAGAGGGACTGCCTCNATCGCCTACGGCGCCTCCATGGTGCTGAAGGACAGGCTGCTCGACGAGGCGGACAAGACCGAGATCTACGTCTGCGAGAAGTGCGGGCTGATAGCGTTCTACGACGCCAAGCAGAGGAAGTACACCTGCAAGGTCGACGGCGACCAGGCCAGGATATCCACCGTGGTCGTGGCCTACGCGTTCAAGCTCCTCCTCCAGGAGATGATGAGCCTGAACATCGCCCCGAGGCTCCAGCTGAGGGACAAGGTGTAGGCAATGTCGATGGAGCAGGCGCTCAAGACGATCGGCGGGATCGACTTCGCGGTCTTCTCGCCCGCTGAGGTCAGGAAGTACTCGGTGGCGGAGATCACGCAGCCGGAGACCTACGACGAGGACGGCATGCCCGTCCAGGGAGGCCTCATGGACAGCCGCCTGGGGACGCTCGAGCCGGGACAGAAGTGCGGGACCTGCGGATCCACCGCAGGCAGGTGCCCCGGCCACTTCGGCCACATCGAGCTCGCCGAGCCCGTCCTGCACATCGCTTTCGTGGACGAGATCAACAGGCTGGTGCAGACCACCTGCAGGTCGTGCGGCAGGATCCTGCTCCCCCAGCAGGAGCTGGACGCCTACAGGGTCAAGCTGGCCAGCAGGACGGACTTCACCCCGACCATGCTCGAAGCCGTGGCGAAGGAGATCGTCACGAANGGCGAAGAAGGTCAAGCTCTGCCCCCACTGCGGCAAGCAGCAGTACCAGATCGAGTTCACAAAGCCCACCATCTTCCACGAGATCACCGAGGAGGGAGGGGCTACCAGGCTGCTCCCCGTGGCCATCAGGGAGAGGCTGGAGAGGATCAACAACGACGACCTGGACCTCTTGGGCTTCAACTCGAAGGCCGCGAGGCCCGAGTGGTTCGTGCTCCAGGTGCTCCCGGTGCCCCCGCTGACGGTCAGGCCGTCCATCACGCTCGAGTCCGGCATCAGGTCGGAGGACGACCTCACCCACAAGATTGTGGACATCCTGAGGGTCAACCAGAGGGTCCGCGAGAGCAAGGAGTCCGGGACGCCCCACCTCATCGTGCAGGACCTGGTCGACCTGCTCCACTACCACGTGACGACGTACTTCGACAACGAGGTCTCCGGAATCCCGCAGGCCCACCACAGGTCAGGCAGGCCGCTGAAGACGCTCAGCCAGAGGCTGAAGGGGAAGGAGGGGCGCTTCAGGGGGTCCCTCTCTGGCAAGCGGGTCGACTTCTCCAGCCGCACCGTGATCAGCCCTGACCCGAGCCTGGACATCGGGGAGGTCGGGGTCCCCTTCGAGGTTGCGAAGAAGCTCACCATCCCCGAGAAGGTCTCGCCGCTCAACATCGAGGTGCTCAAGCAGCTGGTCATGAAGGGCCCCTTCGAGCACCCGGGCGCCAACTACGTGATACGCCCAGACGGCGTCAAGATCAGGCTGGACTTCGCCAGCGACAGGAAGGCGCTGGCTGACTCGCTCGCGGCCGGCTACGTCGTGGAGAGGCACCTCACCGACGGCGACGTGGTCCTGTTCAACAGGCAGCCGTCGCTGCACCGCATGTCGGTCATGGCCCACTTCGTCCGCGTCCTCCCCTACCGGACCTTCAGGCTCCACCCGTCCGTCTGCCCGCCCTACAACGCGGACTTCGACGGCGACGAGATGAACCTGCACGTCCCCCAGAGCGAGGAGTCGAGGTCCGAGGCGCTCATGCTGATGCGCGTCCAGGACCAGATCCTCTCGCCCAGGTACGGCGGCCCCATCATCGGTGGCATCAGGGACTTCATCACCGGCGCCTTCATGCTCACGAGGGACGAGACCTTCCTGACGCCCGGGGAGTTCTCGAACCTCGCGCTCCTCGGCGGGTACGAGGGGGACCTTCCGGAGCCGGCGAAGAAGGGCTCCAAGCCGCTCTACTCTGGGAAGCAGCTCTTCTCCCTCTTCGTCCCGAAGAAGATGAACTACGTCCTCACCTCGAAGTGGGCGAAGTCGCAGAAGACGGGGTCCACCAACGACGTGGTGATCAAGGACGGGGAGCTCATCTCCGGGGTCGTAGACAAGGCCGTCATCGGCGCGGAGGAGCCGGACAGCCTCCTCCACCGCATCGCCAAGGACTACGGCAACGAGGAGGCCAGGAACTTCCTCAACTCCGTCCTCAAGGTGCTCAAGACCTACCTGACGCGCAGGGGGTTCACCTACGGCTTCAACGAGCTCGAGCTCCCGGACGAGGCGAAGAACTCGATCAAGGACACGCTGGACGAGGCCTACAAGAACGTCTTCGACCTGATCAAGAAGTACAAGGCAGGCCAGCTCCAGCTCACGAGGGGCCTGTCCCCCGAGGACTCCCTCGAGGCATACATCGTGAACGAGCTGTCCCGCGCGAGGGACAGGGCGGGGAGGATAGCCGACCGCTCGTTCCCGCCCGAGAACTCCGGGATGATCATGGCGAGGACCGGCGCAAGGGGCTCCAGCCTCAACGTCGGCCAGATGACGGCCGCCCTCGGCCAGCAGTCGGTCAGGGGCAAGAGGATCGAGAAGGGGCTGAGGGGGAGGGCGCTGAGCCACTTCCCGTGGAACGACAACTCACCCGAGGCGAAGGGCTTCGTCAGGAGCAACTACAGGGACGGGCTTTCCCCCACCGAGTTCTTCTTCCACGCAATGGGAGGGAGGGAAGGGCTGGTGGACACCGCTGTCAGGACCCAGCAGAGCGGCTACATGCAGAGGAGGCTAGTCAACGCCCTCGAGCACCTGAAGGTGGAGTACGACCTGACGGTCAGGGACCCGCACGGCCACATAATCCAGTTCCTGTACGGCGAGGACGGCGTGGACCCGGCCAAGAGCGACCACGGGAGGCCCATCAACCTGGACAGGCTTCTCGAGACGGAGGAGCTCATGAACAAGTCCAGGTCCAAGCTGGACGCCGAGACCGTCGAGAGGCTGATGAAGAAGTACCAGCCGCTGCTGAACGAGAGGCTGGTGAAGGAGCTCAACAACAGGCTCACCGGTTCCTATCTCACAGAGGAGGGCGCCAAGGAGTCCCTCGAGAAGGTCGCGGAGGCGCTGGACTACTCAAGGGTCGAGCCCGGAGAGGCGTCCGGGATCGTCGCCGCCCAGTCGATAGGGGAGCCTGGCACCCAGATGACGCTCAGGACGTTCCACTTCGCCGGGGTCAAGGAGAGGGACGTCACCCTCGGGCTCCCGAGGCTGATGGAGCTCGTCGACGCGCGCAAGATCCCTGCGACCCCCTCCATGGACATCTACCTGGACAAGGAGCACGCGGCCTCGAACGAGAAGGCCGTCCGGGTGGCCAAGGAGATCCTGTTCACCAAGGTGGGCAACGTGGTCGAGAAGAGCGAGGTAGACCCGACCGAGGGGATCAAGCTCTTCCTGAGCGAGCAGATGATGCAGGACAGGGACGCGAAGGCCGAAGAGGTCGCCAAGGTCATCGAGACGGCGAAGAGGAAGGTCCAGATCGAGAGGGGGAGGATAATCAGGGTGAACATGGAGAACGCGGACCTCTCGATGCTGTTCACACTGAGGAACAAGATCCTGAACATGAAGCTGAAGGGGATCCCGGGCATCACGCGGGTGACGGTCGTCAAGGAGGCGGAGGAGTGGTTCATCCAGAGCGCCGGCTCGAACCTCGGAAAGGTGGTGGCCGTGCAGGGGGTCGACCCGACGAGGGTCTACACCAACAACGTCCACGAGGTCGCCCAGGTCCTCGGCATCGAGGCCGCCCGGTCAACCCTCGTCAGGGAGGTCATGAGCACCCTAGACGAGCAGGGGCTCGAGGTCGACATACGCCACATCTTCCTGGTGGGCGACCTGATGACCTCGAAGGGCTACATCCAGCAGATAGGGAGGCACGGCATAGCGGGCGCCAAGAGCAGCGTCCTCGCGAGGGCCGCGTTCGAGATCACCGTCCCCACGCTGGCGGAGGCCGCTGTGAAGGGCGAGACAGAGGACCTGAAGGGGGTCACGGAGAACGTTATAGTGGGGCTCCCGATCCCGGTCGGGACGGGCATGATCGACCTGTACATGAGCTGATCGAGGTTTGGACACAGCGCATCTCTCGAAGGTCCTGAAGGAGGCCATGAAGGGGGGCAAATACACCGTCGGCGCGAAGGAGACCATCTACGGCATGAAGGGGGCTAAGGCCCTGCTGCTCACACGCTCGGTGCCGGCCGGGCTCTCGGCCAAGCTGAGGGAGGAGGCGGCCAAGCACAACGTCACCGTGGTCGACCTTCCGATAACCTCCGCGGAGATGGCCAGGATGGTGGGCAGGCCTTTCAGCGTGTCGGCCGTGTCCCTGAGGTCGGTCAGCGAGGCCGACATCAAGCAGATCATGAAGTGAAGCGGGGATGCCAGAGATCAAGCTCAGCTCCGAACAGCTCTCCCTCATGTCCATGTTCCACAGCGTGACGGGCGCGACCGCCCGTGACTGCGTCGTCGACGAGAAGCTGAACAGGCTCATCTTCGTGGTCGCCAAGGGGCAGATGGGGCTCGCCATCGGCAAGGAGGGGGTCACAGTGAAGAAGATCGAGCGGTCGGTGAGGCGGCCGGTGGAGGTCGTCGAGTGGGCCGACGAGGTCGAGGAGCTGGTCAGGAACGCGCTGGGGGCGAAGTACGTCCAGAGGGTCGAGCTGGCGGACAGGCTCGACGGCACCAAGGGGG
>OCOJ01035761.1_pt4 | contig 16434 bp, 13 predicted proteins | sample 1539251 | NCBI WGS metagenome assembly OCOJ01 (sample SAMN01911457, study PRJEB22624) | soil metagenome | biome: Soil | place: Malaysia | collected 2012-04-30 | depth RA_metagenome m | reverse complement strand
GCGCTTGCGCATCCCAGGAATGATGGTGCTCACGTCTTTGTTGTTTAAGATGAAGCGCAAAGCCATCTCCGGCATGGTCACGCCATCTTTGAGGAGCGGTCGGAGCGCATCGGCCCGAGCCACGCTGGCTTTCAAGTTTTCCGCGACAAAATAGGTGTTCCGCCAATCGCCCTTCGGCCACTTGCTGTCCAAAGTCAGCGTGCCGATAAGCGAGCCTTCATCGAAGGGAACGCGGGCGATAATGGCGACGTTTTTTTCGCGGCATGCGGGAAACAGTTCGTCCTCTGGGTTCTGATCGAAAATGTTGTAGATGACCTGCACGGCATCGACGAGGCCCTCGCGTACGGCGCGAATGCCATTCCACGGCTCCCAGCGATTGAGGCTGATGCCCACAGCGCGGACCTTCCGACTCGCGCGCAATTTCTCAATCGCGCGCGCTAATCGCGGATCGTCCAGCCAATGATCCTCCCAGGTATGAAATTGAATGAGGTCGACCGCGTGTAGGCCCAGGTTGCGCAAGCTCTTTTCGAGATATTCGCCGATGTGGTCCGGCGGAAAGCAATCGTCTAGAGAATATTCCCGACGAGAGGGCCAGCGAAAATTCTTCGGCGGGATTTTTGTCGCCACGTACAGCTTCTTCGCAGGATTGACTTTGAGAATTTTTCCAAGCAGCTGTTCGCTGTGGCCGCTGCCATAGGCCCAGGCCGTGTCAAAGAAGTTGCAGCCCAAATCCACGGCGCGCTGGAGCGAGTCCCTGGACTCAGCATCATCCGAGCCGGTCCAGCCGGCGATTCCCCACATGCCATAACCGATCTCGCTGACGTTCCATCCGGTGCGGCCGAAGATGCGATAGCGCATGGTAGGTCTCCCGAAATTGACCGCACATTATACGTGGGCGCGCACGACGGGCGCGATGGCTGGCGTGCAACTGAAGACTCGTGGCCTATGAAAAGATGGAAGCAGAGCAGTCTGCAAGTTTCTTCAAGAAGAAGTACGCGGCGCTGGCCTTACGCAGAACTAGATAGCTTAGGCTTTCGCGATCCGAGTCTTTTTTCCGTTGGCTTGCAGCAACTCCCGCTCGGCTCGCACCCAATCCTCCAAAGGGTCTCCGGGCGCGCCGCCGCGCTCGAGATAAATGTGGTAGGCGCGAAGCTCGATGTCCTCCCGTTTCGGTTGTTTCTTGGTGGTTCGAGATTTGCTCCTCGCCGTTACTGCATGGCCGTTGGCTTTCGGCATGAACTCCTCCTTCTAGGCCGGGGCTTCCAGCCGCAATCTTCACCTGCAAACGTTGCAGAGACCTGGGCCATCCGCCGGCCGCTCGCGAATTGCAACCCCTCCCGAGGCGGCTGAACGCCCAGACCTCTGTCCCGGATATTATGAGAGCCAACCGGCCAGCCGATGCAAGCGAAAATCAAATAAAAAGAATCGAAATTCGGAATGACTGTCCCCTAGCTCGCCTAGCCTCGGTCCCCGGAAGTGGTTCACGACACGCGCTCTTTCGCTGTGGCCTGGGGCTTGTTCTGAGTGCGAAGCGGGGTTATGCTTCGCTGCGAATTTGACGGCGAGGAGGTCGAGGTAATGAATCGAAGCAAAGTATTGATGGCAGGCGCGGCCTTTGTGTTGGTGACCGTGTGGATCGCAAGTGCGCAAGAGCAGACGCCGGGCCCGGTGGCAAACCCGGTATCAACCACCATCAAGGCGCAACTCCCGCGCTATGCCAAAAACATGGTGGCCGCCGCCGAATTGATGCCCGCCGAAAAATACAACTACAAGCCCACGCCGGAGATGAACACGTTCGCTCATTTGACCATGCACATTGCCCAGGCCAACTACTATTTGTGCTCGAAAATTTCCGGCCAGCCCGCTCCCGAGACAAAACTGAGCGACACCGACCCCAAGGACAAGCTTGTCGCCGCGCTAAAAGCCTCCTTCGAGTTTTGCACCACGGTCTTGGCCAACGTGGACGATTCCAAGCTGAGTGATCCAGTCGTACTCTTCGGCAACCGCCCGTCCTCGCGCGCCGGGGCGCTAATCAACCTGAGCGACGACTGGTACGACCACTACGGCGCGCAGGCCGTCTATCTGCGCCTGAACGGCATTCTNGCCGCCCACGGCTCAACCGCCTGCTAAATAGACACTATTAGGCTGGAGACTCGTCTCGTACCTACGGTTTGGCTTCTGGCTCGTTGCTCAAGATGAGCTGGCCGGCGATGCCCAGCAACGAAAACTGCCTTCCCCAGCCGCTCAATCTCCTTAGTCACCGAATTCCCATTTTGTCTCAGATTGAAACATCCGGTTGAGACCAACTCCGCCGCAGGCAATGCGCTTTCTGCCTAGCTCCTCCAGCCCCTGAATCCTGGACAAACGCTAAGTACTTCCAGCACATAAATTTAGGCACAATTCTTTGGCTTGGTGTCGATTTGGGAACCTCTTTGGAAGACGGGCACCGCCGTGGCAGCGCTACTGCACTTGTACACCAAAAAAGGCACCTGATTTCGACCTTTGAGTCCTAGCTCATTGGTCTAGGACTTTACGATGAAGACGCGTCGACGCACCGCATGCCTCGTGTTGTTCTATGGCCTTCTCCTCGTCGTTTCTTTCTTCTCAGCAGCCCGCGCTCAGGAGCAGGAGCGCAAAGTAATCAAGAAGGTGGACGCTCAGTATCCCTCGATTCTGCGGAGAAGGGGCATCGGCGGCACAGTTAAGCTGCGCGTCGTGGTCAAAGCCGATGGAGCCGTCAAAGATGTCGACGTGCTCGGCGGAAATGCAGTCCTGGCCGATGCCGCTGTCGAAGCCGTTCGCCAATGGAAGTTTGCTCCGGCCAGCTCCGAAACTACAGTAACCGTCTCCGTGAAGTTCGACCCCAATTCCTGATCTGATCCAGGCCGGGAGCAAATTCGGCGGCAAATCAGACCTGCAGCACATCGCCCTCTCGAGCCACGGCTTCGTAAAGAACTGGGTTAACGAAAAATCCAAGGAAGAGACGCGAAATCAGCCCAGCGACGATGACGATCGCGAAGGGTTTCTGGGTATCGCTGCCCACCCCAGTCGATAGAGCCGCGGGGAGCAAGCCGAGGCAAGCGACCAGGGCCGTCATCATGATGGGGCGAAGGCGGAGAAGCGACGCTTCGCGAGTGGCTTCGCGGATGGACTTGCCTTCCAGCCGCAGCTTGTTGATGTAGCTGACCAGAATCACCGCGGTCTCCACGGAAACCCCAAGCAGCGCCAGAAGCCCGAGAAGGCTGGAAACACTGAACGGGATATTGGTCAATTTAAGGGCGATAAGGGCGCCCACCGGTTCGGTCATAACGACGCCTAGCGCGATAGTGACGGGGAATTTGAAGTTGCCGTAAAGCGCGAAAAGAATTAAGAAGATGAGTAGAACCGCCAGAGGTCCAATTACGTAGAATTGCGCTTTAGATTCGAGCAATTCGCTGTATTCGCCTCCCCAATCCAGTCGATAACCCTCGGGAATGCTAACCGCCTTGCGGATGGCTTCCTGGCCGGCGTTGACGATTCCTTCCAAGTTCCTCCCTTCAATGGAAAACTGGATGCCAATGTAGCGCGAATTGTTTTCCCGGTAGATAAACGACGCTCCGGTGCTCTCGCGAATCGTAGCCAGTTCGGAAAGAGGAATCTGCTGTCCGGCCGGCGCGGGAACGAGCAGGTCTCCAATGTCCCGCGCGCTCGACCGGAACTGCGGCTCGGCGCGGACAATCAAATCGAACAGTTTTTCGCCTTGGATAACCTGGGTCGCAGCTTGTCCCCCAATGGCTGCTTGCACCACGGTTTCAACATCCGCGACGTTGATGCCGTAGCGCGCGATCTTTCGTCGGTCGGCGTCAATGATCAGACTGGGCTGGCCCAGTTCGCGCACGACCGTCAGCTCCGTGAAGCCAGGAGTTTTTTCCAGCACATTCTTGATTTCGACGGCCTTTTTCTCGAGCACCCCCAAATCCGGACCGAAGATTTTTACCGCCAGCGCGGATTTGAGCCCTGTCAGCGCTTCGTCGACCGCGTCTTCCGCCGGCTGCGTGTAATTGAAAATTACTCCGGGATACGTTTCCAGTTTCTTCTGAATATCTCGAATCAGCTCATCTTTGGTGCGGATGGCGCCTTTTTTCCAGGAAGCATCGTTGTAAGGTTTCAGCCCGACGTAAAACTCGCAATTGAAGAACCCCGTCGGATCAGTCCCGTCATCCGGCCGGCCCAGCTCCGATCCGACAACAGTGACCTGCGGGTACTCGGAAAGAAGATTGCGCACTTGCGGCGCAAACTTGGCTGCTTCCTCGAAAGAAATCGTGTAGGGCAAAGTGGCGCGTACCCACAGAGCCCCTTCGTCCAGGTGAGGCAGAAACTCTCCTCCAATGACGGGAATCAGGAGGAGCGTTGCCCCAAAAATGACTGCCGCTCCCAGTAACGTGAGCGCCGCATGGTTTAGGCACCAGTCGAGACGCCCGGCGTATGTGTCGCGCACCCACTCGAAAATTCGGTTGCGCTTTTCCTGCACGCCCTTCTGGAACCAATACGAGGCAAGCACGGGAACGACTGTGAGCGTGAGAATGAGAGCGCCGATAAGCGCGAAGCCCATGGTATCCGCCATCGGATGAAAGAGCTTTCCAGCAGGGCCGGTCAGAGCGTAAATGGGCAGGTAACCGGCGATGATGACCGCGACAGAATAGAAAATGGGCCTATCCACGTCGCGCGCGGCCGCCAGGATCACTTCGTTAAGCTTGTATTCCTGGCCGCTGCGCAGGGCCAGTTCGCGGTAAATGTTTTCGACCATCACGATCGTGCCGTCGATGATGATTCCGAAGTCGATAGCCCCAATGGAAAGCAGATTCGCCGCCTCGCCCGTGGCGTGCAGAAAAATGAAGGCGAAGAGCAAAGCTAGAGGAATGGTCAATGCTGTTATGACTGCCGCTCGAAAGCTCACCAGGAAAAAGATGAGCACTAGCAGAACAAGGAGCATCCCGCGAAGTAAGTTGCCTTCAACCGTGTCGGTCGTGACGCGCACTAGGTCGCTGCGGTCGTAAAAGGGACGAATTCTTACGTCGGGCGGCAGCAAGCCCCGGTTGATTTCCCTGGTTTTCTTCTCCACGCCTTCGAGAACGTTTTGTGTCTGCTCGCCCCGCCGCATGAGGATGACGCCTTCGACCGCGTCGTCGTTGTTCTTCTCCTTCTCCTGGAATCCGAAAATGCCCAGCCGCGGAGCGTGCCCAATCTCGACTCGGCCAATGTCCTTGACGCGTATGGGCACACCATTGGCGCTACCCACGACCACTTCGTCAATGTCTTCAGTGGTCTTGAGCAGGCCCAGTCCGCGCACGTAGTTGAACTGCCCTCCCTGTGTGTAGAAACCCCCGCCGGTGTTGGCGTTGTTGACGCTCAGCGCGTTCAGCACCTGGGCTACGGGCAGGTGGTAGTTGTACAGCTTTACTGGATCGAGCAAGACCTGATACTGCATCGTCGGCCCGCCGAAGCCGGAGTCGTCCGCCACCCCCTGCACGCTACGGTAAGCTCGTTCGATCACCCAGGCTTCTATGGTGTGCAATTCCATCGGCGTGCGATCCGGGGTCTCAATCACGTAGCGGTAGACCAGGCCGCTGGGGCTGAACAGCGGCGCCATGCTCGCGCTGACCCCAGCGGGAAGCGCGGCATCGCTCAGACGTTCGAAAACCACTTGTCGCGCGAAATAAGGATCGACGTTCTCCTGAAACGTCAGCCGAATGTCGGAGAGACCGTACAGCGAGATAGAACGCATCACCGCCAGTTGCGGAGTCCCGTTCATGGCCAGTTCCAGCGGGAGCGTGGTGAGCCGTTCGACTTCCTCCGCCGCGTGCCCCGGCCATTGCGTAATCAATTCGACCATCGGCGGAGAAAGATCGGGATAAGCGTCGACGGGCATCCGCCTGAACGAGTCTGCGCCTGCAAACACAATCAGCACCGTCAGCATGAGCACCACGAACCGCTGCCGCAGCGCGAATTGGACAACGCGATGGATCATGCCGTTTCTTCCCGCCGCTCCCTCTAGTGCTGCAAGGAATTCTTGAATTGCAAAAACAAGCTGCCATCCCCGGCTACATGCTCGTTTTCTCTAAGGCCGTCCGTGATCTGCGTCCGCCCGTTACGGCTATCCCCGAGCTTCACCAGCCGCCGTGCAAACTCGTTCGGCTTGCTGGCCGACTGAACGTAGACAAACGGTTGGTTCTCCGTGTCCCGCAGGACGGCAGCATCGGGCACCGTCAAAGCGTTGGCAATCGTCCCTGCCTGCACTGTCGCGATGACATACATGTCCTTCTTCAGTTTTTTGCCAGGATTCGACGTCACAATGCGCGCCTGAAGTGTTCGCGTGTTTGGATCGAGCGCCGGAGCAATGTAAGAAATCTGTCCGTGAAATGTCTCAGGATAGGCATCCGTGTTGACTTCAACCCCGTCGCCCAAATGCACGTAACCCAGCTCGCTCTGGTACACGTTAACGAGAACCCATACCGAACTCATATCTGAGATGGTGAACACTTGCGTCGTACCCGCCTGGAGCAACTGCCCCGGCCCCACCAGCCGCTCCACCACTTCGCCTCCGACAGGAGCCCGCACCGGAATCTGCAAGGTCGTCTTGGACGGATCCTTCAAAACCGATTCCGGATCGCTGATTCCCAGGGCGCGCAGCGCGTCCTCGCTCGATTGCAGATCGGCTCTTGCCTGGTTGCGCGTCGTTTCCGCGGTTTGCAAATCGGCTTGGGCGATGGCCCCGTGGGCGTACAGCGTCTGCGCGCGAACGTAAAATTTGTCGGCGAGAAGGAACGCCTCGCGAGCCTTGATGTACGTCGAGCGCGCCGCCGAATAATCCGGGCTATTCACCGTCAGGAGTGGCTGGCCGGCGCTCACCGTTTCCCCGGGCGCCACGAGGATCTCGTGCACCGGCCCGCCGACGGCGCTGAACACGGGCGTGGTCTTAAAGGCGTTGTAGGTGACGGACCCCGTCAGGCGAAGCACTTTTTGCATCTGCGTTTTCTCAACCGAAACCACTTGCACGTGGGCCATCTGCTCTTGAGGAACAGTGAAAAGCGTGGCGGTCTCGGATTTTGTCCCCGCCGAAGAGTAGGAAGTCATTTTCGATTCCGGCTCACCCGGCCCCGAGCCGCAACNCCCGGAGCCGCAACCGCAAGCCAAATACACGCAAACGCATAGGAGCAGCTGAACCCGCTTCACCGCCAAGGCCATTCCTTTCATTTCGATACTCCTCGAAAGTCCCTCGCAAAACGGGACAAGCAGACTACTTACTCGTAGTGGAAGCAGAACGAGATGTGCAACGGGCTACAGCGCCGGCGGCGCGCGTGGCGAGATGGTGCGTTCTATTCCTGCAGAAATGAAAGTTATTGTTGTCGCGGCCTTCAACCGAAACTCGATTGGAGCGGTAGAAAGCAGGGGAGACTGCGTGATGACCACAGAACACGCCGAGCAACAAACGGGGCAGGGATGCGAACGGTCCGTGCCGCAAGTTTGACTCTCGCAAAGCAGGAACTGCGTGGCCAGGAAAAGAAACATCCCGCCCGCCAGCAACAACACCGCAGCCCGAGTTTGCCAGGTTACTCTGCGCATTTTGTTGGCACCAGGAAGCTTAGGAGGGAAACCAGGCGGGGTCAAGAAAAGACACACTAGGGGCCGCGGGTGCGCCCGGCGAATTGAGTGTTACACTCCAATAAATCGTTCGCAACCAAAGTGATTGCAGGCCGTCTAAGAGTGCTAAGCTAGGAGTTTGTCTGATGAGCTCGCGGGGGATTAACTCCGGACCGGTGTTCGCGCGCCGCGCTATGGCTGTGCTGGCGTGCGCGGTCTTGTTGTTTTTCGCTTCCGGCGGCACCGTCCTTCACCAGCACACCGGCAACGCCGACACCGCCTGCCACGTATGCCAGTCGCTGCACTTGCCTGCACTGGCTGCTGCTGCTTTGGATCTAACCCCTGCTCCTGATGTTGTCGCCCGGTATTGCACGGTTCCGGAACAGGCAGTTCCGAGCGATCCAGTTTCTCTACACCACGCCTCTCGCGCCCCTCCTTTCGCTTCGCTCTAGTTTGGTCTAAGGGTTTCTCACCAACGCGCCCGCTGCTCCACCTGGGTTGCGAAACCGCCTTTTTTCCGGCGGCCTTTATTGGCACTCCAACGACACGGATCCCTTCACCGGGATGGAGGAAGAAATGAAGAGTTTGCGAAGGATTTGGCAGTTGTTCTTAGCGCTGGCACCCTTGCTCCTCGCGGGTTCAGCGTGGGCTCAATTGGGCAACGCAGGGTCGATTGAAGGTGTGGTCAAGGACCCATCCGGCGCGGCAGTACCCAACGCCAAGGTCACGATTGACTATGTGGTGAGCGGCTTGCACCGCGAGGCGACGACCGGAGCGGACGGCACCTTCAAGTTCGTCAACGTGCCCTTCAACACCTATCACACCGTGGTGAGCGCTGCGGGATTCGCACCGTTTACGCAGGATGTGGACGTCCGCTCTGCCGTGCCCGTGAAGGTAGAATTCAGTTTGAAAATTAACAGCGAAGTGACCAGCGTAACGGTTACCGAAAACGCCGGAGACTTGGTTGAGAACGAACCAACGTTCCACACCGACATCGAAAAAGACCTCCTCGAAAAGCTGCCTCTGGAAGGCACCTCATCGCCCTTCACGTCCCTGGTAACCATTACGTCTCCAGGTGTAGCCGCCGATTCCAATGGCTTAATGCATGGGTTGGGCGACCACGCAGAAAACTCTGTCTCGCTCGACGGCCAGCCGGAAACCGACCAATTCAGCAAAGTTTTTTCCAATCAGATTCCGCCGGACTCGATTCAGTCGATGGAAGTGATCTCCGGCGCCCCGCCGGCGGAGTATGGCGACAAAACCAGCCTGGTGGTCAAAGTAACCACGCGCTCCGGGTTGGGAGTAACCAAGCCAACGGGCAGCGTGACCAGTTCTTACGGGAGTTTTGGCACCGCGAACGTTGGATTCGATTTGGCTTACGGCGGCGATAAGTGGGGAAACTTCCTCGCTGTAGATGGCCTGAACACAGGACGCTTTCTCGATCCTCCCGAGTTCGGCGTCATGCACGACAAAGGAAACACAGAAAACGTATTTGACCGCGTCGATTATCAACTAACGAAAGCGGATTCCGTTCACTTTAACTTTGGCTTCACACGTTCCTGGTTTCAAAATCCCAATTCCTTCGACCAGCAATTTCATTTTTGCAATCTAGGCCTTCCTTGCGACGCCACCGGGACCTTCGTCCTCAACAATGTCACCGGCAGCCCTGTAGGGGCCACTGACCAAAGGTCACAGATCAAAACGTTCAACATCGCACCCACCTGGACGCGCCTGATTGGTACGACCGCCGTCTTCACCTTTGGTGGATTCGTACGCAAGGACCTTTATAACTACTACGGAAGCCCCAACCCTCTTAACGATCTGGCCCCCGACCTCCAGGCCGAGAGCGCCAACCAGAGCCGCAAGCTGACCAATGCGGGGCTTCGGTCGGATCTTTCCTACGTAAAGGGGATTAACAACATAAAAATCGGCGCTGTCGTCGAGCACACATTTCTCACCGAGAATGACAGCCTGGCCATCGTTGACCCGACCTTCAACGCCGTCTGCCTGAACGCCGACGGAACTGCCAACACCAACCCCGCTGTGACCAACCAGAATCAGTGCGGAGGTCCCTTGGATCCGGGTGGTTCGAAGAACGTCGCCTCCGCCACTGGCCCGGGCTTTCAGCCTTTCTTGGGCTGCTTGGACTTGACCAGACCCAAGCCCGACGCCAGCGACAACTGCGCCAGTACGAGCAGCATTCCGTTTCTGTTCCACGGCCACAGCGATGTAAAAGAAGTCGCGATGTATCTGCAGGATACGATCACAAAAGGCAGTTGGTCGTTCAACTTGGGCATTCGTGGAGACCTTTACAGAGGCATCACTCACGCCACTCAAGCGGAGCCGCGGCTTGGCATCGCCTACAACATCAAGCCGAGCAGTACAGTACTCCGGCTCTCTTATGCGCGCACTCTGGAAACTCCATTCAACGAAAACCTCGTCATTGCCAGCGAAGGATGTGGCAATCCGGTTATCGTGGGCATTGTGTCGCCCTTCGGCACCACCTGCAATCTCGGAGCGCTCACTCCGGGTTACCGCAACGAATTCCACGCCGGACTCGAGCAAGCCTTTGGAAAATACCTCGTGGTAGATGGTGAATACATTTGGAAATACACCCACAATGGCTTCGACTTCGGCATCGTGGGCGCCACACCCATCACCTTCCCGATCGAGTGGCACAACTCCAAGATTCCAGGGTTTGCCGTGCGCGTGCGCATGCCGAACTACCACGGGTTTTCCGCGCTTGTCGCCATGTCCGGTGTGGCCGCGCGTTTCTTCAACCCGCAAGTCGCCGGAATCGCGTTTTTCCCGTCGTTCAACGTCTTCCGAATCGACCACGACGAGCACTTCAACCAGAACACTCACCTGCAATATCAGCCCTGGAAGCGCGGGCCGTGGTTCGGGTTCAACTGGAGGTACGACAGCGGGCTCGTCAGCGGCGCCGTGCCGTGCTTTGCGTCCACGGCAACGTGCGCCGCATCGACTGTGACAGGTACGAGTGGCGCCGGCGCCGAGGTGAACTTAGTAAACGCCATAACCGCATTGCCGCTAACTGCGGACCAGGAGTACCAAGCTGGATTGATGTGCAATGGCGTCGCAGCAACACCGACGAAGGCGCTCCCTTCGCCTTGCCTCGCCTCGCAACTCACGTCCAATCTGGTCAAGATTCCTGCGCCCGGAACGGAAAATGACGACCACAATCCGCAACGCATCCAGCCGCGCAACCTGTTCGATCTTGGCGTGGGCGATGACGACCTCTTCCACGGTGACCGTTACAAGTGGAGCCTGCGCTTCACGGTCATCAACCTCGACAACAAAAAGGTGCTCTACAACTTCCTATCCACTTTCAGCGGCACCCACTACGTGACTCCCCGCTCCGAAACTGTGGAGCTCGGCTTCCACTTCTGAGCAACCGCTATTTTCATTGACGGTCCTTCGTGCGCTAACAGGTTACGTAAAGACTCCTTTCTTTAGGAGGCGGGGGCTTTCAGCCCCCGCGTAAGTCGCTCGTCATGAATGGGGCTTTGTAGACCCTGGGCTTCAGCCCAGGGCGCGCAGCGCCTCTGAAGTATGTTCTTTCGACTTCTTCCGCAAGCCGCTGAGTCTAAGCCGCACATAGGGTCCGTTCCCGCCGTGCCTCGAGTTTCCAGAAGCAGTCACAAATATCACTCCTAAAGAGGGCCCAATTCTTATCACCGCAAAATTCCCACCTAAAGTTTGGACTCTGCAAAGAGGCAGGGCTACAATAAAGCTGGAGCGGCACTTCGAAGCAGGTGCGGACGCGAAAGCCGTTTGAACCGTAACGAATCTCTGGGGAGCCGCGGATAGCCAACCTGTGAGCACGGCCTGTCCCGCTGGCCTTCCGGAAAAAACCGGGAAGCCAGCGGGGCAGGAAAGCCTAATGGCTGGCTCGTGGCGCCCACCTATTACAGAGGTTCACGGCCTAGCTGCCCACGGCCAAGCAGTCCGCTCTCTTTTTTGTCTTCACACTTCTTCATGCGCGTACTGTTCATTGGAGACATTGTGGGATCGCCGGGACGGGGGATTGTGCGCGACCGGCTGGCGGATATTGTTGCGCAGCGGCAGATCGATTTGGTGATTGCCAACGGCGAGAATGCCGCTTCGGGCTTCGGCATCACGCCGCGGCTGGCGGAAGAGCTGCTGGGCCTGGGCATCGAAGTTTTGACTGGCGGGAACCATAGCTGGGACCGCAAGGAAATAGTGGAATACATTCCGCATGAACCGAGGCTGCTGCGGCCCGCCAACTTTCCGGAGGGCAACCCGGGAAACGGAGTGTTTGTTTGCACAGCGAAAAACGGCGTGAAATATGCCGTGCTGGATTTGCAGGGGCGCGTGTTCATGACGCCCATCGACGATCCGTTCCGCAAAGCGGACAGCGAACTGGCCAAGCTGCCTGAAGATGTGGCCTTTGTGCTTGTCGATATGCACGCCGAGGCGACCAGCGAAAAGCTGGCGATGGGATATTACCTGGATGGGCGCGTCACCGCGGTTGTCGGCACGCATACCCACGTGGTCACCGCGGATGAGCGCGTGCTCCCCGGTGGCACCGCGTATATCACCGACGTGGGCATGACCGGGCCGCATGACGGCGTGATCGGCATGGACCGCAACGGCATCTTGAAAAGGTTTCTCGACGGCATGCCGGCGCGCTTCGACGTGGCTTCCGGCGAGGTGAAGATGAATTGCGTGCTCATCGAAACCGTGGATGAAGGCCCGCGCAACTCCGCCGGCCGCCTGCGCGCGCGCTCCATCGAGCGCCTGCGCTTCTGCATCGACTAAATCCGCAGTGGCTTTGTTCACATCCCGCTTTGGAAGCCCCTTCCCGCACACTTGTCATCCCCAATCAGCGCAGATCCGCCCTCTGTCATCGCGAATCCCCGCGGATAACGACTTTTTCCGCAAACTGTGAAGCCGTGCCCTGACGCGAAAGGACGGTTCTCACACAGTCCCTGAAGCTCCGACCCCCAAGAAACCATTTATGAGAGTTCTCCGGGGCCAAGCTCGGCTAGTCGAGGCCGGCTTTCCTTAGGCGCGTTGTCAGGTCGGATTCGCTTAAGACGTTAGCGTCGTAGGCCACGATTTTTCCGCCCTTATCAATGACAACGAGCGTCGGAATGCCCGGCACGCTGAACTGTTTCGTGACACTTTCTCCGTTCACAAGTGTCGCAAGGCTCTGCCTGTTGCGTTTCAGAAACGCCTGAACGTCTTCGGGCGGTTCGTCGGTGATGCGAAGGACGACGAGGCCCTTGGCAGACCAAGCTTTTTCGAGTGACGCCACGATGGGCAATTCCGCCCGGCAGGGAGCACACCAAGTGGCCCAGAAGTCGAGCAGCACGACTTTGTCACGCAGACCCGCCAGAGAAACTTCGCGGCCATCCAAATCCCGAAGCACGAAGTCAGGAGCCGCAGTGCCAACCATTTTTGCACTCAGAGCCGCCATTTGCTTGTCGTAGTTACTCTTCCTGTCCACAATCCACTGCGGCGGAGCTCCGTTCAGCGTGTAGGAGACGAATTGAACGTCCCAATCCATTTGCAGCGCAGCCTGTGTCGCACTGGCCGGAAAAGTGGTCCGGACAACGAAACGAAGGACAAGATAGGTGGTCTCATCGATCCACACGGTCTGGGGCGAGGGAGCGGGGGCGCGCGGCGAAGCGTCCGGATCGGGCATCTTGAGAATCTCGATCACGTAACATGCGACGCCCTTGCCATTGTGTTCGAGCGTCTCTTCGCGGAGAAACTTGGCGTACTGCAGGTTCTGCGCGATGCGAGCGAAGTAATAGAGAGAAGGGTTGGGAGCACTGAAGCTAATCTGAGGATTTGCGGGTTGCCCGTTATCCACTCTGGTGATTCGGAAGAGTTTCTGGAGGATGCCCAGGCTCTCGTCCGGAGTGATGCCCTGCGCCATCTCTTGCGGCATGGTGAATTGGTATTTGACGCCCTGGAATTCGAAGACCGCATGTGCTTCGATATTGAAATCGTAAGATTTCAGGTTGGCGTAGGTTTCGCTGACCTTGGTCAAGATTTCGCGGGCATCCGGCGATGGTGCCGCCGCAACGCGAGCGACAAGCAGCATCAGCGCCGCTGCGGAACCGAGGATCGATCTCACAGCTTCCCTCCTTCTCGCAACCCGACAACTGGGAAGAGCGGCAGGGCTTCTCAAATTATTGAGCTAACGTCTGAGTATAAACCCGATACATCTTTCGGATGTGCGGTCTTCCGCTGTTGGACTAGGGCGTGTCGGGCGGCATAGTTTTGGTTACATTTTTACCCGGAAATATTTCGGAGTTTTTACAACTTGCGGGGCGGCTCGCGCATCTCTATGAACAAGAAAAAAAGAGAAAGCGGATGGCTGCCTACCCTGCCTGAGGCACACCACCGGGCGCGTGGCCGAGAGTGATCTCGCCGGTGCACGCGACAACTTAACCTAACTGGAGGACCTATGAAGTTGAAGGTAGTAGTGTCTTTGTTGGCTTTTCTAACTTTTTCAGCCGCGGCGGCGTTTGCGCAGGAGACTCCCAAACTGGACGTTTTCGCCGGGTACTCCTACGTGCGCGAAAATCCCGCCACGAATGGAGCGCGAAGCTTCAGCTTGAACGGTGGCAGCGCACAAGCCATCTACCACGTCAATGACTGGCTCAGCGGGGTGGCCGATTTTGGCGGCTACCACAATGGGAACATTTTGGGAACCCGTGCCGATGGGACGCTTTCCACCTATCTCTTCGGGCCGCGGATTTCCGGCCGCAGCTTCCATCGCATCCTGCCGTTCGGTGAGGCGCTGTTTGGCGTAGCACACGCGGGAGCGAATATCGTGGGGACTGGCGTTTCGCGGAACGCCTTCGGGATGGCCGTGGGCGGAGGCATCGACTACCGGTTGAACAACCGCTTTTCGATTCGGCCGCTGCAGGTGGACTACCTGTTGACGCGCTTCCGCGAAGGAACCATCGTTACTGGAAACCAGAACCAGAACAATCTGCGGGCTTCCGCAGGAATCGTTATTCACTTCTAACACCGAGGTGTAAAAGCGACATCTGGGGCACCCACAAACTGGGCTGACTGGCCAGAGGTGTTCGGTTGCCAGAGGCAGAAAGCGGGGCCGCGAAGAAGTAAAGGCAGACGCGGCCCCCTCGTTTTTTTTGGAGGAGCTCAAACGGCCTCGCTGTTGCTGATCTTGGTACAGTCAGCTGACGCGCACAGGCCCTTCGTCAAAACTCAGGGTGAACAGGAGTGCCTGTGCCACCTAGTTTTTTCCCAGGCTCAGTGGTTCATGGTGTAAATGACGGTGATGTACGTGTCGATTTCCACGGGTTGGTCATTCAGGATGGTGGGGCGATAGCGCCATTGGCGGACGGCATCGAGCGCGGACTGGTAAAAGAGCGGATCGCCGCTTACAGCCTGGAGAGATTGGATGGTGCCATCCGTGGCGATGATGGCGCGAAGCTCGACGCGGCCCTCGCGATGAATCTGCACGGCCAGCGGCGGATAAACCGGCTCGACGCGGTGAATCAGCATCGCTGGGGCGAGGTGGGTCATTACGACGCGTTTTGGCGGCTGAGGCCGATTCTCCGCGGGGCGTTTTGGCTGAGGCCTCCCTTCATTCATCGAAATGCATCCCGAGCAAGGCTGGTCGGGACCTGGGCCAGAAGCAAATCCCGGCGGCTCAGGGGCCGCATCAACGGGGCCTTCGTAAACGTGCCCGGGAATGTACGCGGGTTGGGAAAAGGGAGTGCGATTGAAAAAGTGGCCATGGTACGGCTGAGGCCGCGTGCCGGACGTGGGATGGGTCGGCCCGGCGTTGTGATAATAGGGCGGAATCGGAATGAATGTGGTGGTGATGCGCTCCGTTTTGCCGAAAAGAGGAACGAGAATCACCAGGACAAGCGCGACGCTTTGCAAAGCGACGGAAATAGCCAAGGCGCGGCGGCGAATGCGGCGTTCGCGGGCACGCTGCTCGGGATCGCCTTCAACGAGACAACCTTGCAGGGAACCAAAATTCTGCTGCGGACTCGGGCCGGATGGACCGGGCATCACACACCTCCGTAAAAAAGTGCTGCGAGCGAGAACGTGGGCATTTGCGACGCCGGCTTCCTGTGGGGTTGCTCGAAAACCGCAGGAGACCGGCGCCGCGCTCGCAGGGATGTGAGGTGCGCGCGTCCTCAGTAGCGTTTGACACCGCTTAGGCGAACAAGTTCCCTAAGCCGAGAGCGAGGCGGGGGACCTCCAAACACCAGCTCCTGTAAGCAACTGAAAATACAAGCTTTATATTGAGTGAATCCGCGCGCGGCGTTTGTGCATCTTAAGCAGTGTGGACGTGGATTTGAGGAGGGTTTTCGCCATGGAGCGGCGCAATATCGAGACAGTAGGCGTGCGCCGCACGGGTTGGGCCGCTCTGGACCGCGATCCGCAGCAGGACACGGTGGAATTCATCTGTCCGCACTGTGGAGAGCGGGGAGAGAAAAAGGCCCGGCGCGAGCGGACGCAATATCGTTTTACGGACGGCTTCTTGCAGGACCTGCAAGGGGAAGTGACGCAGTGCCGAGCGTGCGGGAAATCGCTGCGCGTGGTTCCTGTAGTCATGCTGCACGATCAGGATGAAACGCGGCGCTTCGAAGCTGTCTTCGAAGACGCGGCGATGACGAAAGCGCATTAATTTCGGTCGATCGAAACGGAAAAGGCGCCCGAGCCGAGTCAGGGCGCCTTTTTTATTTTCAAAAACCGTTATCGCGCCGTCTTAGCGGTAGTAGCGCCAACAATGAAAGCGGCAATCCCAATAGCGGTGAGGCACGACGATGATGC
>OCOJ01033726.1_pt3 | contig 16449 bp, 16 predicted proteins | sample 1539251 | NCBI WGS metagenome assembly OCOJ01 (sample SAMN01911457, study PRJEB22624) | soil metagenome | biome: Soil | place: Malaysia | collected 2012-04-30 | depth RA_metagenome m | reverse complement strand
TCATTCCCCAGGACAAGTGGATCCTCTTTTCTCACCAGATAATCTGGCACGGCCGCCGCGTCTGCGCCGCCCGCAAGCCCAATTGCGCCGCCTGCAACCTCGAATCCCTCTGCTATTCCAAAGACAAGACGTTATGATACAAAAATCTGGAAACATGCCGCTCCAAATCTACATTGAGGCAAAACATAATGAACTGGCAACGTATCCTAGTTGTTTTGAGCTTGACTCTATTCCCCTTCGCTGCAACACCGCAGTCCTCTAAACAGGCGGCAAAGACGCCAAGCCCAGAAGCTTTGGCAGCCGCGCACAAGGCTTCGACTGAGGTGTTCAGTAAACTGTCGGCTGGAAAGTCGGAGGAGGTAGCGGCCTGGATAGCCGACGAGATAGGGTACACGCGCGATCCAGCAAGCAAAATTACGCTGAAGAATGACTTCAAGAACAAGCTTGATTTAATTATGACGAGTCCTCCAGTCACTCCATATGGGAAGATCTCCGGTTATGACCTGATCAGTGAAAGCTATCTCCCTAACAGCAGCCGATATTTCCGACTTATCTATATCAGCTACCACGAAGGTGCGCCTTTGATTTGGGAGTTTCGCTACTATGTAAAACAGGATGGAAAGATCGTGCTGAATTACATTCAGTGGAGTGAAACCAATCCGTTTGAATTCATTGCGAAGCCTGAAATAAGTGAGCTGCGGTGAGCCATTTCTCGGCTCGACTTAGTGTAGGGCTTTAGAAGCTGAGCTGGCCAGTCGCAAAAACTTTGCATCTTTGACACGGGAAAAGAGTCGTGCGATAAGTGGGGCGATGGCAGTTTCGGGGAAGCCACGATTCGCCCCCTCCCAAGAAACGCTGATCGCCGGGCTCACGCTTGTTGCAATAGTTTTGCATGTCGTCCTGAAGTACGGCTTCCACTTCCCTTCCTTCCAGGCCAACTTGCCGCTTTTCGCTGCTCTCCTTATCGGCGGCATTCCGATGGTCTGGGAACTATTCAAGAAACTGTGGAAGCGCGAATTTGGCTCAGACCTGTTGGCAGGTGTATCCATCATCACGGCTATCCTGCTGCGCGAAAACCTGGTGGCTGCGATCGTCTTGCTGATGCTCTCCGGCGGGGCGGCGCTGGAACACTTCGCCACTGCGCGCGCCTCCTCGGTACTCGACGCGCTGGCGCGGCGCATGCCCAGCGTCGCGCATCGCAAAGAAGCGAGCGGCCTAGTCGACGTAAATCTCGCCGACATCCGCATCGGCGATGAACTCACCGTCCTGCCGCACGAAATCTGCCCCGTGGACGGAACCGTGCTCGAAGGGCACGGCATCATGGACGAAGCCTACCTGACCGGCGAACCCTACGAAATTTCGAAAACGCCGGGTTCGATGGTCATCTCCGGGGCAATCAATGGCGAAAAAATGCTGGTGATCCGCGCGGAAAAGCTCGCCGAAGATTCGCGCTACGCCCGCATCATGAAAGTGATGCAGCAAACGGAACAGCAGCGGCCCAAGCTGCGCCGGCTCGGCGACCAGCTTGGCGCATGGTACACGCCCATCGCGCTGGGCGTAGCGGTAGTGGCGGCGCTCGCGAGCGGCCACGCGGAACGCTTTCTTTCCGTGGTCGTGATCGCCACGCCGTGCCCTTTGCTCCTGGCCATTCCCACCGCTATCATCGGCGCCATTTCGCTCGCCGCGCGCCGCGCCATCATCATTAAGAATCCTGCTGTCCTTGAGCAGATCGAAAAGTGCCAGACGCTCATCTTCGACAAAACCGGCACACTCACCTACGGCAGGCCCAAAGTCACCGCCGTTCTCCCCGCCGAGGGCTACAACCACAAACAGGTTCTTCAACTGGCGGCGAGCGTCGAGCAGTATTCGAAACATCCCTTGGCTCTCGCGATTGTCGTGGAAGCCAAAAGCGAAGGCATCGCTTCACTCCCCGTGCAGCACATCAGCGAGCGGCCCGGCGAAGGATTACGCGGCACGGTGGACGGCCGGTCGGTGCAGATCACCGGACGGAAAAAGGTGGAAGCACAAAGGCTCCCGCTGCCGCCGCTGGAAAGTGGCCTGGAGTGCCTCGTCTTCCTGGATGGCAACTACGCCGCCGCGATCCGTTTCCACGACGCCCCGCGCAGGGACAGCGCTTCTTTCATCCAGCACCTCGAGCCGAAGCACGGCGTCGGCAAAGTGATGCTCGTCTCCGGCGACCGCGAATCGGAAGTGCACTATCTCGCCGAAAGTGTGGGCATCACGGAGGTGCACGCCAGCAAAAGTCCGGAAGAGAAAGTCGCTATCGTCAAAGAGGAAAGCGCCAAAGGGCAAACACTTTTTGTGGGCGACGGAATTAATGACGCGCCGGCACTCATGGCGGCCACCGTTGGCGTGGCGTTTGGCTCGCACCACGATATCACCGTGGAAGCCGCCGATGCCGTGGTGTTGGAACCAGCGCTGGAAAAGATCGATGAACTCATGCATATCGGCCGGCGCCTGCGCCGGATTGCGCTGCAAAGCGCACTGGGCGGCATGGCCGCCAGCATCCTCGGAATGTTCGCTGCGGCGTTTGGTTTCCTTCCGCCCATCTGGGGGGCCATCGGACAGGAGGTGATTGACTTGGTAGCGGTGTTGAACGCCGTGCGCGTCGCGCTTCCCACGGAAGACCTGCAGGATTTCTGAGAGATATCAGTAATCGGAATACAGGACCACAGAAGTCCGTCATTCCGAGCTGTAGCTCAGGCCTTTAAGCCTGAGCAATCTGCCCTCAAAATCTGGCTCCTGGCAACACAGCCATTGTCCTCTTCATTTCGACCCGCAGGAAGTGCTCCTGCACGGCCCGGGGGCGGAGGGATTGCTGTTCACCTGATCACTGAGAACCCGTGCGGCTTCTGATATCTGATCGCTGATATCCGTCCAACTACGGCTTGGAGTAGTTCGACGTGGACGACTTCTGCTGTTGCGCACTGGACGACGGCTTTTGCGCCGGTTGCTGCTGCGTGTTCGCGGGTGCCTGCTGGCCCTGCCCTTGCGGCTGCGCAGTATTCAGAATCGAATTAAAGTCCGGGTGAGTCGTCGGCATTGGCCCATCGGTCCCGCTCGTTCCTGGATGTCCCGGAGGCATGCTGCCTGGGGGCATTTCTCCCGGCGCAGGGTGTTGCATCCCGCCCGTGGGCTGGCCCTTGATCACCACCCACTCTTCTCCCTGCTTCTGCAGTTGATAGACAAGCTGCATCGGTGGCGCGCTGGGATCGGAGTTTTTCGCGCGTATCTCCACATTCGCTTCGGCCTTGTCGCCATTGATTGTGGCCTGCGTAACAGTGACCGTCATGTTGTTCACGTTCAAGCCGTTCATCCCCGCAATGTGCTTCACCACGCCATCGCGGATTGCATCCTTATTGTCCGTTTTCGACTTGCAGCCCCCGGCCACAAGCAGGAGCGCCCCGAACAGCGTTGCCAGAAATGCCCGGTACATCCCATTTTCCTTTCGCAATCAACGGATGGAACTGGAGATTGGGTCTCGTCTCATAGTAACGCACCACCTATCCGAATGCGANGTACATCCTATTTTCCTTTCACAATCAACGGATGGAACTGGAGATTGGGTCTCGTCTCATAGTAACGCACCACCTATCCGAATGCGAACCGCACTCCGAGTCTCGAGACTTTGTTCGCGCTTCTGGCGGCTTAGACTCGCCAGCCAGCGAGATGCCGTTATTAGCGGCACCAGGATTGTGCACAGTCGCAGTCCAGTGACCGATTCGTGCACAGTGCGTGCACAGTCGGGGGTTTTAGAGGTTGTTTGGATTGGAGCAGAGTTGAAAAGTGCTTTAAAATGAATAGCGCACTTCNTGTCGGGGCGTAGCGCAGCCTGGTAGCGCGCCTGCCTTGGGCGCAGGAGGTCCCCGGTTCAAATCCGGGCGCCCCGACCACTAACTCACTGAATTACTTGAGGCTCTTCCTGCGCGGTACTTCCATCACCATCCAACTTGGGAACATTTGGGAACAATTGATCTGCGAGCATGTTCACAGCGTCTCTCTGAGCGCTCCCACTGGCATGCGTGTAGACCTCCAGAGTCGTTGCCATGTGAGAGTGCCCCAGTTGAGCTTGCGCAACTTTGAGCGGCGTTCCCTGGGCATGTAGCAGCGTGCCATGGGTATGACGGAGCGCATGCCAGTCGATCCGCTGCAAACCAGCCCGCTTGCATGCGGTGCCGAGTGACTTCTTTCTTAAATTGTCCGCAGCGAGCGGAGCGCCTTGGCTTGTAGCAAAAACCAAAGCACTCGGAGTGTGGTCTGCTGAACGCAAATAGCGCTCTTTCAATTCACGCACGACGGCTGGAGCCAAAGGAACTTCACGTCTACTTGCGCGGGTCTTTGGTGTTCCAAAATGCCCCTTGTAGCAGTCTCTGCTACAAGCAAGGTGCCTCGGAGTAAGTCTATGCGTCCCCAGTACCGGGCAGCCGCTCCGTCGAACGCCTGCGCGTCCTTCCATAGACCCAAGAGATCGGAACATGCAACAGATCGGCTACTTGTTGGATCGTCAACAACCTGTCGAAGTCCCTCTCCCCTGTGGCCCCTTTGTCTGCTTCTCTGAGTGATGATTTGAATGTTTCTTTGATTGAGGGTGGCCGAGCCTTGGTGCTCTCCTCTTGCCGCTCAGTTGCAGACAACGGATCGGACTGTAAAACCGAAGTACTCATTACGCGGCGCGGGGCATGCTGTCTTAACGACGCTGTATTCTCGCGCACTCCGAGTTGGGTCGGACGGAGCTTCATGATTGTTAGACGGCCTTTGCAAGAACCTCTCCTTTGGCCTTTTCGTTGAGGTGGTTGTTGGTGTGTTGGTCTGCCCAGCGCCTGAAGTCTTCATCCTTGCGGAACAACAACTTCAGTGCTTCCGTAATGACGTAGGACGGCGAAGCGTCGATGAACTCAGCGTACAGCTTTAACTGAGCTTTTATCGATTCTTCGACTCGGGCCTGCACGCTGAGGGCCTTGGGTTGTTTTGGTGGCGATTTCAGAATAGGCAATGGTCTCTCCTTTCTTATTCATACAAACTGTCAGACATTTTGTCTGACAGAGTCTCGGCCTGCGGAGAAGGTGTTCGGACGAAATACGTTCAAGACGGAACGACCTTTCCAGAGTTCAACAAGGAGCATCCGCACAGCAAGGTCACCACGACCCGTAGTGCTCTTCATGGCGCGGCAAATTTCACTCGGGAGACTTCCTGGGTCTTGGACAACGAAATCTGAGAATTGGCACCGGTGAGACGTTCTGAATGGTTCTGTAATTGAACATGTCGGTCGCATCAACCTCATCGAAGATCCCGAAGCGACTACGGGCATAGCAACGGAAGCATCTCTTTGTGGGCTGGAGCGACCCCGGGACATTTTGGCCAGCCTTTGGCTGCCAAATAGGGGGTCGCTCCAGCCCATCCGGGTGTTTTGCCCATGTCCAAATCCATTGCCGCGCCATGCGCAACCTTATATGCTCCCAATAACTTCGCGTCACCTGCAGGGTGACGTGAAAGGTGAAGCGTAGGGTGATGATCCTCTTTCGTGCACGCTTCACCCCTTTTAGGACCCACAGTGAGCGGAGAGACGTGCCTATTTACGATGACCCCCTACTTATATAAGGAACATCCAAACGGGAAAAAGTAAGAAAGAATTTTTCCTTTTCGTCAACACCCAGCCCTCGACAGAAGATATCCACCAAGACCCCCTATCTAGTAAAGGAACATCCAGAAAGGAAAAAGGGAGAAAAAATCTTAGTACCAGTACATTTTTTCAAGGACGTGTATCGAGCAACGCGGGGACCACAGGAGCGAGAGGCCGAGGAGATCACAGTTGGAGCTTACGGCCACCATGTTGAGACGTTGCTTGAAGAATCGCCTCCGGATGGCTCGTGACTCGGATGATTTCGGAGCAAATCTCAAACGCACCGGCAAGTCTAGGAGCCGCAAGAAATACCCATGACTACACCGCCCATGATGGCACCCGTAATGCGCAAAATCTGTTTCTGATGGTCCAACTACCTTAAACAGCTGCGAAACCAAGGCTCTTCAGCGAAGCCCTGAGAGTACAAAACGTTGATAAAGAAGGCTAACCTTTAGCAGCTTGGATTGAGAGTGATGGTGAAGCTGAAGTGACCTGCCATTCGGATCCGCAGGCATTTTGAGACTACTCAACAAGCTGGAGATTCAAAGCGATGCGCACTCCGTTCACTAGTACTTGGCTCTTGTCGATGAGTTCCTGATTGGTGATTTCGCTATTGGCGAACTTCTGAGCCAGAGTTTTGGGCAAAAGAAATTCAATCGCCTCGGAGCGCTCCTTGCCCAGAGAAGTGGGACTAAGCGAATTCACCACCGAGAAATCGTAGTAATCCACCGGCACATCGCTGGGAACACGATCCAATATGTCTTTCATCTTGGGTGCAACAAACAAGTCGAAAGTTTGCGCGGCGCGCTTGTAGATGTTGGTCTTATCCAGATCAAAGCGCGTGGAATTCCTCAGCGTCATTTGAAGAACCATCTGCTTGCTGACAACCACGAACGACGGGGGGTCGTAGTCTACAAACCCAAACTGTGCTTGTCCGTCTTTCGAGAGCACATCGAGCTGTGACTGGTATTGCGCCTGCAACTTTTCCGCATCCGCCTGCGTCGCCGCAGGCTTAGCCTGGGACAGGTCCACCTTCGCCGCAGCCATCGCGGACGCTCCGGCCGTGTTCCCCTCGGCGGAAGATGGCAGAAGGTTGGGATTGCTGCGAAGCAGGCGGCTCGCCGAAGTGGAGGAACTCGCCGACGATGTGGCATCGACCGGTTTGGATTTTGCGCGCACCTGTTTGTCCACCATCGTTGGGTCGCGGTCCAAGAGGGACAGACCGTAATCTTCGCCCCCGAGATACACGAGGGATCTGTCCAGAATTTCCTGGCGCGCGTTGTCGTTATTTTCCAGCACGATCTGAAAGGCATCCTTGCGGTCCAGCACGACCACAAGGATGTCCTGGCCCTCGTAGTCGTAGCTTTTCTGACGGTCGCGCACGTGGAATGCCACCTCGATGCCAATCGCGTCACAGTCAATGTCTGGTGGAATGTTCTGGGTAATAACCTGCAGAATGGGAAGGAAGACGTCGTGGAATGTCCGCGCCGCCCGTTCATTGCGGGTCATCTGCTTCGAATCGTATGCCGCGTTGTAGTTGCCCGTCGCCTTCAGTACTACACGATCCTTGAAGTTCTTGAACTCCAATCCACGCGTATCCGCTTCTATCTGTTGGGAAGGATCCAGACCCACCACTCGGCTGAGGTAGAACGGAAAAGGAAAGCGGGCCCTAGCTATCTGTTGATTGATAGTTTTCAGCTGGGGAAAATATTGCGCCTCGAGCGCTTTGAGCTGCGGATTCAGGATTTCATTGGGGCTGACCTGGGCAACACCAACTCGGGCACAGGCGAAACTTAGCCCCACCGCAAAAAGGTATTGAAGAGCACGGTTCCCTGTACGTGGGCGCATCATTTTCATCGTTGAATTCTAACATTCACTGCTTGGTCGTGTACTGCGACCCTGGGCGGCCCGGTTTTTGGTAAGGAGGCTGCGCGATAGCCCGCGTGAAGGCAATGACCGCCGTGATTTCCTGGGAGCTTAGAGTTCTCCCGTAAGGAGGCATCATCGCTGACTTCCCCAAGGCGCTACCGCCAAGCGTGATGATGTTCTGCATGTATTCGTCGCTTTCGCTGTTCAGCTTTTCTCCATCGTTCATCAGCGGCGGCGTGGGCATGACATTGCTACGGTTTGAGGGCCCAGCGGGGCTGGCGTCTGCGTGACACCACACGCAGTATTGATAAAAGACACGCTTGCCCTGCGATTCCTGGTAGCCAAGATGGATCAGTTTAGTGCTGTCGTTCCAATCGGGCTCGGTGTCGTAAGCGCCAAACGCCACTTCGGGATTCACGGCCGCAGCGCCTTTCTTGCATCCGGAAATGGCTAGCACGCACAATACACTGCCCACGAGCAGCGCAATCATCAGGAGTTTGGATTTCATCGGCCTGCCCCCTGGCCCGCCACGCGAGCGCTCGCAGTACTCGCGGTGGTCTGAGGCTTGATGCCGGTTTTCAAGGTCATCAGATAGGCCGTTAGCGCCCGAGCCTCTTCTTCCGTAAAATTCCGTCGCGGCTCGATCGTGTCCGCCTGCAATGCCTGCGGGTTCCGCAGCCACGCTTCGATCCACGCCGGCGTCAGCCAGTTCCCTGCATTGTTCAGGTTCGGTCCAACGTAGCCGCCGGTTGCGCCGATCGTGTGGCAGGACTGACATTGATATTTCACTTCGTAGAGTTGCTTGCCCAGGGACACCATTGCCGGCGTGAATTGCCTTGCGTCTACACTGTCAGGATCAACGTCTGGCTTTTGTACAGCCATAGACAAGTACTCCGCCGCGATGGAGGCATCCTTATCGGACATATTGAATTGCGGCATGCGCAGAATCAGCGTGGGCCGGATGGTCTGCGGATTCTTCAGGAAGTCCGCAATCCATTTTTTCTGAGCCCGGCTGCCTTCATACGAAAGATCCGGCGCCAGCGTGCCGCCATAGCCATTGAAACGATGACAGGCATAGCATTTGTAACGCTCGAAGACCTGCGCGAAGGCTCCCACAGGCTGAAACGATGAGTCCTTCTTCAGCACCACAAGGTGTTGCAAAGCGCTGGTCGGCGCGGGACCCGTTTGGCTCAGCAAGGCCGTGGTCACCGCGTCGAGATCCGTCTGTTCCCAGTTGTACTGCGGCATGCGCGCGGCCGGATTGACCGATAGTGGATCCTGCAGCTTCGCCTGAATGTAAGACACTAGGTTGTGCTCAATCTTCGCCTTGCTGAATTCCAGTTCCGATGCATTCTTGGCACCCAGCGCGGTCAAGTCTGGACCAAAATCTTTTTGCGTGGCGATGCCGTTGAGCGCATGGCAACTCGCGCATCCCTTTTCCGCGAAAAGCCGCTTCCCGGTCCTCACTTCGTCTTCCGTCGCCGCTCCGAGTTGCGGAACACTCGTCAGCAGGTCGGAGTCCGTGAGCTTGTTCATGACATATTGCGAGACCTTGTAGAGATCTTCGTCGCTCCAGCCGTACCGCGGCATGTTGCTATGTTCCAGGTAGCTTTTCGGATTTCGCAGCCATGCGATCAGCCATTCTTCGTTGACCTTGGTGCCGACCTTGGTAAGTTCCGGCCCGATCTCGCCACCGATCAGCTTGGTTTCCCCGGCGCGGGTCACCGCCAGGGAATGACAGGTGGTGCACATCATCTGCCGGAAGCGCACTTCGCCTTGCGAAATTAGATCCGGCTTCTTGCTCCATGCTGCAACCACCGCCGGGTTAATTTTATATTTCTCAATCGGCTTGGCCTTCTGAACACTCAGGAACGCCGAGAGCGCCCGAATTTCCTCTTCCTTCAGCCGGAATTTTGGCATGCGTGGCTCGGCCTCAGTCTCATAACCGTTCATGGTGACGTTCCCATCTTTATCGACAATCGTGCGCGGCTCCTTCAGCCACTTGTAAATCCACTCGCGCGTCACTTTATACCCGACGCTGGAAAGATCGGGCCCGAGGGCGGGGCGGTCGAGATTGTTGAGTTTGTGGCAACCCTGGCAATTCAGGTGTGTCAGCAGTTCTCTACCGCGCGCTAGCTGTGGAGTTTCTTTCAATTCCGCCTGATGGCAACTTCCGCAGGAGGCTTGGACAAAGTGGGCGGGGAGAATGGGTTGTTCCCACGCGAGGGTCGTCTCGTGGGCTTCCGCCACTTCGGTTGCGGGCCCCTGGCCGCGATGGCAGATGGTACAACCCCACTGCCGCACATTGTGGGGAACCGGCGGGTGCGCGCGGAAAGGTTGAGGAACGGAAGCGTCCGCCAGACTCGACTGGGTGATGCCCTGATGGCAGGTGGTGCAGCGGTCTGTCACGTTCATTCCCGGCAACCACACCTGATCAATGCTCGGACTGTAATCGGCAAGAAGTTTTTTCGTGTCCGGCCGGCCCTGCGCGTACTTCACAAAAGAGCGCTTATAAAGCTTCCACTCCGCCCGGAAATCTTTGAGCGGCGAGATCGCCAGCACCACAACGCACAGCACCGTGGACGCGGCGAACGTGAGCCGCAGTCTGCCAGACAGTTTGCCCATCTCTTCAGCCGGCATGTGTCCCCCAGGGCCAAACCCAGGACCAGCCTGGGCCACGGAAAAATGTTCCGACCACCGTCAGGCAAAGGGCCGTCGCGATGAACCAGGTCATCACCCACCAGGAGAGCGGCTTGGTGCGCAGTGTGCTCATCCGCCCGGTGGTTGCTTTCGAAAGATAGGAGACCACCAGCAGTCCCGCGACCAGCACCGTTGGCACGATGATCGTCCACGCGTCAAACACCACCAGCAGGATCAACAGAGCAATCACGACCCCGACGATGAGGCCAAAACGCTTGGAGGCTTGCTCTCCCCAAAGCGGCTTCCCTTCCACGTTCACGTTGAAATAGGGAATCACGATGAGGGCCATAACCACCAGCGTCGGTATGAGAATGCCGGCCACAAAGGGCGGGAAAAAGTGCAGCAATTCCTGCAAGCCCAGAAAGTACCACGGCGCCTTGGCCGGGTTGGGCGTCAACAGGGGGTTAGCCAGTTGCTCGAGCGGCGCGTCCCAGAACANACGAAACCAGCACCATCGCGATGATCAGCACTTCGAATACGATGGCCTCGCGCACCAGCAAGTGCGGGTAGCTCATCACCTTGGGCTCACGTTCGTCTTTCACCTTCGCGGAAGTGTTCCGCGTGATGAAGACAATCCGGCGCGGTTCCTTCTTGGCGTCGGAACTGAATCCTGATTCGATTTTAGTTTTGTCCATCATCATCTTTTGACCGTACCGTCAGTCCGCCGTCCTTCTGCACGCGCCAGAAATGCACGCCGATGAAGAGGAACGCCAGCAGCGGGAGAATGACCACATGAAGCACGTAAAAGCGGAGCAGCGCATTTTCACCAACAATGTGTCCACCCAAGGCCACGAAGCGAACTTTGTTCCCGATGACCGGCATGGCGGAGATGATGTTGGTGCCCACCGTGACCGCCCAGAATGCCAACTGATCCCACGGCAGCAGGTAACCCGTGTAGCTCAGGAACAAGGTAAGGAGCAGCAGAATTACACCGACCACCCAGTTGAACTCGTGCGGCGGTTTGTATCCGCCGCGATAAAACACGTGAAACATGTGCCAGAACACCAGCAGGACCATCAGGTGCGCTCCGACACGGTGCATATTCCGAAGAAACACGCCATTCGACACCACGAAACGCAAATCCTTCATATCGTGATAGGCCTTCGGCGCCGCAGGATGGTAATAGAACATCAGGAGCACACCGGTCACCACCAGGATGATGAACAGCAGCAGCGAGAGCGAACCGAGATAATAGGCCGCCCGCACGCGCAAGGACTTCTCGCGCACTTTCACCGGCAGCCAGTGCAGGAACAGGTTGCCGAATATCGCGAGGCTGCGTGTGCGGTTGGTGATGGCCGGACCGCGCCGGAAGATGGACTTCCAAACCCGCGTCGTCCGAAGGCTTTCGAGAGCGCGATGGAACGAAGTGGCCATGGTTTTCCTCAGGCCTTCAAGACCTGATCGGCTTTGATGATTTGCAGCTTATCGACCTGCAACTCGCCGTCAGCCGTCAGGTTGATCGCGTAGTGCGGCAGTGGGCGCGGCGCGGGACCTTCGATTTTCTTGCCGTTCGGCTGGAATTTGCTGCCGTGGCAGGGACAGGCGATCATGTTCGCTTCCGGTTTCCACTGAGTGATGCAACCCAGATGCGTGCACNGAAGTGGCCATGGTTTTCCTCAGACCTTCAAGACCTGATCGGCTTTGATGATTTGCAGCTTATCCACCTGCAACTCACCGTCAGCGGTGAGGTTGATCGCGTAGTGCGGCAGGGGGCGCGGCGCCGGACCTTCGATTTTCTTGCCGTTGGGCTGAAATTTGCTGCCGTGGCAGGGGCAGGCGATCATGTTCGAATCCGGTTTCCACTGGGTGATACAGCCAAGATGCGTGCACACCGCCGAGACCGCGTAAAATCCCGTCGGTGTGCGCACGATATACACCTGCTGGTCTTGCAAAAAGGTCACAGAATTCACCGGGTAGAGATCCGGATTGCCAGCGCGAAACGTTGTCGAAGGCTCGAACAGAACATTGGGCGAAAAATATTGATAGGTGAGCGCCGTACCACCGAGTCCCGCGACTCCCAGCGCGCCCAGTGTCATTTCGTTGAGAAAATCCCTTCGTGACAATTCGGGCCTTCCGGCCTTAGGTTGTGGCGCAGCGCTTTGTTTGGCGTCGTTCATGGCTTTAGAACAATCTCCTCATACAGATGCAAGTCAGGATCCTGATCAAATACCTCGAAAGCCTCCATCGAAATAGTGTTTGCGGGGCAGCGTTCCGCACAGAGGCCGCAGCGGATGCAGATCGTTTCATCCTTGACCATCACCGAACCCTCCACCTCGTTCAGTTCCGCCGGCGAGATATGCTGCAGGTCCACGCTGCGAAGTTCCCGTTCCTTGCTCACCCGTTCTTTTTCTTCTTCGGTGAAGGCAAAATCCTTCAAGGGCACGAGCGACAGACAATTCTCGGGGCAGACATCCACGCAACCACCGCACAGGATGCACTCTGTGCCCTCGGCTTCATTGCCTTCGAAAATCGTATTAATCCAGCATTGCAGGCAGCGGCTGGCTTCGCTGCGGGCTTGCTCTTCCGTGTAGCCGGTCTCGACTTCCGCGACTCCCGTGCGGCGCTCGATCGGCAAAGCCGGCACCTCCAGCCGCGAATACTCGTCATAGTGGGCGGCCATTTCGTGATGGTTCAGCACGGTGATCTGCACGTACTTTTCTTTGGGCTTCCATTCGGGTCCGCGCAGAAACTTGTCGATTTCCACTGCCGCCTTCTTGCCGTCGGCAACCGCGTTGATGATCAGGCGTGGACCGAAAGCAATGTCGCCCGCGGCGAAGATTCCGGGCGCCGTGGTCATCAGCGTGTCCGCATTGATTTTGAGCGTACCCTGGCGCGTCGTTTCGATACCATCCTCGGGCTTCAAGAAGGAAAGGTCCGACGCCTGGCCGATCGCCAGAATGACCGTGTCACACGGAATTACAAATTCTGTGCCCGGCTCAAACTTCGGGTTGAAGCGCTTGTTCTCGTCAAAGACAGAGATGCACCTGACGACTTCCAGGCCGGTCAGTGTCCCGTTCTTCCCTACGAATTGCTTCGGGCCCAGTGAAGGTCGCAGCTTCATTCCTTCCAGCAAACCCTCATGAATCTCTTCTTCGGAGGCCGGCATTTCTTCGCGCGATTCGAGGCAAACTAGCTGCACCTCCCGCGCACCCATGCGCAGCGCCGCCCTCGAAACGTCCATGAATTCCTTCATGGCAACATCCATTTCGCTGGATGTCAGCTCATTGGGAAGCACCACAGAGGCCATGTCGGTCACGAGCTTCTGCTGCTGCTCGCGCATCGCTGATCGCGCCACGTCAATGGCCACGTTGCCGCCGCCGATCACCACGACCCTCTTGCCTACTTCAAAGCGGTACCCCAGGTTCACATTCAGAAGAAAATCGATCCCCTTAACCACTCCATCCAGTTCATGTCCCGGAAGGATCAGTTCGCGGCTGCGGTGCAGTCCAAAGGCCATCAGCACCGCCTTGTATCCTTGTCGCCGCAAGTCATCGAGGGTGAAATCCCGGCCGAGTCTCTTGTTCAACTTCAACTCCGGCCCAAGGTCCAGAATTTCCCGAATCTGGGCCTGCAAAACATCGCGCGGCAAGCGGTATTCGGGGATGCCCAAATGCATCATGCCCCCCGGCACGGCCGCCGCTTCGAAGATCGTCACGGTATAGCCCAACAACGCGAGATCGTGCGCCGCAGACATGCCCGCCGGGCCCGAGCCAATGACCGCCACTTTCTCTGGGCGTCTTGCGATTTTCTTGTCGGCGAAAACGTCGATCGGGTTCCTCGACTCGGGTCCGTACCGTTCGGTAACAAACCGCTTCAGCGCTCGAATCGAGATGGGTAGGTCAAACTCGCCGCGCCGGCATGCCGGTTCACAAGGGTGCCCGCAAACGCGACCGCAGATAGAAGCGAACGGGTTGGGGGTCCGGGCATAGCGGTAGGCTTCTTCATACCGTCCCTGCGCGATCAGCGAGACGTAGCGCCCCGCCTGTGTGTGCACGGGGCACGCCTGCATGCAGGGAAAGTTAGACTCCAGCCATTCCAGATCAACGAGCTTGGCGCGCGCTGTCATCCGTTTCGCCTCGGACCCCAATTTCCGCTTGCTTATTTTTTGACTGTCAAATCGGCGGTCACTGCGCCAGCGCCAACCTCGACGGCCTGCGTGGTGACTTTGCCGTCTTCGCTCCAGGTCTTCAGCGTGTACTTGCCCGGGGGAACGTTCCTGATTTCGTAATTGCCGCTTTTATCTGTCACCGCGAAATACGGCGTCGGAACGACGACGATATACCCATTCATTTCCGGATGCACGTTGCAAAGCAGGCTGGCGACCCCCACGTCGTTAAACTGGAAACTCTTCTTCTCCCCTTTCGGCCAAGTGCCGAGGTTATGAGCCAGCTTCTTGTTCCCACTGATACTGGGCCAATACACGTTGTGGCCAACGGGATCGCTGTTCAGAAATTCCACCGTAGTCCCTACCTGCACCGCCATCACGTGCGGCGAAAACGTCATTTTTGTCTGATCCATCACCGGCTTGGCCGTCGGCGGCTCAAACTTCTTATCGGGAATTGTGTCGACATACACCGCAATGTTTTCCGCTGACTTGAGCCCTTGTACGCTGACCTTCCCCTTGATGTCTCCAGCCAGGCCTACGCCCGCCAGGAGAAGCACCGCACCGTTGACTGCTACTGCTTTAGCTGCAAATAGACCTAGCTTCATTTGTTTTTCTCTCTCCTTTGAATTTTCTTCACAAAATTTGTGGGCCTTCCGGTGCTTTCTAGAACACGTAATCGATGCCGGTGACAAACGTGTTTGGCCGGTAGTTCAGGAGGTTGCCGGCGGCATCGGTGTAGGGCACGCCCCAGTGACGTGTGTATTCGCCGACTATCTTGATATTCGCCCTAACCAGGATCTGGTACCCGGGCCGGAAATCGTTCCGCGTTCGCGCCGCAGACATGGGCATGCCATTGAAGTAGTCAGAAGGAGAGTTCACAAAGTCGTATCGCAGTGTCGGGATTAACCAGGGGTAAATCCAAAAACTTGCAGCAACAAATCCACCTGTGAACGTCACCGCATGAGCGCTGGCGATCGTTGCCGCCGTTGTGTCCACCATGTGGTTGTTGTCATGCCCAACCATGCCAACCCCGTAGAGCTCCAACTTCGACCGGAAGCGGAATCGCAGGTCACCGCCTGCGCGGTAGAAGGGCTCGGTGATGGTGCCCGTAAACGGAAACACGGAGCCCCCAAAATTCTGCTGGTTCCAACCCTGATAATAGAAACCGCCCACGCGAATGGAAGTATGGTCATGCGGACCAGTTGGTCCCGCAGCCTGAATTGCGTGGCGGCTCTGCGGATCGCGCTCCAGATTGAATTGGTAGGAAGTACGAAAATAGACGTCCTTAGTATTCCTTGTAAAAAGCGTGTTTGCGAGACCATAAGCCGATCCTGTGCCGTCCACGACGGCCACCGACCAGGTGAAGAGCCCGTCATTGGGATAACCCCCAAATTCAATGCCGCGCTGTGGCGAACCAAGGTTGAATGAGTTGTTTACCGTCTGGCACGGAACTGGCCTCGGGGTCACGCTGCAGGAGTTCTGCGCCAGCGTTGTCTCGCTGAAGACGTCGTACCCGGAGAGATAGGGTGTCCGCGCCTGGGTAAAGGGGATGTCCAGTTCGAATTGTCCGAATCGCACGTTTAGGGAATCCTTGGGCAGGTGGAAGACGCGTCCGATGTCGTTGTACTTCAAATAACCATCGCCAAGGCCGCCATTCGCGCCGGAGGCACCTGCAGAAATGTCGTTGTCAATCCAGAACGAGAAGTTCTGACCCATGCTGCCCGCGCTGATAATGGTGAACGTGTTCGGAACGAACAGGTCGGTTCGTGGTACGTACGCACTCGCTTCCACCGCTGGTGGTTGTTTGGCGTTCCAGTTGAAATTGCCTTCATAGCGGAAGGCGATCGGGATCGTGCCAGGGATTTCGCCCGGATACACCGCCCCGGGGAACGCTTCCTTCTGCGCTTTGGAACCGAGAAGCACGGGCTCCTGCTTCACAAAGGTTTCGTCGTCTGTGGGAAACTTGAAGCCACGCTTCTTGAACGCCAGCCCGAAATCGTTCAGCTCCGGGTAGTTGTTGTGACACGTCGTACAAGATGTCTGGTATTTGCGTGAGAATGCAGGAATAGCCTTTCCCGAAGGCACGATGAGTAAGAGCAACGATCCCACGACCACACTGACGACGAATCCGAGC
>OCOJ01003733.1_pt1 | contig 16460 bp, 13 predicted proteins | sample 1539251 | NCBI WGS metagenome assembly OCOJ01 (sample SAMN01911457, study PRJEB22624) | soil metagenome | biome: Soil | place: Malaysia | collected 2012-04-30 | depth RA_metagenome m | reverse complement strand
CCTTCCCTAAATCGCAGCAGCGGGCCGGGGAACTGGCCGTTATAGGTGATGGTGGAGAGGATGCGGTTCGGCGCGATTTCAATGGCAGCGGCTTTGATGCGGATGGTGTAATCCGCCTCGGCGGTGGCTTGCTCCGCAAACAGTCCCCGGGGAGACAGCAGAAGAACGCCAGCGGCAAGACCGGAATCGTGCAGAAAACGCCGTCTCGACTGTCCAAATGTGTCCATGGGAATCTCCTCATTTAGCTTCAGTGCCGTTGCGCGCGTCCAAGGCCCAAGCTCCGCCGCCCGCCAGAATCAGAAATAGAAGCGAACAAAACATCGAAAAATCAGCACGCGCATCGCTGACCATGTACCAGAATCCTTGGTTTGCTCGATTCAGCTCGGGAATCTTCGTCGTCGCGATCGCCGTGGTGATCACGATCAATAGCGGAACGGCCGCGGCTCTCGTCCATATCCCCAGCAGCATGAGAACACCACAGACGATCTCAATTGTTCCCACAAAGTGCGCAGTGAGGTAAGGATGTGGGAAGCCGATGCGGGTGAAACGAAGCACGCCCATATTCGGATCCGTGTACTTCAGGATGCCCTGGGTCAAGAAGATCAGGCCCACGGCCAGGCGGATGAGCACAATCGAGGCCGGACCCCCCGCCGGCCTGAAGAAGAAATGAATCACCGACTTCATCTGTATCTTTCATCCTTTCCAGGGCCACAAACACGCCTGCGGCAGCGCAAACTAGATCAGGAAGCCAAGCCAAGAGCCTCAGCAATTTGCCGATGCAGCCTCCTCCACCGCTTGATCTCCTTTTGCATGTCCGAAACGTCATTTGCCACATGCCATCTTGATGGATAACCCTTCCGGAGTTCGGTGTCGAGGCTTTCGGCGTCTCCTTCCAGATGTTGAAAGAGGTCCTGGATCGAAACGAATTGAGAATTGAACTTTGACCTCTGTTCCAAGAGCATGCCGCTCTCAAAGGCGACTTCGGCCTCCCAGAAGGCCTTCAGGTCACCGCGGAGACTGTAGAGCTGCGCTCGGCTCCTTTCCGCATCCAGTTGCCAAGTCCAGGTACGGCCGGGAATCATTGCGGCAACCTCACGCCTCAGGTGTTCTCCCGCTTCGAGGCACTCCGTATGAAGCGTCTGCAAATCCTTCCTGACCCGCGCCTGGGAGCCGGCAACCGGCAATGCGGGCTCGCGTACCTGCATACCGTCGGCACCTCCGAGGCCACAGTGCTCCGACAAATCGGCACCAGCAAACCAGCCCGCCAAGCCGGAGAAACCTACGCAGGCCGCCAGTAGCAGTCCCGTCATAAACCTAGCCCAACTTTGACGCTGGCCGATTACGTCCCCACGTGTAATACAGCCCGAGGTAACCAACCGCATGCCGTTCGCCAGAGATGGTGTGGCCGGCCATGAAAAGGAGGCTCAGATTCTCCCGAAAATTGAAATATCCGCCGGCGTCGGCGAATGTCGTTTGCCGAGCGCCCACGGATTGGGCCTCCTGGTGATAGACCTCTGTCCCGAGAACAAGTCGCTTCGAGATTTGCCGCTGCAACACTCCGCCCGCGAACAGCGATTCTTTTATTCCCCGTGCGCGGTTAATCTGGTATCCGGCGCCGCCGTAGACCGTCCACCGGCCGTAACTCTTCTGCACCCATAACGGCAAACGCGCCCAGACCTTTCCGTTTCCCAATCCAAGCCGGCTGTTCCCGCTTGGAATCTCAACCAAGGGGAATATTCCTACCTGTGGACGATTCTTACTTTCTTGGAGACACCTGTACTTGGCCCCGACTTCGATATCGCCGATGCCGTAAGCACCCCCTGGCTCAATGTATGCGCCCGGAATGATCATGTGGAGTTGCAGGTTCGGAGCAACTCCCGCGTTGAACTCCATCGCAGGAAGTTCCCATTGGGTCATGACGCTCCAGTGGTCGGCAGTACCGAAGAGGTAGGCTTCGTAATGGCCCCAGGGCACGGTCTCCGGGTCATCCGGAAAAAACGGAGGTCCCGCCTGTACCGGTAGCGCCAGTAGAAGGCTCAGGAAGAGAGTCCAAGTAACCAGGCCGTGGACTCGCCTGGCACGCTTAGATCCGTCTCGCAAACCGGGACGAGGTTGTCCTTTCTGAGATCCGCTGAGAAGGCCGGGTCTCGAAAAGTTCGCCCAGAAGTTCCTGCACCCGTTTTCTGGCCACATGCAAAGCCCGCCGGCCCTCAGCCGTCGCCCGGTAGACCCGGCGGATTTTCCCCGCTGCGCGCTGCTTGCCGGAGCGTAGAAGCCCCTTCTCTTCCAGCCGGTGGAGCAGGGGGTACAGGGTGCCCGGGCTGAGCTTGTAGCCGTGCCGCGCCAGTTCTTCGATCATGCCCAGGCCAAAGACTCCTTCGCTGGCGGCGTGGTGAAGAATATGCAAACGAATCAAACCCGAGTATAAATCCTGCCCGTGCGCGCCGTGGCGCGGTCCTGAAAGCATTATCGGCATGCGATATCGAAGCTGGATAATACATCTGGCCCCCTGCGGGCGCAAGCCCCGCAAAGCGCTCCGGCACCGGAGGCGCGGCCTGCCCGCTTGCCCTTTCCAGCTGCGCCATTCACGCTGGACGCGAGAAGAGAAACTGGCGAGAATGCCTGCGGGAGAACAGTTGCGATGAGGATGGTGCGAATGCTTGCGGCAGCGCTTCTGGCGGCGCTCAGTGTGTGGCCGGGCGCCGCACAGCAGGGCTTGCCCGAGGGCGTGCAGAGAAGGCTTATCCGCAGTGGCCACGAGTCCCACGCCTACTTCATCTACAACCCGCCGAAAGCGGACAAAGATAAGCCCCTGCCGCTCATGCTGCTGGTTCCCTCGGCCGGCCTGACCGGCCTCAACGAGATGGCGGGATGGAATAAGGTGGTGGAGGCCAATCCCATGATCCTGGTGGGCATCGACGTGGGAATGCTCTCCGCGGACTGGGACGATCTCTTCGACCATCCGGAATGGGTTCACGGCGCCGTCGAGGAAGCTCGAAAGGTGCATCCCGTGGACGGGCGGCACATGTACATCTGGGGCGAATCATCCGGGGCCGCGTTCGCCTTTTACTTCGCCTTCCTCGAGTCGCAGTATTTCGCCGCGGCCGCGGTGCACGCCGGAGTGATTCGCAATTTCCGTTTCCAGATGGCGGATTTCGCCGCGCGGAAAATTCCCATTGCTTATTACATCGGCACGCGGGATGGCTGGTGGACTCTGGAGCAGACCCGCTCGGTTCGCGATGCCCTTACCCAGCGCGGGTTCCCGGTCCACTATGTGGAGCTCAAGGGCGCAGACCACAATTTCTTCTCGCACATGGACGATGTGACCGGGGATGCGTGGGAATATCTAAGCCAGCAATCACTGGAAGCTGACCCCAAGTTCGAACCTCTGGACATGGCCAGGATCAAACACGCCCTGCGGTGAAACCGCTTCACGCGTCGGATAGGGATTCGTCGAAGCCGGAGGGCTCGGCGATTTCCTCTTTCTCCAGCAGTTCACCGCAATCCAGGCATTCCACGTACTCGGCGTCCTGATCCTTGGCGATCAGGCGCACGCGGCGGTGCGGGCAGGGAGGCGCTTGCGGCATGAGTGGTTCCTGCTGGCGCTCGCCGCAGCATAGCACAGACGCAGCACAGCCTTCAGGCTGCGCCCGCCGCGGACTCGCTCGGGCGATTCAAGCGGCACAGCTCAACGGTGCTGCTACGGGGGAGCTCCCGCATCCGCCGCCGCGCTGTAGGAAGAAAGCGCCGGGTGGCGCAGGCCATGGCGGCGAATGAAGTAAATCACCAGCAAGAAGGACAGCGAGCCCGCCGCCATCACCGCTACGGCAAACTGCAAGCCGAGCTGCAGATCGAAAATGTCCGAGACGTTGCCCACCAGGCTGGGGCCAAACGCCCCGGCCAGCTGCGTGACAAACATGTACAGTCCGACGGAAGTGGCGTAGGCGCGCGGGGGCATCATGTCGTGAATCATGGCGGTGACCGGGCCGTGATACCAGGACATGAAAAATGCCGCCAGGCCGAAGCCCAGGAGGAGTTGCAGGCGGTCGTCGGTGGCCAGCCCCCACAAGAGAAACGGTCCGGCACAAAGGAAGCCCAGGGCCACGCCGATCACCCGCCCATAGGGCATGCGCCGCTGGAGGAAGTCCGCCACGGCGCCGCCTACCAGTGCGCCGCCCACCAATGCCACCAGTCCCAGGCTGCCCAGCAGCAGGCCGGCCTCGCGCATGCTGAAGTCCTTATAGCGCACCACGTAGTCCGGCCCCCAGGTAACAAACGAAACCGTGGCAAACGTCACCAGCACGCCACTGGCGATGAGCGCCAGATAGGCCGGCACGCGCAGCAGGTGTGTGACGGGCACCAATTCGGTTTTCGGACCGCGGGGCGGATCATCCAGCCGCAGCGCCGCCAGCCCCAGGAACAGCCCGGGAATGGCAATCACCGCAAAGGCCCAGCGCCAGCCGCTGGTATCCGCCACGTATCCGCCCAGGGCCTGTCCGGCAGCGCCTCCGATGAGCATGCCGGCGGCAAACACCGCCAGAGCGCGCGCTCGCGATTGCGGCGCAAACTCACCGGAAATGAGCGATTGTGCGGCCGGGGCGTAGGCGGCCTCCCCAATCCCCACCAGGGCCCGCGCCGCGAGCAGGGCCAGATAGGTCCCGGCCAATCCGCTCAGCAGCGAAGCCACGCTCCACACGGTTACGCCCGCCGCGATGATGGCGCGGCGATTCACGCGGTCTGCCAGCAGCGCGAAAGGCACAGTGGCCAGAGCGAGCACGATTTGCAGGACGGTCTGCAGGGCGCCGAGCTGCGCGTCCGTGAGCGAGAATTGGTCGCGCAACAGGGGGAAGAGCGGTACGATGACCAGCCGGTCGGCGAAGTTGACGAAATTGATCAGTCCCAGCACCAGAAGCAGGTAGAACCGGCGCTGGGCGGACTGCGCACCCTCCGCGGAGAGGGGAGATGGGAGCAGTGAATTTATGGAACGCACCTCAAATATTCTGCCGCAGCGCCGGGCAGGTCCGCGCCACTCGTTTCCCTGAGGACCAGTGCGGAAATCAACGCCGACCGGAGTGGCACGCGCACTCGCCGGAAATAAGGCTTCTGCAGCGCACGGGGCCGGCATCGCCGGGCCGGCATTAGTATAAAGGGAGAAGGCGGCTGGCGAGAGATGCAAGACGAGCATAGCCAAAGGAGGATCGAATCTCTGCTCTTCTACGGAGCAGTGATTCTGATTTTCTATCTGGCCTACCAGATCTTCGAGCCGTTTCTGCGTCCGCTGGGGTGGGCGGCGGTGCTGGTGGTGTGCGTCTTTCCGGCCCACGAACGCTTGCTGCGCCGGTTTGGGCCGGTGCGCGCCGCGGCATTGAGCACTGCCGGCGTCACTCTTCTGCTCGTGGGGCCGGCGCTGGCGCTTGCCGGAGGCCTGGCAAGCCAGGCCGGCACGGCCGTGCGTTTCCTGCAGGCCGGTTCGGACTGGAGCACGCGGCTCCCTCCCGGCGCCCGCCAGGCGCTCGAATGGCTGAAGTCCCGCGGGGTGCCCGGCGTGGAGACCGACCCAATGGCGATTGCCAGCGCGGGCGCGGCCTGGGTGGCTCACCTGGTCACCCGGGACGCCGGCAGCGTGCTGCGCGATGCGGCGAGCGTGGCCTTGAAGGTGTTCGTGGTGCTTTTCGCGCTCTTTTTTCTGTTTCGAGATGGCCCGGCCCTGGTCGCGCGGATGCGCCACCTGCTTCCTTTCGACCAAGGCCGCAGCGCCCAGATTCTGGCGCAGACGCGTGATCTGATCTTCGCCAGCGTCACGGCGAGCCTCTTGATCGGCGCCTTGCAAGGGACGCTGGGCGCGCTGGCTTTTGCCGTCGTCGGGCTTCCCTCCCCGGTCTTCTGGGGCGCGCTGATGGGTCTGCTGGCTCTGCTCCCATTGATTGGCGCCTGGCTGGTATGGGGGCCTGCGGCGCTTTGGCTGGCAGCGGAGGGGGAGTACGGGAGAGCGGCCATTGTGGTGATCGCCTGCGCCGGCGTGGCCGGTACGCTGGAACACTTTGTGCGTCCCATGCTCCTGGGCGGCAGAGCGAGAATGAACGCCTTGCTGGTGCTGCTCAGCATTCTGGGGGGAATCAGCGCGTTTGGATTGCTGGGCTTCGTGCTGGGGCCGATTGTGGTGGCGCTGGCTACGGCAATTCTGGAGGCGTACACCACACCGGAAGGCTCCCCATCGCCGGGCTGATCGCGCTAGGCAGGAAAGGCATGCGCCGCCAACAAGCGCAGCCTGGCATATCATAGGCTGTCCTCGGAAGCGGGATCGGCAAGGCTGCGCGCCGATCGCTTCGCCGGCAGGCGGCCGGATGTCTCTTTCGCCTCCCGCGATTGGGATTGCAGCCGCCGCTATGCTAGAGTCTGCCGGAAAATGGCGCTGCCTGAATCTTCGCAAGCGGCTGGAACCGAAGCTCCTGCCGCGAACAACCCACCGCCCCCGGCGGGTCTGGCTGCACCCGCGGGACTCCCGGAAGAACTCCCGGCGCCGCGCCTGCGCTGGCGCTGCGATCCGGCCGGGATCCCCTTCGAAACCACTGCGGATGCGGAGCTGGCCGAGGGAGTGATCGGCCAGGACCGCGCGATCCGCGCCATCCAGATGGGCCTGGAGGTGGGCGCTCCGGGTTACAACACGTTCGTCTGCGGGCTGGCCGGCTCCAGCCGCGGGGGACTGATCCAACGGATGATCCGCGAGCTCGAGCCGCACACGGAACTGGCCCCGGACCGCTGCTATGTGAACAATTTCAAGGCCGCGGACCGCCCGCGCCTGCTCACGCTTCCCCGCGGCAAGGCGCAAAGCTTCAAGAAGGACATGGACGCGGGCATTGATTTTCTGCGCCGGCGCATCCCGCAGGTCTTCGAGGGCGAACCCTTCCAGCGGCAGAAGGGGCGCATCGTGGAACGCTTCACGGTGCGGGAAAAGGAGCTGATGGACGACTTCACCCGGCGCATCGCCAAGGAGCAGTTCGCGCTGGGCCGCATGCAGGTGGGCGCCGTGGCCCTGCCGGAGATCTTTCCGGTGCTGGATGGACAGATGGTGCCGGTGGAGGAGCTGCCCAAGCTGGTGCAGGAGGGCAAGCTCGAGACCAACATGGCGGAAACCATCGAGCGCAAATACGACCAGTTCCGCCAGGAATTTACGGTGGTCTACCGGAAGACGCTGCTGCTCTCCCGCGAACTGGCCAGCGAGATGAGCTACCTCGAGCAGGAGGCCGCCTCCGTGCTGGTCGACGGGGTGATCGCCGAACTGAAGGAGAAATACCCCGGTGAAACAGTCAGCGTGTACGTGGAAGAGGTCCGGCAGCACATCCTGGACAACCTGAACCTCTTCAAGGACCGCGAGGGGGAAGAGGGAGACGAGCAGCATGGGCCGGAGGAACCGGAGCGGCGCCCCGGGCCGGAGCGCGATCCCTACCGCGTCTACGGCGTGAACGTGCTGCTGGCCCACGAGCCGGATGAGTCCTTTCCGGTGATCTTCGAGACCGCGCCCACTTACGTGAACGTGTTCGGCAGCATCCACCGCAACTACGATCCGCGCGGCATGTGGAACTCGGACTTCATGGATATCCGTCCGGGCTCCGTGCTGCGCGCCGACGGCGGTTTCCTGATCATGTACGCCATGGACTGCCTGACCGAGGCCGGCGTGTGGCGCACGCTCAAGCGCACGCTGAACCACGCCAAGCTGGAAATCCAGCCACTCGAGTACCTCTTTCCTCTCGGTGGCTCGGCGATGAAGCCGGAGCCCATCGACCTGACCACCAAGGTGATTCTGATCGGCGACCGCCAGCTCTACGAGCTCTTGTTCGCCTACGAAGAGGACTTCAAGAAGATCTTCAAGGTGCGCGCGGAATTCGACGAAGAGATTCCCATGTCGGATGAGGTTCTCCGGCTTTATGGCGGGCACCTGCGGAAGCTCTCCGGCGACGAAGGGCTGTGCGCGTTTGACCGCACGGCCGTGGCCGTCCTGGTGGAGTACGGCGTGCGCCTGGCGGGGCGGCGCAACAAGATCACCGCGCGAATCAACGAAGTGCTGGACCTGGCGCGCGAGTCCTGTTACGCGGCGCGGCAGGCCGGCGAGACCCCGGTGACCGGAGAGCACGTGCGCATGGCCTTGCGCTCCATGATCGAGCGCCACGCGCTGGTGGAAGAGAAGATGCGCGAGATGATCGCCGAGGGCCTGATCCTGATCGATACCCAGGGCGCGCGCACCGGCGTGGTGAACGGACTGAGCGTGTTCGAATACGGCGGCCACAATTTCGGCAAGCCCTCGCGCATTACTGCCAGCGTCTCCCTGGGCAAGGCCGGACTGATCAACGTGGAGCGCGAAGCCAACCTGAGCGGCCGGCTGCACGACAAGGGCGTGCAGATTATTTCCGGATACCTGCGCGGAGTTTTTGCGCAGGATAAGCCGCTCTCGCTTTCCGCGAGCCTGTGTTTCGAGCAGTCCTACAGCGGAGTGGATGGAGACAGCGCCAGCTCGACGGAAATCTACGCCATCCTCTCCGCGCTCTCCGGCATACCGCTGCGGCAGGACATCGCCGTGACCGGCTCGGTGAACCAGCAGGGTGAGATCCAGTGCATTGGCGGCATCAACGAGAAGATCGAGGGCTTCTTCGACACCTGCTGCATCAAGTCTCCCGAGGGCCTCAGCGGGCAGCAGGGCGTGATCATGCCGCGGGAAAACGTGGAAGACCTGATGCTGCGCGAGGACGTGATCGAAGCCGTGGCCGCGGGCAAGTTCCATATCTACCCGGTCAAGCGCATTGAAGAAGGCATTGAAATTCTCACCGGCGTGCGCGCCGGCGCACGCAGCTCCGGCGGCAAGTTCGAAGAGGGCACGGTGTTTGCCCGCGTGGATGACCGCCTTCGCGAAATGGTGAAGAGGCTGAAAGAGTTTGAGTAGCAGGCAGCGCCGGCACTCCTGCCTGCGAGGATTTTCCGGCAGCACCGCGCGCTCCCTTTCATCCCGCATTCAAACGCGCAGGCCGAAGCTTGCTGCGTGCCACTGGATGCGGCATGCGCGCAGGCAAGAGTGCCTGCGCCACTCCGCCTACTTCTTCTCCTCCAGCTCGCTGGAGCCCAGCAGTGGCGAATCCTTCGGGAAGGGCTCGCCCCATAGGTAATGGCGGAACCAGTCCAGGTTAGCCTGCAGCACGGCGCGGTTGGATTTGGGCTTGGTGATGCCGTGGCCGAAGCCGGTATAGAGAATCAGCCTTGAAGGCACGTGCTCATCCTGAAGGCCGCGATACAGTTCGAAGCTGTCCGGCACGGGCACGCGCTTGTCGTTGCTGCCGAGCTGGATCAACGTGGGCGTTTTCGCATTCTTGATGCTGGTGATCGGCGAGGTCCCGGCGTAAATCGCCGGATCATCCCACGGCGTGGCGTGGAGATACTGCCGCGTAAACGGCGTGATGTCCGTGCTCACGTAATAGGTCATCCAGTCACTGATGCCGGCGCCCGCGGAGATGGCCTTGAAACGGTCCGTATTCGTGGTCAGAAACATGGAGATATATCCGCCCTGTGACCAGCCCATGGCGCCGAGCTTGGCCGGGTCCACCAGGCCGCGGGCGATGAGCGCGTCCACACCGCTCATCACGTCCCACATGTCGCCCACGCCCAGGTTGCGCACGTTGAGCGCGCGGAAGGCCTCGCCGTAGCCCGCGCTGCCGCGGTAATTCGGCCTCAACACCAGCGCGCCCTTGGCCAGAAAGGCCTGGATGGGATAGTAGGTGTCTCCCGGGTTCAAGAGCGGCTCGGAAATGCCGGTGGGCCCGCCGTGAATCACCAGCAGCAGCGGATATTTCTTGGCCGGGTCGAAATCCGCCGGCTTGTGCAGCACGCCCTCGATGGTGGCGCCGTCCTGGCTTTTCCAAGATACCACCTCGACTGTGCCCAGCTTCCAGTCTTTCACCTGCGCGGTCATGTCCGTGAGCTGCCGGGGCGCATAGCGCGCCACCGGAGACACGTAAACTTCGGACATGTGCGACGCGTCTTCGGCGATGACCGCGACCGTCGAGAAATCCCTGGTGAACGATTCCTCCTCCAGCACAATCGCGTCCGGCGCGCTGATGCGGTTGAAGCTCCCGGTGCCTGGATCCAGCCGGAAGAGGTGGGAGTTTGTCTTCGCGAGCCCGGCAAAGTAAATTCCGTCGGGGCCCCAATCGAGCAGGCGTGGGTCTTCGTCGAACTTTGCGGTTAGGTCGCGCACGCCGGCAGGCGTGCGGACGGACTGCGCCAATGCCTTATCCACGTCCACCACAGCGATGTGGCGGTTCGCATAGTAGAAATACTGCTGACCCAGGGCGGTTGAGAACGCGAGCTGCTTCCCATCGGGAGAAAAAACCGGGTCGCCATCCGGTCCGTCAAGCCCCACAAGGAGGTTCACGGAAATGTCGTGCGCCAGGTCCGCCAGGTAAATGTCTTCGTCGCCGCGGTAGGCCAGCATGGGTTTGTGCGTGGCGGCAAAGGCGATGCGTGTCGAATCCGGCGACCAGGCGAATCCGGTTACATTGAGGGAGGCGTCTTTGGTGATCTGCCGCGCCTCGGCCGGCGCGTCATTCTTCAGCGCCGTGGCCACGTCCACCACCCAGAGTTGGTTCTGCCGGTAGTCCTCCTCAAACACCTCGTAATCGCTGAATTTTTCCTTGCGGTCCTTTTCCGCTTTGCTTTCCGCGGCGGGCGCGGTAAAGGCGATTCGCTTTCCGTCCCTCGACCAGTGGAACTCCGCGACTTCGGTGTCATGTTTGGTGAGCTGCCAGGCCTCGCCGCCCTCGGGTGAAATCACCCAGATCTGCCGGGCCGCGGCCTTGCCGCCTCCGCCCGGCGCGCCATCCGCGGGGCCTTCCTTCTTTTCGGCTTTCTTGGATCCTTTCTCTTCGCTGGCCGCTGGGGAAACCGCGTTCGTCTCCCGCTCGGTGATAAACGCCAGCCATTTTCCATCCGGCGACCATTCCGGCGCGTCGCAGGACTTTTTCCCGCGCGTAAGCTGGAAATTCGCTCCCGTGGCCGTATTGGCCAGCCAGATCTGGCGCACGTAGGCGTTTTCCTTCCAGTCCGTCTCGCGCACGCGGTAGGCCACGAAGCGCCCATCCGGCGAGATTTTTACGCTGCTGGCGGTGCGCAGCGAGAGCGCCTCTTCGAATGAGGGAGTGTGCTTTTCCTGGGCACGGGCGGCCGCGGCGAAGGCCAGAGCCGCCAGCAACGCACCAGGGAGGGCGAAGCAAGCAGCGCCCCCACGAGGCACAGCCGCTATCGTCCCGAGGGGCGCTGCTCGCTGCGCCCCTGCGCGCTGTGCCCGTTCTGTTTCTCCGCGCCTGGAAGAAAGAAATGTCATGTTCATCCCCCCCTCGCCTTTCAGTGTAGGTATCAGACGTAACTGCCTTGCGGTGGTTTCCTTCCTTTACTGGTTGCGGCCGGGCCGGCGCGGGACGTCGGCGCTACGCGTCAGGGTCCCGGCGCCAGGTAGGCCGGCCGGGCGAGCAGGCTCCAGGCGCCGTGTCCCTCCTGTGGAGCGAGCAGGCGTCCCCCCGCGTCGCGCACTTCGACCCGCAGAGCGTGAATTTTACCGTCGTGCGCCGGCGGCACAAACGCCAAGCTATAGAGATGCCGCAGGGTGCCGGCAATTTCGCGGTAGGCGGCTTCCAGGTCCTTGCCGGAGACAGGAAAGTACGCGCGCCCTCCGCTGGATTCCGCGATTTCCCGCAGGTCGAGGTCTGCCCGGGCAAAAAGAGCGGACGGGCTGACCGGAGTGGGCCCGCCGTGGAGGCCGGAATCGCCCGGGGGCCTGGCGGGTCTTTTGGGGGGCGTGCGCAGCGCTCCGCCCAGCGCCACCGCGTACACGGGAACTCCGGAGGTGAGCAGGCGGTCATGGAGCGCCTGGCGGACGGCGGGATCGTGCACATCCGAAAGACCAGTGGAAAGCAGCACGATGGCTACCCGTCCAGGCGGTAGCGATGTTTCGGGAGCAGGGACCGGAGCATTGCCTGGCGCTGCGGCTCCGCCGGGCGGTTCTCGCTCCGCCGGGGGAGCCAATATTCCCACGGCGCCGGCCAGGCTGCCATAGAGGTTTAACTGTGCCATGCCGAGGCTGAATTGCAACCGGCCCAGCGCCTGTGCAACCAGCGATTTATCCTGCGTGAAGCCCAGGACGCCGTGGATACGGTCATCATAGGTGGCCAGTGCCACGGAATCGGCGGGCGCCAGCCCTTCGAGCAGGCGGTAGGCCGCCGTGATGTGCTCCTGGGAGAGCATGTACACGGCGGGGCTGATCTCCACGAGCAGCAGGATACGCATCGGCTCGTCCACGGTGGAGAAATCGGTGATGGGCTGCTCGACGCCGTCATCGAACACGTGGAACCGGCTGCACGCGAGGCCGGAGACGAATCCGGCGCGCGCGTCCGTGACCGCCACGTCTACGTTCACGCGTTCAACAGTGGTGGACAGGCGTCCCACGGGCGCGGCTGGGGCAGGAGTTGCCTGTGCCGATAGCCAAGCAGGAACGCAGAGGACGATGGCAAGTGCGGCGGGAAGATTGCGCTTCACGGCCGCTCCAACCTACCACGCCTTTTACTCGATGTANGCCGTCGTAGTAGATGCCGGAGCGGTCGCGCCACATTCCGGTGACCATGGAATGGAGGTTGCGGGTAAAGGCGGCGGAGGGGAACATGGCCTTGATGGTTTCCAGTTTTTGGGGGTCGGGCGCGGGGTTCTGGAAGGCGCTGAATTTGTCCACCATGTCTTTCCATTCCACGCGCGTCAGGTCCACGTAAGAAACCGAAGAAAGCTCCGCGGGCAGGCGCGAGCGCGCCGCCAGGAACTTGGGGTCGGAGGCCAGGCTGGACTCGCCGCCGGCGGTGGCCCGGGCGCGTGCCAGGTAATTGCGCGCATCGGACTTGCGGTGGGCGATTACCAGCATCTTCGGTCCGATGGCCAGGTTGTAAAACTTCTTCTGCGCGGCGGCCTTGCCCGGCGCTGCGGGCTGGGGCAAGGCGAAGGAGAGATAGGTCACGTCGCCATCGGACTCTTCATTGGTGATGTTGGAGGCAAACAGCAGCTCGAGCACGTGCAGGACGTCCGCGGGCTTCTCCACGCCCAGGATGAAAATGCCCTCCGCCAGGTCGCCCTGCGGATCCTGCTTGATGAAGGTGAAGTCGCCGCTCAAGAGCTTGAGCATCTCATCAATGCTCATGCCGAACTGCTGCGTGGCGTACTGGTCAATCTGATTGAAAGCCAGGCCCTGGCCGGGCGGCACGGCGGCCTCGAAGACGGTGCGCGCGAAGCGGTAGAGCGCGGAGAGGTCCAGGCGCGTGGCGCTGTAGGAAAACACTGCTGCCGGAGTCAGCTTCAGGGTGGGGAAATCGGCGCGGCTGGGGGCGATCAGCCCGAGCAGGCCGCCGGGGTCGATATTGCCCAGCAGGGAGAACTGGAAGCGCGTGGCCGGCTCGTCAAAACTGAGGGAACCGACAATGCTGTGGATCTGGTCGAGGTGCAGGGACTGGATTACGCGGCGCCCCTGCTCATCTTTCATCTCCGCGTTGAGGGAATCCAGCAGCACGCGCATGTTGAAGAAAAAGGATGCGGCGGCGCCGCTGCCGGCGCGCTGGCGCGCGGCGCGAAACTCCGGCGACTCCTCCAGCAAACCGCGGGCGGGCGAGGCGCTGGCCAGGTTGGCCGCCCACTGTTCGGCAATTTCGCGGTAGTCGGAGAGCACCAGGAAATGACCGGCCAGGGCGCGGTAGCTGGTATCCGTGCCGCTCTTCACTTCCTCGATCTGCAGGCCGCGGAAAGCGCTCTTGGTGACGGTGGGGGCCGGCTTGCCCTGCGGCGCCCAGTTCAACACTTTGTCCAGCACCTGCTCGCGCCCGGCGCGGTCATAGACTCCCAGCACGGCCGCATGGAAGCCGGAAGCGCCCAGGCCCTTCTTGGACGCGTCCTTCTCATGCGGCTTTACGCCCGCGGGCAGGCGGACGACGGCAAACATCGCCGGATTGCTCAACAGTTGCTTGAACTCATCGGCGGTGAGCGGGGGCAAATCCTTGGCGTCCTGAGAGAGCAAGCTCCCGGCCATCAGCGCGTGCGCCGGAGCCAGGTCCGGATCGTTCCACAGGCGCAGCAGGGAATTGGCGGCCTTGTGCGCGGACATTCCGGCTTCGCCCTGCCAGGAGAGGTACAAGATGGTGTCCCCGGGCAGCAGGGATTCAAGGCTCTTCTGCTGCGCGGACGCGGCAGCAGGGAAGAGAACGGCCCATACGAGAAAAAGAAAGATACGGCGGCGCGCGGCAATCATGCAATCCACTCCTTCCCGGGCTGAAGAAGTCTCTCGGGGTTCTACGAATTGTAAGCGGGATAGCGCGCAGAAAGCGGCCGGGGAGACGCGTGTGTATCGAAGGTACAACGGGCCGGGGAGGCGCGGGCGGACACGCCAGGTGGCGGGTCCGCCGCTGGAAAATTCCATCACCCGCGCCGCACCGGCGCGCAGCTATTGCTTCGGGGTGCTCAGGTAGCCGGCGATTTTGTCCTTGGCGGTGTCGAAGACCACGATTTCGTACAACTGGTGCGTGGAGCGGGTGTAAAACTGCACCGGCTCGAGCGCGTTCTTGTCTTTCTTCTCGATGGTCTTGTCGTCGGCAATCACATCCATGGTGTAGCGGGACTTCTTGGCATCCACTTTCTTCAAGCGGATGAGGATGGGCCCGACCTTTTGCGGGGCGCTGGATTTCTTGATGTCGAAATCGAAGATATTGCGCTCGCCGCGCCGCTTGAGCTCCTCGACTTCTTCCTTGTTGCGGGCGATGAGGCCGCTCATCACCCCCATGTCGCCCACGCTGCGGTCCAGCTTAGCCTTGGTGGATTCCAGGTCCTTCCTGGTGGCGGCGATGTCTGTTTTCGCGCCGGTCAGGTCCGTGCTCACCTGGGTGAGCTTGGCTTCGTTCTCCTGCTGCACCTGGCCAATCTTTGCCGAGAGGGCCTGCTCGGAGGCAGCCTGCTGCTTCTTGACGCCCTGGGCGATGTCGCGCGCGCGCGCCAGCTCGGCTTCCGTCAGCCCCAGCTTCTGCGAGGTGACGTCCAACTGGCCCTTCAGGTCCGCGATGCGCGAGTCGGCCTGCTCGATTTTTCCGGCCAGCAGGTCCGCGCGCTGATTGGCGCGGGCCACGTCCGCCTCCAGGGATTTCCGCGTCTCGTTCTGCGCGTACACCAGATAAATCATTCCGGCCACGAGCACGCCGAGGACCAGAAAAATCCACCGCGGCGTGCCACCGGCTTCCACCTGATAGGTCTCGGCCGGAGCCGGACTCGTGGGCTGCGTGCTCATCCATCCTCCTTTGATTTCGGGGAGCGAAAACCCTGCTCCTATTCGAGTATCACGGCGCCCGGAAGGTTGTCCATCCCGCCGGGCCTAACCGGCGGCCCCGGCTCCATGGAGCGCGCCGCGCGCTACCATCCAGCGGAGCAGCCCCGATTTCCATCATCGGGGCCAGCGCGCTTCGACCGTGGTGGTCAGTCCGCCACGAGGAGTGAATTCGCCGCGCACCAGGCATCGCTTGGGGCGCACCGCAGCCACGATGTCGCGCAGCATGCGGTTCACCGCGTTTTCGTAGAAGATTCCCAGGTTGCGGTAGGCCAGCAGGTAGAGCTTCAGCGCCTTCAGTTCCAGGCACAGTCTGGCCGGGGTGTATTGAATGGTGATGGTGCCGTAGTCGGGCATGCCGGTTTTCGGGCAAACCGAGGTGTATTCCGGAAACCGGATGGTGATCTCGTATCCCGGAAACTGGTTGGGCCAGGATTCCAGCTCCGGCAGCCGGGCGTGGATGCCGGCCGCGGCATGTGCATCCGTGTAACCACGAGAGGTGGATTTTCCCCTGGCCATCGCCTCCTCCGCAGACATTCTACACTGTGACTGCCACGCTCCGGGCGGTGATGCGCAGGGCCTTGCGGCCGCGGGCCGGGAGCACCGCGCCGCGCGGGAAGGCGGTGACCCAACCGGCGCGGCGGGAGATCACCACCACTGTGAAACTCGAAGCCGGTTCAGGCTTGCGCCGCTATGGCCCTCTGCTACTCTGAGGTTGTTCGCCCGCCGGGGCTTGGGGGTCGCTCGGGTGGTTTGTCCGGTTTGCAAGGCGCGGGCCTGCCGCAGGTCGCGCCGCCGCAACGTTTTTGACTACGCGCTCAGCGCCGTGGGCGTGCTGCCGTGGCGCTGCCCCACGTGCGAGAGCCGGTTTCACGCGCGGCACGTGCCGGTTTCCCTGATGATCCGCGCGCACTGCCCGCGCTGCGGCAATCCGCATTTGCAGAAAATATCGAGCGATCGCGTGGAGGAAGGCGTGTTCCTGCCGATCAAACGCATGCTGAAGCTGCCTGCCTACCGCTGCGATCCCTGCCGCATGAAGTTTCACTCTCTCCGCCCGCGGTATCGCGGCGCGCACCCCGGC
>OCOJ01041691.1_pt1 | contig 16506 bp, 14 predicted proteins | sample 1539251 | NCBI WGS metagenome assembly OCOJ01 (sample SAMN01911457, study PRJEB22624) | soil metagenome | biome: Soil | place: Malaysia | collected 2012-04-30 | depth RA_metagenome m | reverse complement strand
TCGCCGACTACACCAAGGACCTCCCCCTTCGACATCTGGAAGGCGACGTCGTCCACAGCCTTGATCACGCCGTCTCTGGCTGGGAAGTACTTCTTCAGCCCTGTTCCTGACAGGATTGGCGTGGTCATTTGCGCGGCCCTCCTTTGTCGAACAGGAAGCATGCCGCCCTCTGATTACTCCCGGCCGCCAACATCCTAGGGACAGTGTCGCAAACGCTCATCTTGTAAGGGCACCGCGTGACGAACCTGCATCCGGGCGGGGGTGAAAGGTAGCTTGGCACCTGGCCAAGGATGCCTTCGGGGACCCCTCCTCCAGTGAGCTTCGGCACCGCCTTGATCAGCATCTGCGTGTAGGGGTGCTGCGGGTTGTTGAACACCTCTCTGGTGGGGCCCTCCTCCACTATGGTCCCCGCGTACATCACGTAAATCCTGTCAACGAAGTTCTTGACAGTTCCGAGCGCGTGGGTGATGAGTATCACAGAGATGCCCTTCTCCTCGACTATCTGCTTGAGGAGTCTCATTATCTGGTCCTCTATGGTCACGTCCAAGGAGGTGCCAGGCTCGTCTGCGATCAGCAGCTCATTGGCGGACACCAGGGCCATCGCTATGTTGACGCGCTGCTTCATGCCCCCGCTGAGCTGGAACGGATAGCTCTCGAGAATCCTGTCAGGCTCCGGGAGCGCGGCCTGCTTCAGGTACTTGACTGCGGCTTCGTGCGTCTCTCCTTTGGAAAGGCGTGTGTCGGCCGAGAACTTGATTATGTCGTAGAGCTGCTGCTTGATTGTGAAGACGGGGTTAAGGGCAGCGGAGGGGTCCTGGAAGACCATTGACATCTTCCTGCGCCTGAGGTCCGAAAGCCTCCTCTTCGGCATCCCGAGTACGTTCTCGCCCGCGTAGCTGATCTCCCCCCCTGTGATCTTGGAGTTGCTGGCGAGAAGCCTCATGACTGCCTTGACCGTGGTCGTTTTCCCGCAGGCCGACTCTCCTATGATCCCCACCTTCTCCCCCTTTTCCAGCGTGAGGTTGATTCCGTTGAGCACCTTGAGCTCCCCCTCGTAGACCCTGTAGCTGACCTTGAGATTCTTGACCTCGAGGAGAGCCAACTAACACTCCACCTTCAACGGTTCTATCATGCGATTCACTTGACTCCGGCAGAGAACATGTCGTTGATGCCGTCGCCGAGCAGGTTGAAGCCGAGTATGACTATGACAATCGCGAAAGCCGGGAAGATGCTGATCCACCACTCGGCTGGTAGGTAGGAAGAGCCTTCGGCAATCATCGTTCCGAGGTCGGGTGTGGGCGCCTGGGCCCCGAGGCCTACGTAGCTGAGAGAGGCCCCGATCAGTATGACCCAGCCGCAATCGAGCGTAACCTTTGTGAGGATTGAGCCGAGGGCGTTAGGGAGAATTTCCTTGAACATTATGTGCCATTTGCTCGCGCCGACCAGCTCTGCCGCTCTGACGAAGTCCTCGTTCCTAATCGAGGAGGCCGAGCTGTAGACGAGCCGCGTGTACCAAGGCCACCAGGCCAGGGAGACTGCGAGCATGGCGTTGACCGCGCTCGGGGTGAGGACCGACGCCACTGACAGCGCGAGAAGGAGAGGGGGGACCGCAACGAAGATGTCGGCCAGCCTCATTATCAGGATGCTGATCCGTCTGCCGTTGTAGTAGCCTGCAACGAGGCCAAGCACCACCCCCGGGACGACACAAATTGACAGCACGACGGCCATGAGCATCAGGGAGTACCTGAACCCGAACATTATGCGGCTGAGTATGTCGCGCCCAATTTCATCTGTCCCCAGGAGGTGGGCCCCCGACGGCGGTTGGCCGGAACCGGCGAAGTTGACGTAGAGCCCAGCGCTGGCAGGGTAGGGAGCCAGCCACGGCGCGAATATGGCGACGAAGATTATCGCGATTATGGCCGCAAGCCCGACCAGCGAGAGCCTGTTCTTCCTGAACTTGTACCAGTACCTCCCGTACCTTTCGGAGAGGCTCCGCTTTGACAAGCTACTCCTCGCTCCTCCCCTGCAGCCTGATCCTAGGATCTAGGTAGCCGACAACTACGTCCACGAGGATGTTGGCTATGGCGAACATGATGCCGGCCACCAGCACGACTGCGACGATGGCGTTCAGGTCCTTGCTCAGCATCGCATTGAGGCCGTATCTTGAGAATCCAGGCCAGTTGAAGATCATCTCTATGAGGAACGCGTTGGCGATCTGGGCCGAGATGTCGAGGGCGTAGATCGTGACAGTGGGGATCAGAGAGGGCTTCATGAGGTACTTCAGCGAGACTGTGGTCTCTGGAAAGCCGTGGGAGATCTCCGACAGGGTGAAGTCCTTGCGCATGTTCTCGACGACGGCCGAGCGCATTATCCTCGCCTCCTGGGCTATGGGGCCTAGGGCCAGGGCGAAGGCCGGGAGGATCAGATGCCAGGCGGAATCAGCGAAGGTCCCGAAGTTGCCCGTGAGCAGGGAGTCGATGGTGTACAACCCAGTGATCGTGGGGGGCGGGGTCGTGCCCTGGCTCAGCCTGCCTATTATCGGGAAGAGGTGACTCCCGTAGCCGAGGAAGAGCTGCAGCAGTATGGCAACCACGAAGGACGGGATGGCTATCCCGAGGTAGGAGAGGATCCTCACGCCGTTGTCCACAGCGGAGTTCGCGTACCTCCCGGCGACGAGCCCGAGGGGGACTGCGATCAGCAGGTCGATTATGGCCGCCGCCATTATCAGCTCTATGGTGGCCGGAAGGAACTCCTCGACGTCGAGCAGGACGTTCCGTTGCGTGAACAGGGCAATGCCCCAGTTTCCGCTGAAGATTCCCTGCAGCCAGTAGAAGTACTGAACGTAGATCGGGCTGTTGAGGTGCATGGCCGCAGTCAGGGCGTCCACGGCCGACTGAGGGGCCCGCGGTCCGAGGGCAAGCCTCGCAGGGTTGCCCGGGAGCACCCTCGCTATGACGAAGATAAGCACGGAGAGGCCCGCGATGGAGACGACGGAGTAACCGATCCTTTTCAGAATGAAACTCCAGGACTTCAGACGGATATTCGTCCTAGACCGCCATCCCTCCGCTGGCGCGGGGCACCACACACCTCACCCCAGGGAACAAAAACGGGGGCCGCACTCGGCTAGGAGCCCAGTGCGGCGAGTTGCGATGGGAAGAACTGGAAGTCTCTGAAGTAGAAGTCGTACCCCAGCAGCACTATCGGGTGGCCGTTTGCTGCATACCAGTTGACAACGCTGGGATAGTAGGCCCTTACCTCATAGACGTCGAAGGCATAGATCGATGGGTACATGTTGAATATCTGCTGCTGGATGTTGTCATAGGCCTGGAATCGGGCCGTCTGGTCTATCGTAGACAGCGCCGATGATATCATGCCGTCCAGGGTCTTGTTCATCAGCCACTCGTTCTGCTCCCAGGTTCCGTCGGCAGCCGAGGTGTACCTCGACTGGAGCACCGAGCCTGCTTCGAAGTAGCTTGCGCCGTCTTCGATGGAGACGATGTTGGGGGAGCTCGTCAAGTTGGCCAGGTCCGCCACCACGGTCAGCCAAGGTTCACCGACAACGTTGACGGTCAGTCCGATCTTGGCCATGTCTGCGGCGAACTCAAGGGCCAGCTTCTGTTCGGCTGGCACCTGCGTGACCCAGTAGTAGGTGACCGGATAGCTGGAAAGCTGCCCAGCGTACTTGGACTTCGCTATGTCCGCCTGGGCGAGCGCGAGGTTCTGTTTGTCAACCGGGATGTTGGGATTGTGCCCAGGTAGCGAAGTCGGGATGGGACCCGCAGAGGGCTTGTTCCCCTGGAAGATGTTGTCAACGATGGCCGTGTAGTTGAGGGCGTAGTACATCGCCTCTCTGACATAGAGATCATCCGTTGGCGCTGCCTTGGTGTTTATCATCAGGTACATCTCTTCAATGGTCGGAATCTCGACCAGTTTGGCGCCCTTCAGCTGGGCGAGCGCCGAGACGGTCGAATACTCCTGCCACTGATCTGTTATCTGGATCGAGTGGCTGCTGAAGAGTGCCTGGGTTGAAGAGGTGCTGCCGATTATAGTGATAGTGCCTGGCTGGTTGGGAAGCGTGCCGTTCCAGTAGTGGGGATAGGCAACGAGAGTCATTTCAGACTCGAGGTTCGTCGGAGACCCGATGGTGTAGGCACCCGAGCCTGCGTCGTTGGTGAGGAGCCAGGTGGAGCCGTAGTCTCCGTTGGCCCCGTAGGTCGCCGTCGGTCCTGTGTGAACCTCGTTGGCTACAACCTGAGCCTGGTCAAGAACGTAGAGGCGCACCAGTGCAGTCAGGAACGGGCCGAAAGGCGTCTTGAGGTGTATCACGACCATCGAAGTGGTGGTAGCGGTGATGTTCGCTATGTAGGGCGCGAACAGATAGGAGTAGCCCTGCCCCATCGCTATGAGCCTGTTCATGGAGAAGACCACGTCGCTCGCGGTCAGTGTGTCCCCGTTGTGGAAGGACACGCCCTGCCTCAGGTTGAAGGTGTAGGTCAGGCCGTCGGTCGAGACCTGCCAGGAGGTCGCGAGGTCGGCCTGCAGTGTTCCAGACGACGTCGGGAAGACCAGGCTGTCATAGAGGTTCGCAAGGCCCGCTGAGCTCGCTTCGTCAGAACCCTTCGCCGGATCCGTGACCGGGACGTTGGCGAAGGTGATGCTCAGGACGCCAGAGGCGAGCCCTGTCGAAGTCGTCGTAGTGGTAGTTGTGGGAGTGGTGGACGTGGTCGGGGGGGTGGTGGAAGTGGTCGTCGTTGGTGTGCTGCTTGTCGTCAGGGGGGCCGAGCTTGTCGTCGTGGTGCTGGTCCCCGAAGATGTCGTGGCGTAATAAGCCGCAACCGCAACGACCACAAGGATGACGATGATGACAATTGCCGCTGTTGCTCTACCTATCGCAGATCTTTGATGAATGCCTAGAATTTTCATCCGTCAGGAACAAAAAACCGCCCTCGAAGTTTATTACGGGTTGTCCCTAATGAAATTGAAGCGAACAGCCTCGACGTGGCCCTTTTCGTCGGACCTACTTTGACCTTAGCCTGTCGGTTGCATTGGCGTCGAGGGTCTGTCCGGTCGCGTCGATGACGACGCCATAGTCGCTCTTCGCCTGATCTGCTGTTATGTATCCGTCGAGGACGTCGCTGAGGACTTTCTCTGGGTCCCTCTCCAATGGATTGCCGTAGCCGCCCCCTCCTCCGGTCCTGAGGCTGACGACGTCGTCCATCTGCATGTTCTCGGCTGCGACCTTGCGGAGCCGGCGGGGAGCCGCCTTCGCCTTCTCGATCACGAAGTAGTTGGGGGTCCCCTTCCCGCCGCCGTTGATGCCCCAGCAGGGATACAGCGAACGCCCCATGGATGAGGTGAAACTGACGCCTGTGTTGTTCACTCTGTAGTCCTTCACGATCCCGAAGCCCCCCCTGAACTTGCCCTTCCCTGCACCGTCGCCGACGTTCAGGGCATACTGGTCGACGATGATCGGGTACCTTACCTCTATGACCTCGTTCGACATAATGTACGTCTCTCCGTCTCCTGAACACACAAGCCCGCTCTCGCCGTCCTTCCCGAGGCCCCCTCCCCACCCTCCGGGCTGCGGCTCGACTATGGCGAACGGCTGCTTCGTCCTGTCGTCCACACCTCCTACTATGGTGCCGCAGACGCTCAGGAAGTGCCCGGCCGGGAGCTTGTCGGGTATTAGCGGCGCCAGGGCGTGCCAGACCAGGTCGGTGATGAACGCCATGGTCTCCCAGTAGGTTGAGGTCGGGGCGGGTGGGAGCGGGTTGAATATGCTGCCTGGGTCCGCCAGTATCTTCAGGGGCCTGAAGCTCCCGTCGCTGACGGGGCCATGGATGTCCGTCACAGACTTGAAGATCGCCCTCGCGGCCGAGACAGTCGCGCACCAGGGGCAATTAATCGAACCCTTTGCCTCCTTGCCCGACCCCCGCAGGTCTATGACGAAGCTCGTGTCGGAAATGGTCACCTTCGCTCTGACGGGTATCGGGGTGTCCGTGATGCCGTCGTCGTCGACCGTGTCGGCCACCTCGAAGATACCGTGAGGGAGTTCCTTCAGCCTGAGCCTGGCCATCGCCTCCCCCTTCTCCTGGATCCTGTCCATGGCCTCAAGGACAGTCTTGACGCCGTACTTCTTGCAGATGTCCTCGATCCTCTTCGCCCCCACCCTCAGAGAGGCGGCGTGGGCCTCCATGTCACCGAGGGTCATGTCCGGGGTCCTGACGTTGGCCCTGATCATGTCGACCATGGCCTGGTTCACCTTCCCCCTGTCGAACAGCTTGATGGGCGGGAAGATCATGCCCTCCTGGTAGATCTCGGTGGAATCGGAGGTCCAGCTGCCGAAGTGCATCCCACCGACCTCGCTCCAGTGCCCCTTGATGGCAGAGAACGCGACGATGCGGCCCTGGACGAAGACGGGCATAATCAGGTTGACGTCGTTGAGGTGGGTCCCGCTGGTGTAGGGGATGTTGACTATGCAGATGTCCCCGGGGTGCAGCCCGCCCTTCCCGAACTTCTTGATGCAGTCCTGGACCGCCAGGTCCAGGGTCCCCAGGAAGCCAGGGACGCCATTCGCCTGCGCAACCAAGAGGCCGTCAGCATCAGTCAGGCCTGCGGCGTAGTCGAGGACCTCGTAGATGACCGGGCTCTTGCTCGCCCTGCCGAACGCAGAGAAGGTCTCTTCGGCCGAGGCAATCAGGTTGCTCTCGATGATGTCAAGGGTGAAGTCAGAAATCTTGGGCAACTCCTAGACCTCCACCACCAGGTTCCCGTACTTGTCGTTGGTCATCAGGTTCCCCTTCCTGAGTATCGTGGTCGAGGTCGGCTCCTCTATGATGGCCGGCCCGCGTATCTTCGCTCCAACTGGAATCGAGTCCCTCGAGTAGACGGGCAGGCGCTTGAACCCGGATTCGTCCAGGTACACCGAGCGGAACCTCGCCGGCGCTGCCTTCTTGCTCGCGGATGGAGCCATAGGCTTGGGAGGGTGCTTCTTCACCTTCCCGAACGCGATGATCCGGACATTCACCACCTCGGTCGGGTCCTTGAGGTTGAAGGTGTAAGCCTTGTAGTGGAGGCCCTGGAACCTCTTGTGGATCAGCTCGAGCGAGCCCGCGGCCTTCACGTCCGTTGGTACCGGCGTGGATATCGTGTGCTCCTGGCCAGTGTAGCGGATGTCGAAGATTGCCTCGAACCTCATGTCCTTCCCGTCTATCCCCTCGAACTTGAGCTGCTTCGTGGCCTCTTCCTTCATGTCATCGAGTATCCCCTGCAACTCCTTGAGTGTGGCCTTCTCGAGGGGGACGACCTTCGTCCGGATGAAGTCGTGCCTGAGGTCGGTCATGAGCATCCCCCAGGCGGAGAACACGCCGGGGACACGCGGCACTATGACCTTCTTGATCCCCAGCTCCTCAGCTAAGGATACTGCGAACATGGGCCCCCCTCCTCCGAAGGCGACCATAGCGAAGTCCCTCGGATCGTAGCCCCTGCGTACTGATACCAGCTTGATGGCGTTCACCATGTTGGCTGTCGCTATCTCGATGGCGCCTATTGCCGCGTCTAGCGCCTTCATGTGCAGCTTCGCGCCTACCTTCCCGTACGCAGATTCGGACAGCTCTGGCTTGAGCTTGATCTCCCCGCCTAGAAAGTAGTTGGGGTCGATTACCCCGGTCAGGACGAAGGCGTCCGTCAGAGTCGGGCTCGTCCCTCCCTTGCCTTCGCAGGCAGGCCCTGGGTCTGCTCCTGCGCTTTGGGGGCCGACTTTCAGCGAGCCCAGCTCGTCGACCCAGGCGATGCTCCCTCCCCCGGCTCCGATCTCGACGATGTCCACAACAGGAACCTTGACGGGGTAGCCAGCGAAGAACTGGTTGCGGCCTATGAAGTATTCCGTGTTGATCTTCATGTTGCCCGAGTCGATGAGGGACGTCTTGGCTGTCGTCCCTCCGACGTCGAAAGTGATGACGTTCGCAGTCCCCACTGTCTTCCCGATTACCTGAGCTCCGATAACCCCTCCGATGGGGCCTGACTCCACCTGGTAGATCGGCGTCCTCCTGCCCTGCTCGAAGGTCGACACGCCCCCGTTGCTCTGCATCACGTGGGCCCCCACCTTGGTTCCCAGCTTCTTCAGTTCCGAGTCTAGGGTGGTCAGGTACTGGTGCACCTTGGGCTGCACGAAGGCGTTCATGACCGCGGTGTTCAACCGCTCGTACTCGCGCCACTCCCTCGACAGGTCATGGGACATGGTGATGTACTGTGTCTTGACCTTGCTCCTCAGGATGTCGTAGCACTCCAGCTCGTGCTTGGGGTTGGCATAGGCGTTGTAGAGCGCGATGGCTATGGCCTCGATGCCGTTCTCATTGCAGAGGTCAGCGACCCTCTCCACGTCTTCCTTGCTCAGAGGCCGCATCTCCTTCCCGTCGTAGCTTGTCCGCTCGTCGACCTCGAACCTGTACCGTCTCGGGACGAAGGGCTTCGGCTTCTCGTACTTCAGATTGTAGATGTCTGTCCGGTTGGACCTCTGAAGTTCGAGGACATCCCGGAATCCCCTGGTGGTGACCAGGGCGGTCTTTGCGCCCTTCTTCTCCGTGAGCGCGTTTATCACCATGGTTGAGCCCGTGCCTATGAATCGGTTCATCCTCTCTCCCTTGATCCCGCTCTTCCGGACTACTCTGATGACCCCGGCGGCATAGTTTTCGGGAGTTGTCGAATCCTTCACGAAGGTGTACTCGCCAGTGGCCTCGTCCAAGCCGCAGAGGTCGGTGAATGTGCCCCCGACGTCAATCGCCACCCTGACAGACAAGGTGAGAACGAATTTTTGCGCCTGTGTGGCGTTAATAAGAAATGTCCCTAAGAAGTCCGCGAATCGCGTCTGTCGGATTCCGACCTGCAGCCCAACTTACTTCGGTTCTGCAACGACCGTCGCTACGCTTATCTTGGGAGGCGAACTAGAATGCTCCATGACAAAGGCGAGGTTCGCGAGGATGATTTCGATGCAGGCCAAGCCGGGGAGGGGGGACGAGTTCCTGAAGGAGTTCAGGGACGGTGTGGCGGCCACGGCGGTGGAGATAAAGGGCATGAGGAGGCTCTACCTTCTCCGTCCAGTGGAGAAGGACGACGAGTTCGTGGTCATCTCGCTCTGGGACGACGAAGGCGCCGCTGAAGATTACGCGAAGAGCGGGAAGGACAAGAAGTACGAGGAGAGGCTGGCCAAGGTGCAGAAGGGGAAGGAGAAGGTGAGCGAGTACAGGGTCGAAGTCCACGTGCTAGGGAAAGGCGTCAGAGGAAGAGAGTAGTCGTATAGGGTTCCTCGGAGGCTGCGGCTACAAGCGCGCAGTGGTCGAGTTACAATCATACGTAACCATCCTTTGACATTTCCGCGGATTCGGCCCCGCTCAACGAGTGATTGCAGAGGGGTCTCGGGCGATTGACTGACTTCGGGCGAGCTCCTCGATCCTCCTCTCAATTTCATTCCTGATTTTCCTCACTTCGGGCAATGCTTTCCCCTTGGGGTCCTCTAGGTTCCAATCGACGAGCTTCTTGTTCATCCTCTCGAGCATCGGCCTCGGACACACCTCCTCTACGGAACAACCCATTGTGATTACAAGGTCTGCCCGGTCAATCATGTCCATCGTGAGCAACTTGGGTTTCTTGAGGGAGAAGTTGAAGGCCCTCTCTGCCATGGCCTCAACTACCGCAGGGTTTACCGTGACAGCCGGTTGGGTACCTGCGCTCGAAGCGTCGAAGCCATTCCTCCGCGCAAACGCCTCTGCTATCTGGCTTCTCCCAGCGTTCTCGACGCACACGAAGAGAAGCTTGGGACTCGGGCCCGAGATTGACGTCACTGCGCAATCAATTCCTTCAGGAGACTGAGCGTAGTCGACGAACGAGCTCTGTAGAAAGCCCATCTCTCCCTCTTGCTCCTCTCAACGAGGCCGGCCTGTTCCAGAATGCCAAGGTGATGGGACGCTGTGGGCTGCGCGAGCCCAAGAGCAGACTCGAGTTCACAGACGCACATCTCCCGTTCAGACAGGAGCAACAGAATCTTGATCCTAGTCGAGTCTCCCGCGGCCCCAAGGAGTCTCTCCGCCTTCCGGATCCTCGCTGCGTACTCCGGCTTGGAGAACTCCTCTGCCTCGTCCTTGGCCCTCTTGATGTCAGAGAGTTGACAGAATCCGAGTTCGACTAGGCGCTGGACAGCCCCCTTGGTTCGCTCCTTCATCCGGTGTTCGACTCATTAATCCACATATATCAATATGTCGAGGTACTAGGCCGGCCCGACATTCATGCGATTTCTATGGCTTTCTCGCGCTGACGAAGGCGCTGAAGACTGCAGGGTTGATTTCGCCGGGGGAGCGAAGCTGCTTTACGTAGACGTCTTGGAAGCCCGCGCCAACAAGGGCCGATGAGTACTCCCTCTCTGTAACGGCACCCGTTACGCAACTGCACCATCTCGCCGAGTCTCCTTTCTCCTCCTCCGTAAACGGCCTCACCGCCACCTCGTCTGCGATGGCCAGCCTCCCGCCAGGTGCAAGAACTCGGAACATCTCCTTGAAGACCCTGCCCTTGTCAGGGCTCAGGCAGATCACACAGTTGCTGATTATCACATCGATGCTCTCGTCCTCCAGGGGTAGATTCTCGATTTCGCCCAGCCTGAACTCCGCATTGGCGAGCTTGGCCCCTGCCGCATTCGCCCTTGCCTTCTCCACCATTTCGGGTGTCATGTCCACGCCGATTACCTTGCCGCTGGGGCCGACCTTCTTGCTGGCGAGAAAGACGTCGATTCCCCCACCTGAGCCGAGGTCTAGGACGGTCTCTCCAACTCCGATCATTCCAAGGCCCGTCGGGTTGCCACAACCGTCCGACAACGCGATTACAGACTCGGGCAGACTACTGAGCTCACTCTGAGTGTAACCATACCGCAGCAGCTTCTCCTTGCTCGCCGGCTCACAGCAGCCGCCATCCAGTGGTATGCTTCTTCCAGTGGCCAACCCGCCGTAGGCGCCTTTCACTGCTCGTTTGATTTCTTCCGCGGCTGACATGAACCAACGCGCTGTAGCCTGTGTGATTTATTGACTTGCCCTTGGCACTGCGCGATTGACGGGTTCGAACCTTCCGGAACTAGCTCATGCCGAGCCTTGTCTGGCTAACGGAGTCTATTCTGAGCTTGTTCTTCGCAGGCCTGACGGGACACGCTGCCATACAGGTTCGATACCAGCCTCGAAACCGAGAGCAGGTCGTATCTCGCCGATACGGGACTGCCTGAATCCCGCCCATGAGGTAAAGCGAACCAAACTATCTCCGCACCGAATGTTCTAAACCTTAGAGTCCAACCCCTTGGTCAGGCGACCGAGCCTCGTCTGCGTCCAGTTCTCGAATACACCGGCTAATTCAGAGGAACTTCCTTGCCAAGTGGACAGTCATCGGGCTCCTCATTGGTACCATCGCTGGAGTCGGCGCGATCATCTTCTACGTGCTCATACAGTTCGCGACTAACTACCTCCTGGGCGCGGCAACAGGATTCTACCCTCCGAACCCCGCCGGCGAGTCAGCTGCGCTCGTGGGCTCTCATGTCAATCTCCTGCTCATCCCTGTAGTTGGGGGCCTCGGCGGATTGATTGCGGGAATCCTCGTTTACAGATTCGCCCCCGAAGCTGAAGGACATGGCACGGATGAAGCGATCGCTGCGTTTCACAAGAGGAATGGTGCAATCCGCAGAAGAATCCCTATCGTCAAGGCACTCGCTTCAGCCTTCACCATAGGGTCCGGTGGCAGCGGGGGGAGGGAGGGACCTACTGCACAAATCGCTGCCGGCTTCGGGTCACTCGTCGGAGATCTGCTCAGGCTTCCAGTCCGCGACAGGCGGATAGCGGTCGCAGTTGGAATCGGCGCAGGCATCGGCTCCATCTTCAAGTCGCCCTTCGGAGGTGCTCTCCTCAGCGGGGAGATTCTCTACAGCGGCGGAGACTTCGAAGTGGAGGCCCTTCTCCCCGGGTTCATCGCCTCTCCCATTGGTTACGTCATTTTCGCGTCCTACGCTGGCTTCACTCCGATTTTCGGTAGCTCCTTCTCATACTCCTTCAACCAGCCCATCAATCTCCTGTTCTACGCTGCGCTTGGTGTTTTCTGCGGCCTTGTAGGGAGGGCGCACACTACAATCTTCTACAGGACCAAGGAGTTCTTCGCCTCCCTGAGGATGCCAAGGTTCGCCAAGCCTGTTATCGGCCTGGCGCTTTCAGGAATCATCGCGATATTCTTCCCCGAAGTGATAGGTCTCGGCTACGGGTATCTCCAGTTCCTCATCAACGGCAACTTCGGCGCCATAGGCACCAACTACTTCGCGCTACCAATCCTTGCGGTCCTCCTTCTCGTGGTACTTTTCAAAATCATCGCCACATCCCTCACTGTCGGCTCTGGGGGAAGTGCGGGCGTCTTCGCCCCCTCGCTCGTCATCGGAGGCTTTGTAGGTGCGGCTTTCTGGACCACGCTCAACTCTGTTCTCCCAGGGCAAGTCCCTGTTCCCGGCCCCTTCGTGATTGTAGGAATGATGGCGCTCTTCGCAGGGGTAGGTAGGGTGCCCATCGCGGTGATACTTATGGTCAGCGAGATGACAGGAACGCTTTCGTTGCTCGCCCCTTCCATGGTTGCCGTAGTAATCGCCTACTTCGTCACTGGGCCGAAGTACACAATCTACCGCAGCCAGGTGGAGAGAAGATCCGACTCACCCGCCCACAGGGGAGAGTACAACGTCCCGCTCCTCACCAAGATATTCGTGTCCGACGCCATGAACCACAATGTCATCACCTATTCCCCTGATGACATGGTCGCCAGCGCCTACCAGACCATGTTGGAGAAGGGGATACGCGGCATCCCGATCGTCGAAGCGGAAAAGGCCGTTGGAATCGTGACAATGAGCGATCTGATGAGGGTCCCGCGCGAGCATATGGCATCCGTTCCCCTGCGCACTGTCATGACTGGGAACCTTCTCGTGGCATACCCTGACAACTCTTTGTTGGACGTCTTGGACAAGATGACGAACCAAGGCGTAGGCCGCCTTCCCGTCGTTGACAAAGCCACTGGAAAGCTTGCCGGAATCATCACTAGAACCGATGTGGTTCGAGCCTACGAAAGGAGCGTCGAGCTGCTCTCGAAGTCAGAGCCGACCTAGAAAAACAGCGAAAGGTACCCCAGGGTCGGTGCAACCAGTATCCGCAGACAAGGCCTGTCGCGGGGCACGCGCACTAACATGTTTCGTGCCCTGTTGCCTGGGCAGAGTTCATTCCGGGCTTATTTCCGCGGGCCCGAAGGTGCTCGCCGCCATACAGGTTCGATACCTTACACGTTCACGCCCGTAACATGACGTGTTCTACGAAGCGGTCAGAAGGCATTTGCAGACACTTATCTGGATGTCATCCCAGAAGGAAGCTCTCGCACCCTGCGCTCGATGTCATCAGCAGTCTTTGCTTGCTCGGCGGCGCTGATCATGTCGACGAACACGACGGGTTCGGTCCCCACTGTCCAGGCGTCATGGCCGGGCAAAACGTCAAAAGCATCACCTGCTCCCACTTCGAGTGTAGTCCCGTCGTCCATCGCAAACCCCATTCGACCAACGACCACGTAGCCGATGTGCCGTATTTCGCAGCTATCTGTTTTCACTAGCGGCTTCATGGAATCCGACCACCTCCACCCTGGCTCAAGAGTCCTGAGCCCGAACGTGAAACCCCCCATAGTGACCAGCTGGAGTTTCCCCTTCGGGGTGTTCTTGACCTCGTCGGGCTCGCCGAGGTTGGTCTTCATGGCAGACATCTCGGCCACCTCCTTCCCAATCTTTGTAATCTGCACCACCACCCTGGTACAGTTATTCTCTTTGACGACTTCGATGACCCTGTTCCCGCTCTTTTTCGCCCAGGCCCTGACGTCCTCCCCGATTGTGGGCTCGCTTGCTCTGAGCTCAATCACATCGCCGAGTCTGGCCCTTCGCCATGCCTTGAACAGGTCCGTCAATGGCGTCGGGGGGCACCAGATTCCGCGGGAGTCTACGATAGTCCTTTTCTTCTGCCGTAGGGGCTTCACGAGAATCGTTTTCAAGTCCGAGACGGACTTAAAAGACGATGACCCGATTTCCACCTTCGATAACCACCCGGAATCGGAGAACTTCTCTGTGCGCGACTCGAGGCAGAGACCTTGGAAATTCTGGGTTGTGCACATCATGTGAATTGGCGACGGGCGGTTGCCACACACTCAGAAAGGGCTAGAATCAAGTCAAACTCGCCAAACGGAACNTCATTCTGAGCTTATTTCTCGCGGGCCCGACGGGAATCGAACCCGTTTAGGGGCCTTCGCTGACCCTCGGGTTAAAAGCCCGATGCTCTACCTGAGTTCTCTCCATCCCTGGATCTAAGCTACGGGCCCGCACCAAATCCGCGAGGTCTCCCGTATTTGACTGTGAATCGCTTACTACTGGAGGAGCGTTCGGACCAGCTTGATGCTGGTCTTCATGGTCTTGACGTCCTCGTACGGGGTTTCCATTATCAGCGGCCTATCCTGAATCCCGGGATAGTGCAGGAACGCGCGGATCCCCTTTCGCCCGATCTTGCCCTTCCCGATGTTCTCGTGCCTGTCCAGCCTGCTCCCCAGGGCGCTCTTGGAGTCGTTCAGGTGGACAACCTTGAGCCTGTCGAAGCCAACCATGTCCCCGAAGAGCCCCATCGTGTTGCCGACCGCCTCGTCGCTCCCAATGTCGAAGCCTGCCGCGTAGAGGTGGCAATTGTGAGTGACAACAAACGGAGCGACAAAAGAACCGGACTCGGTCGTTAGGTTAACCACTTCGCCTTCAAAGTAGGATCTGGCGACTGCCCCCACGGGAATCAAGTAGCCCTCTGGAGTCCTGAGAATTGTTCTTGCGGGGAAGGTCGGGACATGGAATTCGAAGCCCAATTTCGTAGCTTCTGCCCTCGCTACGTGGATTGAATGCCAGCCGTTCCCTTCTATCACTCTTCCATTGATTTCATTCCTCGTCGGCTCGTGCCACTGATGTACCGCATGCACGTCAATTCGAGCCAACAGATGAATGAGCTGGATAGCCACCGACGTTGAGCTTGTGATGAAATAGACGCCGAACTCGTTAGTGGTGCCGTCGCCCTTGTGGTATGCGAGCAAGAACGCTCGAATTATGCCAGGGTCTGCCCCCATCAAGAAGGGAGGAATTCTCTTAGTGCGGGCACCACTTCCAAAATTGCTCTTCAGGAATCTTGCCAGAATATTCGAAGCGGCAGCAACACAGACCACACTCTCCCTTTCGTCGGTCCATGCCCTGAGCGAGAACACTCTTTCGAACAGTTGGACGCCACGTCGAATCAGATCTGTTTCATGCTTCCCGAACGAGAGATAGATTTTCGAAAGGTCGCCTCCTCTAGGTCCTTCGCCCTTCCCGATGTACACGTATCCTTCAGCCAGGTAGAGCCCCAAGAATTCTGCCATCTCCTCGGTGAGGGGGAGTGTGCTCGAGAAGGGGAGCCTTCGCGTGTGGCTGCCGGGGTACTGTCGGAAGTCTAGGGTTTCTACTAGGGCCTCCTTCACCATGGGCATTATCAGGTAGTTTCCTTTTTCCACATGGCCAGCTTCCACCCATCGAGGATCGTCCATCATCTTGACTCTCCATGGGCTCTCTTCGAGGGTCTTGATTCGGCTGACCTTCGTGCAAAGTAATGGGTGTTCAGGAGTAAGATGAAGCCAGGGGAGGCCCATTGGCTTTACCATGACAATGTCTCCGAGGTACGGGCGCCGAATCAGACGCCTCACGGTTGTGGGCCAACCTCCTATTCCAGCGACCTCATCGCCGACCCTAATCGTCTCGATTGGGACCGGAACGCCGCCTCTCATCACCGGCGACCCCGGAGGTAGGCAGGTGTCGAGGCACACGCCGACCCTGCGGACGTCCTTCACCCTGTCCAGGATGCTCCGGATTTCCTCGAACCTGGCCCCGACGCTGTTCTTCTGCCCGGCCATGTTCTCGAGGAGAATGATGGTGGCGCCTTCGCTCCCTGCGACGGCCTGGTTGCAGGCGTCGGCAATGTTTCTGATCCCTACGGCTGCCCCCTTGCCCAGATGGCTTCCGAGATGGACGACGAGATAGTCTATCCCCAGGGTGTCGCATCGCTTGACCTCCTCGTCCAGGGTGTACCTGCTGATCTTGATGGTGGACTTCTCGGGGGAGGCGAGGTTCGGGAGGTAGGGCATGTGGTCCACGATCTTCGAGAACCCAGAGCTCTTCCTCTTTTCGCGGAAGGCGGAGACAGTCTCCTCTGCTAGGGGCTTGAACTTCCACTGGTTTGGGTTGCGCGTGAACATCTGGAAAGTCGTGGCGCCGAGCTCAGCCGCCCGGTCGAACGCCAGATCTAGCGAGCCCGCACTCGAAATGTGCAGACCCACCATCGGCTCGGACATTTGTGAATCAAAAGAGGCGGAGTGTGGGTTAATGAACCCACGCTCTCGTTTTCCGTTCCGCGCTTA
>OCOJ01055581.1_pt3 | contig 16566 bp, 18 predicted proteins | sample 1539251 | NCBI WGS metagenome assembly OCOJ01 (sample SAMN01911457, study PRJEB22624) | soil metagenome | biome: Soil | place: Malaysia | collected 2012-04-30 | depth RA_metagenome m | reverse complement strand
AGTTGGCGATCTCGAATTCTCATTGCCGTTGCGAGGAAGTCAACAGAGCCAGACAACTTCTAGAAGTCCTCTGGCTCTGTTGACGTGATGAGGAATCGTTGGGCGAAGGGCGAAAAAGCGAAAAGCGGATCCCTCACCCCGCCTTCTCGAAGCCTCGGGACGCGGGGATTCCCTTCGACGGTGCTCAGGGCAGGCGGGATGACAGACGAGCGGACGCGACGCCCTACAGCATGATATCAACAGAGCCAAACGGGTTTTAGCGGGAGAAGCTGGAGATGGCTTTTTCCTCGTCGTTGTGGACGTCAAAGACGGTGAAGAGCTTGGTGATCAGCAGCAAATCGTGGACTTTTTTGGTCAAGTTCAGCAGCTTCAGCTCTCCGCCTTCCTTCCTGACCGCGGTGAAGCTGCTCACCAACTCGCCGATTCCCGAGCTGTCGATATAAGTGACGTCAGCCAGATTGAGCACGATGAATTTGCGCCCCTGATCCAGGAGCTGGCGCACCAGGGTACGCAGCAGCGCGCTGCCTTCGCCCAGCGTGATCCGTCCGCTGATGTCCACCACAGTGGTGTCGCCGATATCCCGATTGGTGGCCCTCAGATTCATGGCGTTATCCTTCCGAAGCCCCCGCGGAGGCAGGGGAGTGGGCCGCGGGCAGGCGTTTGGTCATAATTACCTCGGCGCCGCCGGAGGGCGCGAAGACCACCTGCAGGTGGTCCATGAAAGCGCGAATCAGAAAGAGGCCGCGTCCCGAGGTCTTCAGCAGGTTTTCTTCGGCCAGGGGATCAGGCACTTCTTCCAGGCGGAACCCCGGACCCTGATCGCGGACGTGAATCACCAGCTCGGCTGCCAACAGTTCGAACACCAGGTAAATGTGCCGCTCGGGGTCATGGCCATTGCCGTATTCGTAGGCATTGATCACCGCCTCGCGGACCGACATGCCGATGCGATACCGCTGTTCGTCGTCGAAGCCGGCGATTTCGGCCACCCGCAGGGTGATGTCTTCGGCCAGGTCCACGCTCTCGAGCAACGTATCGAGCGTGACCTCTATGCGTTGGGTCAGTCCGCGCATCCGGCGGTATGAGTAACAAGGGCGCACTTAAGTAACACAGGGCCCCGCTCGTGTCAATTATACAGGACGAGGGGTCACTGCAAACGTGCCAGCTTGCGCCCGCAGGCACTACAGGCCAACCAGTCCGCGGGCAAGAGGAAGAACAGAAGGGCGCTCTCCGGCAGCGGTGCGGGCAGATCTAGCGAAACCGCGGGGGCAGGGATTCGTCCCGCCGGAACTCGTAGTGATCGAAACGGACGGCCAGGCCATACCACCCGCGCAGGTCCTCTCCCTCGATGCGCACCACGCGCGCGAAGGTGGACATGCGCACGGAGCCCATGCCCAGTGGACGATCGGTCAGCGCCACCTCCATGGCAATGGGTGTTCCCGGCTCGATGCGCTGCGGGGAATGAAAGAACACGCCGCTGGCGCTGATATCGCGCGTCTCCAGGGGAATCGGGAACTCCAGCTCCACGCCATCCACGCCGGTCAAACGCAGCGGCAACCGCAGGAAGGCGCGCGCACAACTGCGGCGATTGCCCAGCACGCTGACGGCATGCGTGGGAACGTTGAAGAAATGCTGATTGCTGGGTGTTTGCAGGGTAAAGGGGTGAGCCGCAAATTCGGCCGGTTCGCGGCGTTCGCCAGACTGGTGAGACACAAACGGCTTTGATTTTGCGCCCAAGTGCTGCCCCAGTTGAAGCACCACCCCGAAAGAAAGCCGAATATCCTGCGAACCGCCCGGAGGGTCAATCCGGCCCCGCGGTATGGTGTCCTATCCGGCAACAGTGGGACCCGGCCGGCCTGGAGAAAACGGGCCACTGGCATGAATTTCTTCCAGAGCGTCGTTGGCGGCCGCGAGCTGCCCCCGGGAACCCATCAACACAAGCTGGTCGCCATCCGCGAGCGCGGTCTCCGGCGCGGGGTTATAGACCACCCCGCCGGACCGCACCAGCGCCACCACCACCGCGCCGCTGCGCTTCCGCAAGTCCACCTCGCGGAGTTGCATGCCGGCGAGGGGCGATCCGGGCAGCACCACGAACATCTCCAGATCCACTTCCGGCAACAGGTGCCAGAGGTGACGCAGCGGCTGGCCCGGCAAAGGCAGGATGCGTTGGGCCTCGTAGTCCGCGGCGCGCAGAGCGCCAATCTGCTCCGCCAGGGCCTCCCGGGGCATGCCGAAGATGCGCAGCACGCGCAGGGCAATCTCCATCCAGGCTTCGATCTCCTCCGCCACCACGTCCGTGGCCCCGGCTTTGCGCAGGTCGCTGGCATCGGCAATGCGCTTCAGGCGGGCGATGATGTGCAACTCCGGGTTTAGGTGCCGCGCATGGGAGATGGCCAGCGGAAGAATGGCCGGGTCCGAGACGGCAAACACCACGGCGCGGGCGCGATCCGCTCCGGCGCGATGCAGAATCTCCGGGCTGGAAATATCGCCAAAGTAGATCTTTTCGCCCGCGGAGCGCGCGCGGCGCACGGCACGCGAATTCACGTCAATGACGACGTAGGGAAGATTATTCTCGCGCAAGAGACGTGCGAGGCGCCGGCCGTTTTCGCCGTAGCCGCAGACGATTACGTGGTCGGAGAGCGGAGCTTCCGCCTGCGGGTCTTCCGCTTCACCCGGTACCGCACCCTGACGACCGAACCAGCGGGAGACACGGGGTCCCGCGGCCACCAGGCCGGGGGTCACCGCCAGGGTGAGCACCGCGGCCGACAGGAAAACCTGGTAATACGATTGCTGAATCATGCCGCGCGCCGCCCCCTCACGGAGCAGGACAAAAGAAAATTCACCGACCTGGGCCACGGCCAGACCGCACACGACGGCCAGCCGCGCCGGGAAGCCCATGATGCGCACGGCCGCGCCCCCCGAGAGCACTTTGCCGGCCACAATTGCGGCGGTAACCCCGAGCACCACGGGGGCATGGGCCGCGGCATAGCGCAAATCAATCAGCATTCCGATGGCGACGAAGAAGAGCGACGAGAAACTGTCGCGGAAAGGAATGATCGCAGCCGTGGCCTGATGCGAGTATTCCGATTCGCTGATCACCACCCCGGCGATGAACGCACCCAAAGCCAGCGACAGGCCGAGCCGGGACGCGCACCAGGCCGTACCCATGGTGAAAAAGAGCGTGGCAATGATGAACAGCTCGCGGCTGCGCACGCCGGCCACCGCGCGAAGTATGCGCGGGAAGAGATACTGCGCGCTGATTACGATACCGGCGACAACGGCTAGCGATTTCAGCAGGGCCATGAATACCTGGAGCAGTTGCGCCGTCTCCCGCGCGGCCAGCACCGGAACCAGCGCCATCATCGGCACCACGCACAGGTCCTGAAAGAGCAGGATGCCCAGGCTAATGCGTCCCGGAAGCGTTTCAATCTCCAGGCGCTCCTCGAGCAGCTTCATGACGATGGCCGTGCTGCTGACCGCCACCAGAAACCCCCAGAACAAGGCATCGCCGGCGGGCGCGCCTGAGACCATCAGCACGGCCATGGTCAGCAGCACGGTAGCCCCGATTTGCAGGCTGCCGCCGCCCAAGGCGATTTGTTTCATGCGCGCGAGGCGTTCGAGCGAAAATTCCACGCCCACGGTAAAGAGCAGCAGGGCCACGCCGACTTCAGCCAGCAACTCGACGGTATGGGTGTTGGAGATCAGCCGCAGGCCGGTGGGCCCGGCCACCAGTCCAGTGAGCAGATAGCCCACCACGGTGGATTGGCTCAGCCGCCGCATCAGAAATGAAATGGCGGTGGCCAACCCCAGCAGCAGCAACAGGTCGCGGAATATGCCGGCATCCTGCATCGCTGCAATGATTCTAGCCTATCGCCGCAGCGGACCTGGAGCGCTGCCCGCATTTTTGCGCGCAAAATTCGGATAGCCGGAAGGGCAGGCGGCATCATACTGTGAGCGCATGGACGGCAATGTACAAACGGCTTATGCGGTGAATGCGCCACCCGGGCCTGGTCCCCGGGCCGCGCACCGCTGGTGGCGGGCGGTAGCTTCGCGCGATGCCGCCTACGACGGTGTGTTCGTGTTCGCCGTGCGCACCACCGGAGTTTTTTGCCGGCCGAGCTGCCCGGCGCGCCGCCCCGCTTCGCGCCATGTGGCCTTCTTCACTTCTCCCGGCGATGCCCTGCGTCAGGGATTCCGTCCCTGCGCCCGGTGCCTGGGCCGCGCAGCCACTTTAGGTGTCTCAGACCGTGCCCTGGTGCAGCGCTTGTGCCGCGGAATCGAGCAGAGCGTTACATCGGCGGATTCCGCCGGCGATTCAGAGGATGCCGGGCGGCCTACGCTGGAAGCGCTCGGGCGCCGGTCCGGCCTGGGACCTCACCGGCTGCACCGCCTGTTCCGCCGCGTGCTGGGTATCACCCCGCGGCAGTACGCGGATGCCGTGCGGCTCCGCCACTTCAAACAGAGTCTTCGCAGAGGAGGAAATGTGACTTCCGCTCTTTACGACGCCGGATATGGCTCCTCGAGCCGCCTTTATGAGCGTGCCGCGGCCCAGCTGGGCATGACCCCGGGCAGCTACTTGCGTGGCGCACCGGGACTGCGCATCCGCTACGCGGTGGTGGATTCTCCCCTGGGGCGCCTGCTGGTGGGCGCCACAGATCGCGGCGTTTGCGCAGTGATGCTCGGCAAACCGGATGCAGAGCTCGTCCGTGAGCTGGCCCATGATTTTCCCCGCGCGGACCTGCGTAAGGATCCGCAGGGCCTGGGGGCGTGGGTGCGCGGCGTGGTAGAACGTATGCGCGCGCGGCCCACGGGCGCGGAGATCCCGCTGGACATTCGCGGCACGGCTTTCCAGCGGCGCGTGTGGGAGGAGCTACGGCGCATCCCTGCGGGCCGGACGCGCACGTATTCGGAAATTGCGCGGCGGATCGGCCGGCCGGAGGCGGTGCGCGCTGTGGCCCGTGCCTGCGCCACCAACTCCATTTCCGTGGTGGTGCCCTGCCATCGCGTGGTGGGCAAAAATGGCAGCCTCACCGGATACCGCTGGGGGCTGGAGCGGAAGCGCGCCTTGCTGGAGGCCGAGCAACGCGGAAGCCTCGAGCGCCATTGAACTGCGCAAGGGCGGACGCGGAACCTGCCGTCCCCTGCAACTGGCAGCCACAGGCCTTGGAAGCGTCTGCGCTCAGGATTCCGGGGCGGGGGCTTGAGGCTTTACAACCGTCACGCCCTTCGGCCAATGGGGCTTGAAGTCGTTTTCGGGGAGCTTGGCGTTGGTCACGATCGTGCGGTACGCGATGATGATGTAATCTCCCGAACCGGTCTCGAAGAGCTTCTGCTGAATCGAGAGCCAGGTGCTCGTGTCCAGCCAAAGCTGAATACGCGCGATCTGGTTCCGGAATTTCTCGTCCTTGGGGACCAGCTCCAGCACCACGGTCTTGTGGCTTTCCAGGGTTTCTTCGCCCAGCACGGTCATCAGATACTGCTTCTTGAGCGAGCTGCCGGAAGAGCCCAGCCCCAGCGAAAGGAGCGAATCCGCCAGCCCCGCATGCTTGCCCAGATCGTATTCCTCGACGCGCTTGGTCTTCGGCAGGTAGTGCCACACTTTGTCGCCATTGCGCAGGATGGTGCGCTGGTCGGGTTTGGTCAGCTCGATGCGCATTTTGCCGTCCGAGCGCAGAAAAATCTTTCCCGATTCCGTCGAGCGGTCGTTCACCGCCACGGTCACCGTGGTGCGCTCCACATCCGCAGTCACGCTGTGGAAGGATTTCGCCGCATTGTCCAGTTCGCGGGTCACAGCATCCATCGTCCACCTGGTGCGGGCCTGTGCGCGGGCAGCGCGGGCCTTTCCTCCCAGCGGAAGAGCCAGGGCCGCGAGCAGCAACAGGCCGGCCGCTCGACGCGGCCGCAGTTCCGGGCGCAAGGCAGGGCAGCGGATGAGCGTTGGGATCACCGGGAGGCCATCCTATCACAGGAGTTTCGGCGTGCCGGACGCCATCCCCGGCGCTTATTGCTGAACGGAGACTTCGTAGTAGAGAACCCCGCCGTCGCCGGCGAGCACCGGCTCCATGCGCACGATCTGAAAGGGGTGATTCTTGAGTTGCGGGGCGTTGCGCTGGAGCAGGGAATGCGCCTTCTCCTGCAACTGCGGAGAGGCCTGCGGAGGAGCCAGCAGCGTGGCCTTGACCCGGCAGTGGAGCAACGACGCGTTGGCCTCATCCGCCTGGCAGGGCACGGCCGCGGCCTCCGCCGGGGTGCTCGACTCCGCCTGGTCATGGAACCAGTGCCGCGGCGTGAGGAACACAAAGGCCACGATGCCGAGAACGACCAGGTCGTAGGGCAGCGTTCCCCGCTCGAAATTCCAGAAGAAAATGCGGCCCAGCAGGCGGCGCACCTCAGCCCTCCAACGCGCCGTCCACGATCTGGCCGTCGCGCATGTGCACAATGCGGTTGCCGTAAGCGGCGGCTTCCGGATTGTGGGTGATCATTACCACGGTCTGGCCCAGGTCGCGGTTTAACTGCCGCAGCATGCCCAGCACCAGGTCCGAATTCTTCGAGTCCAGGCTGCCGGTGGGCTCATCCGCGAGAAGAATCTTGGGCTCGTTGATGATGGCGCGGGCGATGGCCACACGCTGCTGCTCGCCACCGGAAAGCTCCGAGGGTTTATGGTGCAGGCGCTCGGTGAGTCCGAGCATGCGCGTGACCACGTCGAAGCGGTGAGGATCGAATCCGTTGCCGTGAATGTGCTGCGCCAGGGCGATATTGCCACGCGCGTCCAGCGCGGGCAGCAGATTGAAACGCTGGAAGACGAAGCCCACTTTGCTGCGCCGCAGCTTGGTGCGCTCGGCATCGCTCATGGCGGTCAGGTCATTGCCATCCACAAGCACGCGGCCGCGGGTGGCCTGGGCCAGCCCGCCGATCACGTGCAGCAGGGTGGACTTTCCGCATCCGGAAGGGCCCATCACGGACACAAACTCCCCCGGAAACACCTCAAACGTCACGCCCCGCAACGCCGGGACTTCGACCTTGCCGGTGTGATAGATCTTCCAGAGTTGTTCTGTCTTCAGCAGCGCTTCCACGGCGCACTCTGAGCCCGGAGGCCCCCCTGCGGGTCTAATACATTATAGTCAGCTTTTCGGTTCGGCGCGCCTGGCAGGAAAGAACCGGGCCGCGCGCCGAAAGTCCGCCCGCTATTCAAACGCCAGCGCCTCCACCGGGTCCTTCCGGCAGGCTAGCAGAGCCGGGTATGCCGCGCCCAGCAAGCCGCCGGCCAGGGCGATAGCCGCGGACCGCAGAATCCACCCGGGAGTGATCAGGATGGTCAGATTCGGCCATTTCGCCAGGGCCAGCGCGCGCAGGGCAAAACTGAGCCCGATGCCGCAAGCGCTGCCCAGCAGGCACATCACCGCGCCCTCGGAGAGAATGGCCTTGGCGATGTACAGATTCGAGGCGCCCAGAGATTTCAGGATGCCGATCTGGCGGGTGCGCTCCATGATGGTGGTGTACATGGAGAGAAAAATCACCAGGAAACCGATGCACACCGCCAGGGCAATCATGGAGTCAATGAAAGAATTAAGCGCCGGCAGGTCCGTTGCGGTCATCAGCGACAGGTATTCCTTGAGCGGCCGGATCTCGTAGCCGGGCAGAATGCCGCGGATCTCCGCCATCACCGATTGGGTGTGTTCCGGCCGCGTGCAGCGGATAAAGAAGAGGCTCACGCGGTCGCGGGTGGCGGCGATCTCCTGGAGCGTTTGCAGAGCTACGAATATGCGCGCGCCCTTGCCGTGCTCCGCCACGCCCACCAAGTGGAATTCGTGCTCCAGCAGGCGCACGGTCTGCCCGGCATGCACATGATGCGCGGCCGCGTACACGTCGTCCACGACCATGTCGTCCGGCCCTTCGATGTCGTGACCCTGGTGGAAGACGAAACCGCCGGAGACTGCCCGGAAGGTTTGCGGCTCGATCCCGTAGACAATTTCCAGACCGGAAGCGTTGAACTGCAGGAGCACCGGAGCCACCGCTTCCACATGCCGCAAGGGCTCGAGCTTCCCGCGCAACTTGATGGGCATGGGCGCGCTGCTGAACCCGATCCAGGCTGAGGCGTTGGGCGGCTGGACCATGACGTCCGCGCCCACGCCTTCAATGCGTTTTCCGGTTTCGGTGATCAAGCCGGTGGTCAGTCCCACGACCAGTACCACCACGGTCACTTCCACGGCCACCGCCAGCAGGCATACCGCCGTGCGCGCCGGGCGGTGGAAGACGTTGCGCAGAACCATTTCCCTCATCATGGCGGCGTGCTCCCCGGAGCGTCGGGCGGGTTTTCCCCCACGCGCACCAGTTCCGAGCCCGGCGGCTGCTCCAGGTGGAAACGGTCGGCGGCAATCTCCGCATTCAGGGTCAGCGTCAGTATGTGCGTATCCAGCCGGTAATCGTTGCGCGGCCGCTCCAGGTTGATTTCCCGCGGGAAGCGCGTGCCGTCCGCTTCCGCCTGCCATCCGGAGTAATGAATGATGGAGACCAGCAGGCCTCCCGGCTCAAAAAGTTCCAGGCGGGAAAGGCTCAGGTCCGCGCGGTCAAACCACAGGCGCCGCTCGATCTCGGGTTTTTCCCCGCGCCGCACGAGGGTGAGCGTGTAGTAGCGTGCGGCGCCCTCCTGCTCCTCGGCAAACAACCGCATATGGTCCTCGGGCAGCGGCGGCCAGAAGATCGCGTCGAGTACGTGCTGCGGGCGCAAATTTTCCAGAGGCTTCTTGGAGGGACGCTCGAACCGCGCCGGGCCGACGATGAATTTCCCCTTGGGGGGAATGGATATGCGGAACATTTCCCCGTCGCTCACCATGTCGAACACAGTGGTTCCCGCTACCGGCGCTTTCCCGATCATGCGGATGTGGCTGGGACTGGAAGCCAGAATGAAGCCGTCCACTTTGTGGTAGTCCTCGATCACCCCGCTGTAGCGCGAACCGGTGTGCGGCGCCAATTCCACCTTGGCATTGACCGTGCGCACGGAGCGGCTCAGCGCTTCGTAGCGGGAGAGGAGATCCGCCTCGGAGGCCTCGAGCAGCGGACGGATTTCCGCCGCCGGCACCTTCGTGGTGGTTTTTACGTGGCAGCCCGCGGCCACCAGTAATGCCGCGAGCGCGCAGGCCCGCATCGGCCGTATACCGCTCAGAAGATTCTTCCTCCGTGCGTTCGATTTTCGAGCCTAGCAGTGGCTCCCAGCACTGTCAAACACCGCGCCTTTCGCGTGCCGTCTTCATTGTTCAGCGGTTCCAATGCGGATTCCTGAATCCTTTTCCGCCCATAAAAAGTACCGGAAATTCCCCGGCCAGTCCGCGGCCCCCAAGAACCCTCCGGAATCGAACGGGGTGAAACAGGAAGGCCGCCCGGAACCAGAGGCAAGCGGAAAGAAGGGGAAGGCGGGGCGGCCCCGAGGGAAGGAGAAAGAACATGAACAACACAACGGCACGTTTAGGGATGGCAGTGGCGCTGGCGCTCCTGATCGCTGCTCCGGCATTCGCCGGGCCGAAGGACTGGAAAGTGGACAGCGGCCACTCTTACGGTGTAATCACCACCGAAGCCCGGATCAATCAGAGCCGGGAAACCGTGACGCTCGGCGCCACCCGGGTGACCGGCACGCTGCGATTCGACCCCGAGCAGGTGGCGAACTCTTCATTCCAATTTGACGTGGACCCCGCGGGAAGCTCGAAGGAATCCGGAAGCTATTCCGTACTGAAGTTCCGTTCGCAGAGCGCAGAGCTCGAGGGCCACGGCAAGCTGCGGGTGACCGGCCTTCTGACGGTGACCGAAGTGCAACTCGAAGCGCAGCTCGAAGGCAACGAAGCCTATTCCGGGCCGCAGTATACCGGGCGGGTGGTGAAGGAAACCACGCGCGAGCAATCGTTCCTGCTGGCGCTGCCCGGCGAAGAACCGGTGGACGCGCAGGGAAACCCGGCGGCCGATGTTACGGCACAGGCGAAGGTCAGCTCGGAAGATTTTCCGGAGCTGGTGAACGCAGTGCTGCGCACCAACTGGCCGGCCATCTCGCACAACCAGTCCTGCACCCCGGCGGCCGGCGGCAGTGAAGACTACGCAGGGGTGACCTGCTCCGGTTCGGCCCCTGGCCAGCGCTCGATTACGCGCACGGCCAGCTCGTTTGGCGAGGATTACCCCGGTGAGAGCGGCGCGGCGCAGGCGGGCAACATCGTGACCCTGGCCCTGCATCTCCGGCTCACGCCGCAGGACGCGGCTCCGGCTGCGGCCATCGGCCAGTAAGTCTGCTGAAGCGGCAAGGCGAACGACGCGGGCTCCGCGGTTTGCGGGGCCCGCGAATTTTTTTGGCGTGTTACGATTCCCCTCCTGCTTCATCTGATAGGAATGCCGGCGTTGGAGACGGTCCGGGAGGCAGCTACGCAGACGGGCAAAGGCGCGCCTGCCCCGATTCCCGTGTACTCGATGCGGGAAATGGGGTTGCCGGAGCGCATCCCGGGCTTCAACGTCCAGCCGCTCGAAGAGCGTTTCACGCTGGGCCCCAAGGACATTCGCCAGGCGCACCGCCACGACTACCACCACGTGGTCCTGGTGACTTCCGGGGAAGGCCGCCTCTCCATGGATTTCGACCATTACCCCATCCAGGCGCCCATGCTGCTGCACTTTGGGCCGGGTGTGGTGCATGGATGGGAGCCGCGCCGCCGCCCGTCCGGATTTGTGGTCCACTTCGACCGCACGTTTTTCGCCGCCGGCGCACGGGATCCCGCGGAAGTCACGGAGATGCCGCTCTTCTGCGCTCTCTCGGGCGCGCGGGTGCTTTCCATCACGCCGGAACAGCGCGAAACCTTTGAAGCTCTGGCCCGGGCGATGCTGCGCGAGTACCGGCAGCGCAGCCTCGAGCATGTGGCCGCGCTTCGATCCTACCTGCGGCTTTGGCTGATCGAAGCGCACCGCATCGCGCGCGCTCAACGCCCCGAGCGCTGGAACGACCGCGGCGCGAATCTGACCAACCGCTTTCTTCAACTGGTGAGCGAGAATTTCCAGACCGTCTCCGGCGTCTCCGCATATGCGCAGCGGCTGCGGGTGACGCCCAGCCACCTGAACGAAACGGTGCGGCGCACGCTCGGCCGCACTGCAGGAGAGTTGATCCGCCAGCGGGTCGTCCTGGAGGCCAAACGCCTGCTGCGCTATTCGGAACGGTCCGTGGCCGAGGTGGCCTATCACCTGAATTTCGAGGATCCCTCGTACTTCGCCAGGTTTTTCCGCAAACAGACCGGGCAATCGCCGGCGTCGTTCCGCAACCAGGACTAGCCCCCAGCAGGCGCGTGAATCAGGCGGTACCGCCCGCGGTGTCCGCCGGGGGCTCGCGCGTCACCGAATAGAGCACCACGGGAAAGCCTTTGTGCACCGTGTCGCGTTCGTAGCGCATGCCCAGCTTTTCCATCACGTGGCGCGAGGCGGCGTTTTCGCCCATGGCCACGGCCACAATGCGGGAAAGACCGGCGCGAGACCACCCGTACTGCAACGCGCCGCGCGCCGCTTCCGTGGCCAGCCCGCGTCCCCATAGATCCCGAGCCAGCCACCAGCCGATTTCGGTTTCCTCCGTGCCGACCAGGGGCTGGAGGCCGCACAGCCCGGCCATTCTTCCCGTGCCGGCTGCTTCGCGCAGCAGCAGCTTCCACAGGCAGAAGCCGCGCTCGGCCGCGGTGCGCATCTGCCGCTCGATGAATTCCCTGATGTACGCGTCGCCCCAGGGCACGCCGCCGGTGATGTAGCGCATCACCTCCGGATCTGTGGCGATGGGACGCAGAGCCCCCTCGTCACCCGGTTCCCATTCCACCAGGTGGAGACGCGCGGTGGATAGCACGATGCGGCCCATGGGCGAAGTTCACGAAGCCTGAAACACTTCCACGTTCTGGTCCGCCAAGGCGGGTTTGATACGCCGCAGAATTTCCGTGGCGCCCAGCGTTTCGCTGAGCACCACCAGGGAGCCGTCGAAGAAATCACACACCGCGCAGAAGAGGTAATGGCCGAAGACGGGATGGTAGGCGTCCAGGCCGCGGCGGACCAGTTCGCGTTCCAGCGCTGCCTCTTCCGCGGAATCGGGCGCGCCTCCGGCGCGCAGCGGCCCGCCGGCGCGGGCTCCGAAGGTTTCTGCTTCGAAGCGCGCAAAAAGCTCGGCCATAGGTTCGCGCTCCGGCTTCGGGAGGACCAGCGCGGAACTGCGCTGCCCGCGCACGGTGATGGCGTGCCGCGCGCAGTAATCGCGCACGCGGTCCAGGTGGCTGAAGAAGTCGAGCGTCCAGGGCTCGCCGCCCGCCAGCGCGGGAATCACCCGTGCCCAGAGCGCCGCCGTCTCCCGCCCGCGCGCCGGTTCTTCGTCCGCGCCGCGCAGATCCAGCCCCACCGCGCGCACGTCCTCGCCCAGGTCCATGGTGCGCACTTCGAGGTACAGCATCGGTGTCCTCTCGCTCACCCTTTCCTGTTTCACGTCATGCAGGGGCACGGAATCCGTTGCCCCGGCCGCCTCATCCTTCGCGTGCGGGCTGCTCGCCTTCGGCATGTGGCGGGCCAAATTTCTCCACAAATTCCGGCGAACGCTTGCGCAGTTCCAGCCAGTCGAAAAACGCATCCGGGGTTTCCAGCCACACGCGGAACCACTGGCGGATTTCTGCCTTCTCCGTGCGTTTTTCCGGCGCCACGCGGCGGTTGCCAGCGATCATCTGCGCCCGGCGCCGCCCCTCGCGCGCGACCTCCAGGACGTGCGCTGCCTTGGCGTGATCGCCCGCGGCGCGCGCCTGGCGCCATAGCGCATCCACACGCCGCAGTGTGGCTTCAGCCTCTTCGAGCGTAGCAAAGTGGAGCAGATGCTCGAATACGTCTCCAGATGGAGGAGCGGCTGCGGCGGCTTGCGGCGCGGATTCGTGCCGGGGCCTCGAAGCGCGGCTCATGGGGTTTGCCTCGCGGCGCCCTGTGGACTGTGATTCCGGGCGAGTTGAGCCTCGCGCCGCCGGTAATGTGCCACGTTGCGATTGTGTTCGGCCAGCGTGCGGCCGAACACGTGCCCACCATCGCCCGTAGCCACAAAGTAGAGATACTTTACTGGAGCGGGCGCAAGCGCGGCGGCCAGCGATGACTCGCCGGGATTGGCGATCGGTCCCGGCGGCAAGCCGCGCCGCCGATACGTGTTGTAAGGCGAATCCACGCGCAAATCCGCCAACAGCAGCCGCCCGTTATATCTCCCGGCCAGTTCCAACGCATAAATCACCGTCGGGTCGCAATCCAGAGACATATGCGCGCGCAACCGGTTGGTGAATACGCTGGCGACCAACGGACGTTCTTCGGGAACCGCCGTCTCCTTTTCCACCAGCGAGGCGAGGGTAACAATTTCCAGCGGCGTGAGGTTTGCTGCGGCCCCGCTGCCTTGCTGCTCATGGCGGGCGGCCACAGTACGCGTCCACACTTCGCGGAAGCGCCGCACCATGGCCTCCGCGATTCTCACTCCCGGCTGGTGGCGCGGGAATTGATAGGTGGCCGGAAAGAGGAAACCCTCGAGCGTAGGCGCCTTCGGAGCGAGGTCGGCAATCAATGCGGGGGAACGTGCCGCAGCCAGAAAAGCATCGCGCGTAGTAACGCCCTTGGCCTCGAGTTGCACGGCGATGCCGGCCATGGTATCGCCTTCCGGCACCACCACCGTGACCAGGTAGATCCGGCCATGCGCCAGCGTGTCGAAAATCTGCTCGGGCGTTTCCGGACGGTCGAAGTGATACTCCCCGGCCTCAAGCCGCGCATGGCGGCGGAGCGCGAGCACGCGAAAGGAGAGCGCGCTGCGCACCACGCCATCGGCTTCGAGCAAGCGGGCGATGCCCGCGGCCGGTGTTCCGCGCGGGATCTGCACAAAGACGCCGCCGGGCGAGAATTCGCCGAACGGCGTTTCCCAGTCCAGGCGCAGCAGCCACGCCGCCGCGCCTGCGACTCCGGCCGCAAGCAGCGCCACCAGGAAGAGCCACACCAGCCATCTGCGGCCGTGGCGGCTGCGCCCCCGGCTCACGGCTCGTCTCCCCGGTTCAGCGTACTCGCGGTCCTGCGAAGGTACTCTTCGAGGATCAATGCCGCGGCCAGGCTGTCCACGCCGTCCGGCGCGCGGTGCGCCTTGGAGGGCGCGGCTACCGGATGTTTTCCACGGCGTGAGCTTTGGTGTTCTGCTGGGCCTCGCGGCCTCCCCGCCATGGCCTTTCGCTCCTCCTGCGCTTCCCAACTGGTGAGCCGCTCGTCCACCAGCGCCACCGGGAGGTGCAGCGATTTCTCCATCCGCGCGGCGAAGTCGCGGGCCTCGTCCGCCATTTCTCCCTCGGTGCCATCCAGGCGCAGCGGCAGGCCGACAACGACCTGTGTGACGGCGTGCTCGCGGACGGTTTGGCGCAGGCGGGAGAGATCGTAGCGCCGGTTCACGCGTTCGAGCGTCTCGAGGGGCTTGGCCAGCGTGCGCTGCTCGTCAGACACGGCCAGCCCCAGCCGCCGCCGCCCGTAGTCAATGGCTAACGCACTTCCCTGTGGTTCTGGAGGCATGCTTTCGATCCGCCCGATCGATCCTCCAGGCATTATAGCTTGGCGCCTTGCGTGACCCCGCTGGTGTTGGCAGGTAGAATCTGTTCTGCAAACCAGCGCGTATGAAGCGATTGATCGTAAACGGAGACGATTTCGGGATGGCGCCGGGAGTGAACCGCGCCATCGTGCGCGCGCATCGCGAGGGCATCCTCACCAGCACCAGCCTGTTGGCCAACGGCGCGTCCTTCGATGAGGCGGTGGCGCTGGTGCGCGAAAATCCCTCTCTGGGCGTGGGCGTGCATTTGAACCTCACACAGGGCCGGCCGCTCAGCGATCCGCGAACGCTTGGAGCGCTGCTCGACGGTGGAGGAGAATTCTTGGGCCGCGCGGAACCGCTCTATTTCCGCATGCTGCTGGGCCGCATCGCAGAATGCGCGGTGGAGCAGGAATTCCGCGCGCAGATCGAGCGGCTCTGTGACGCGGGCCTGCAGCCGACGCACCTCGACGGGCACCAGCACGTGCACATGTGGCCCCCGGTCTTCCGGGTGACGGCCCGGCTGGCCGCGGAATACGGGCTCGCCGGCGTGCGTTCCTCCCGCGAACGCCGCGTGGATTTTCACGCACTGTGGTGCCGCAACGCCGGGTTTCGCGGTACAATTCTCCAGCAGGCGGGAGTGGGCCTGGGTCTGGCGTTCCTTTCCGTGACCTCGCGCGCCGCGCTGGCGGAAGCAGGCGTCGCGACTCCGGATTACTTTTACGGGGTTTCCGCCACGGGGTTTTTGAATCGCGGCACGCTGGAGGATATTCTCCGGGACGTGCCGGACGGGGTGAGCGAGCTGATGGCCCATCCTGGCTACGTGGACGAGGAGTTGAAGCGAGTGGAGACGCGCCTGGTATCGCAGAGGGAGCAGGAACTCGATGCGCTGACCTGGCCCGGGGCACGCATCCTGGCTCAGGAACTGGGCATCGAACTGGTTACCTATCGGGCGCTCGAAGAGCGGCGGCCCGGATAGGCCCGGGGCGCCAAAGAAACAGGAGACCGATCGGCTGTCCATGGACCGCAAAGAAGATTCCGCGCGTTATTCCCTGGTGGTGCCGTTTTTCAACGAGCAGGAGAACATTCTGCCGCTCTATATGCGCATTACCGAGGTGATGGACCCGCTGGGCGAGCCCTACGAAATGATCTTCGTGGACGACGGCAGCCGCGACCAGACGTTCCGAGTGCTGAACGAGATTTATGAAAATGACGGCCGCGTGCACGCGCTGCGCCTGCGCCGCAATTTCGGGCAGACCGCGGCGCTCAAAGCGGGCTTCGATTTCGCGCAGGGCGAAGTTATCGTCTCCATGGACGGCGACCAGCAGCACGACCCCGGAGACATTCCCGCGCTGCTGGAGAAAATCCGCGAGGGATTCGATATCGCCAGCGGCTGGCGCGCCGAGCGCCAGGATGACTGGCTGACCCGGCAGTTTCCCAGCCGGGTGGCCAACTGGATGATGGCCAAGCTTTCCGGAGTGCCGCTGCGCGATTTTGGCACCACGTTCAAGGCGTACCGCCGGGAGGTGATCCAGCAGGTGCAGCTTTATGGCGAGCTGCACCGTTTTATTCCCGCGCTGGCCAAAATCTCCGGGGCCACCGTTTCGGAAGTGCCTATCCGCGATTGCGGGCGGGGGGCCGGCAAATCGAACTACAACCTCTCGCGCACCATCCGCGTGCTCTTTGACTTGATCAGCGTGAAGTTTCTGCTGGACTATATCACCCGGCCGCTGCACTTCTTCGGGCAGCTCGCGCTGGCGGCGTTCGCGGGAGGCGGGGGCATCGGGTTCTATCTGGGTTACCAAAAGCTGGTGCACCACCAGCCGGTGATGCTCGAGCACGGCCCGCTGATGCTCACCGGGATGTTCCTGTTGGTCAGCGCGTTCCAGTTTCTATCCCTGGGCCTGCTGGGGGAGCTGCTCTCGCGCACCTACTACGAATCGCAGAACAAGCCCATCTACACCGTGCGCGAAATCCGCAGCCGCCGTGAAGCCGTGGAACCCGCC
>OCOJ01033149.1_pt1 | contig 16700 bp, 14 predicted proteins | sample 1539251 | NCBI WGS metagenome assembly OCOJ01 (sample SAMN01911457, study PRJEB22624) | soil metagenome | biome: Soil | place: Malaysia | collected 2012-04-30 | depth RA_metagenome m | reverse complement strand
CACGCCGGCTTCCACCAGCCGCACGCGCTGGCGCGGCAGACCCTCGCCGTCGAATGGCGCGCCAGTTTGCAGGGGATGATAGACGTCATCCCAGATTTGGATGTTCTTGCCGAACACCTGCTTCCCCATCCGCTCATTGAAGCAGGAGCGGCGATCGAACACTGCCGTCCCCGCGAAGTCGTAAAACAGGAAGCCAACCAGATCCAGCACCGCTGCCGGTTCGAGAATCACCGTCATCCGCGATGGCGAAATCTCGCGCGGCTGGCGTGATAGCGCAGCCTTTTCCATGGCCCGTCTTGCCAGGGTTTCCGCATCAATCTCACGCACATCCGGCGACGCCGCCTTTGCCCAGCCGGAGGAATCGCCGTCCATTGCCGTGATGGAGAATTGCGCCCGTGTCTGCGTATGGCAGGCAAACAGCCCCCGCGAATTCGCCAGCGCCAATGAGTGCGCGCCCGTGGAGAAGATTCCTGCGGCCGTGTGTCCCCTGCGCCTCGCCTCGGCGCACAACGCGGCCACCACGCGCGCCCGGTCCGTGGGCGTGGCCGTGGCCGTGGCTTCAAAATACCGGCGCACGGGCGCCGAGGCGCCACGCGGTTGCGGCCCCGCCATGGGCAGCAAGCCCGGATGCTTCGGCTGATGTCGCGCCAACTCCAGGGCAGCCTGGGCGGCGCGGCAGAGCGACTCTTCGTCGCTCTTGTTCGTGGTCGCGCGCGCGGTCCGACCATCCACCACTGCCCGGACGGAAATCACCAGACCCTGCTCGGCCACATTCTGGTGGATGGTGTTGTTGGCGAAGCGCGTCAGCGCATCCGACTCCGCCTCGATGGTCACTTCTGTCTCGTCCGCCTTGCTCAATGCCAGCACGCGCTCGGCGATGCGTCGCAACTCCGCCTGCGAGGGCAGTAGCTCGGAGGCGGCAGTGCTGGGGCCCTGAGAGCGGTGTATTTTGCGGCGCACGTTCATTTCGAAAAGGCCACTCCCACGCGCACATTGCGGAACCGCGCCGGCGCCGCGCCGTGGCCCGTGCCCATGGTCTGCTGCGGCTGACCCTTCCCGCAATTGGGCGTTCCCCACAGCTTCCATTCCTCGGGGCCACAGATGGCATCGCACGAATTCCAGAATTCCGTGGTGATGCCGCTGTAACTCGGGTTCTTCAGCATGCGCACGCGCTTCCCGCCTTTGATTTCCCAGGCGATTTCGGTGGAAAACTGGAAATGGTAGCGGTGATCGTCGATGGACCACGATCGGTTCGTCTCCATCCAGATGCCGTCGTCGGTTCCGGCCACCAGGTCCTCGCTGCGCCCCGAGCCGGGCACCAGGCTGACGTTGGTCATGCGGATCATGGGCAGCCGGTTCCAGCTCTCAGCGCGCACGGTTCCGCCGGACCGCGCTTCGCCCACCAGGGCCGCTGTCTCCCGGCTCGAAAGGTAGCCGGTGAAAAGGCCGTTTGAAATGATCGGAGTGCGCCGCGCGGGCACTCCCTCGTCGTCGTAACCGAACGTTCCCAGGCCAGGCCCGTGGGCCAGCCGCGCGTCTGCCACCACGTTCACGATCTCGGAGCCGTAGCGCAACGTGCGCAGCTTATCCAGGGTCAGGAAACTCATCCCTGCGTAATTCGCCTCCATGCCCAGAACGCGATCCAGCTCAATCGGATGCCCCACGGATTCGTGGATCTGGAGCCCCAGCTGACTGCCGTCCAGCAGAAGGGTTCGTGTTCCTGCGGGGCACTGTGCGGCGCTGTGCAGGGCCACGGCTTCTTCCGCCACTCGCGGCGCGTGGCCCACTAGATCGAGCGACTCGACCAGCTCATAGCCTTCCAGCGTGTGCTGCCCCCCGAAGCTGTTGGGATAGGAGCGCTTTTGAATCTCCTCCCCGGCGAAGCTCGTGGCCACGATTCCCCCGCCCGATTGCACTTTCACCTGGTGGATGCGCGAACCCTCGATGGAAACGTAGAACTGCTCGAGGCGTCGGAACGCCATGGACGTCTCCGAAAGCGTCACGCCCTTTACGCGGCGCATCTCCGCGTCTGCGGCGAGCAGTAAGTTGAGCTGGCGTTCCACCGGCATGCGGAATGGATCTTTGATGAACGGATTCTGCCAGGTGTCCTCCGCAGGGGGTTCGGGAGCGAGCACCACGTCTTTCTGTTTGGCCAGCGCAGACGCACGCGCAATGGCCACAGCGTGCGCTGCGCAGGCGGAGACGCCTTCGCGCGTCAGCCGGTCCGTGGAAGCAAACCCCCACGCGCCTGCGGCAATCACGCGGACGCCGATGCCCAGCGATTCCGCCTCGCTCAGCGTCCCGACTTCGCCGTTTTTGGTGGAGATCTCACGCGAGCGGATGTCCATCACGCGGGCATCCGCGTAGGAAGCGCCGCGGCGCCGGGCTGTTTCGATGGCAGCGTGAGCGAGATCAAACATCCTTTAGCCGTTCGCGCGAGCGCCGTATCTTAGCGCAGCGCTTCAGCAATCATCCAGCAAACTCCCTTACGCGGTCTTTCAACCCGGCCTGGCCCCTGCAACACTCTGTTCGAGTTTGACAACACGACGAGCAGTTCCAAGAAAGGAACACCAGCCTGCGGTGATACCCTGCGCAAAGGACACGCATGCTCCGCGACATCCTTTCGAACTGGTCGTTTGGCCAGCGGATGGTCATCTACCGCCTGCTGATCGCCCTCTTCCTCGCCGGAATGATTTATTACGCATTCTTTTTTCCGAAGGAAGGCGACCGGGCCATGCGCCGCGCTGCGGAAGCCATGAAGCACGCGCAGAACTGGAAAATCGAGTCCAATCAGGATCTGTCCCAGGTCCAAGGCCACCTGCACATCCTCCAGGAAGTTGCCTGCCCGTCGAACTACCGCTTCACCAGGCAACAAAGCCAAATCGTGGACGGCGTCACGCACGAATGGACCAACGTGGAGATGACTATCGGCCCGTCATACTACGAGTACAACAGCGCCGCGGACAAATGGACCGAATACAGCGGAGCTGGCCGGGGCCCCAGGGCCATGTGCGAGGCCCTCGCGCGCGGCGAAGAGCCCTCGCCTCTGCCGCCGCTATCGAAATGGGCTCGCAACGNCATTCGCCACCAAGGGCGACCGCCGCAACATCGGCACGGGGTACTGCCGCGAGTGGAAAATCGCAATTCCCCGCCACAACGCTGACCCGGAGCGGGCCTCCGTGTGTATCGGTGAGGACGATGAGCTGCCTCGCTTCGCGATGCAATACGGCCACGAGGATCGGTTCTTCGACTGGAACGTGCCGATCGACTTCCAGCGGCCGCCGGTCGATCAAAAGCCCTGAAGCTCGGGGCGCTGCGTCACGTCCCTTCCTGCCACGACGCCAGGTAGTGTTCCTGCTCCGTGGTGAGTCTGTCGATCTGAATACCCATGGATTCCAGCTTGAGCCGCGCGATCTGCTTGTCCAGGTGTTCGGGCACGGAATACACCTGAGGTTTCAGCTCCTTGCTATGCTGCGCCATGTACTCGGCGGAAAGCGCCTGGTTGGCAAAGCTCATGTCCATGACGGAGGCGGGATGTCCTTCCGCCGTGGCCAGATTCACCAACCGCCCTTCCCCAAGCACGAAAATCTTGCGCCCATCCTTGAGCTGGTACTCGTCCACCAGAGGCCGCGCCTCGCGCTTCGCCGTGGATAGTTTTTCCAGGGCGGGAAGATCGATCTCCACGTTGAAATGTCCGGAATTGGCCAGCACTGCGCCGTCCTTCATCGCCTGGAAATGCTCCGCGCTCAGCACGCCCTTGTTGCCGGTGACAGTGACAAATACGTCGCCCACCTTCGCCGCCTCGCGCATGGGCATGACGCGGAAGCCATCCATGGTCGCTTCCAGTGCGCGCGTCGGATCCACTTCGGTCACAATTACGTCCGCGCCTAGCCCCTTGGCCCGCATGGCTATTCCGCGCCCGCACCACCCATAGCCAGACACCACCAGCTTCAGCCCGGCCAGCAGTAAATTCGTGGCGCGCAGGATCCCGTCAATCGTGGACTGTCCGGTGCCATAGCGGTTGTCGAAGAAGTGTTTGGTCATCGCGTCGTTCACGGCGATCACCGGAAATTTCAGCGTGCCGTCCTTGGCCATGGCGCGCAAGCGGATGACACCAGTGGTGGTCTCCTCGGTGCCGCCGATGACGCCGGAGAGTAAATCCGTGCGCTTAGTGAGCAACGTGGTGACCAGGTCCGCTCCGTCGTCCATAGTGAGCTGCGGTTTGTGATCCAGCGCCGCGGCGATGTGTGCGTAATAGGTCGCGTTATCTTCGCCCTTGATTGCGAAGGTGGGAATGCCGTAATCCTTCACCAGCGACGCGGCCACCTCGTCCTGCGTCGAAAGCGGATTTGACCCGCACAGCACCACGTCCGCGCCGCCGTCGCGCAGCGTGATGGCCAGGTTAGCGGTCTCGCTGGTCACATGCAGGCAGGCGGAAAGGCGCAGGCCCTTCAGCGGCTGCTCCTTGATGAACCGCTTGCGGATCAGTTGCAGCACGGGCATCTGCTGGTTGGCCCAATCGATCTTGCGTTTGCCTCGCTCGGCCAGGGCGAGGTCTTTCACGTCGCCGCTCAGGCGTTCCATTGTGGTCACACGTATCTCCTTCTACGTTTAGTTGTCTTGTGATGAAAAACTTCGGGGCGAGTCAGCGGCGCGCGGCAACCTCGGCCGGGCGCGAAGACGCGTTCAATCCGCTCGCCTGTCGCAGTGCCTCCACCTTTTCGGTCTGCTCCCAGGTGAAGCCGGGCTCGAGCCGCCCGAAGTGCCCGTAGGCAGCCGTAGCCCGGTAGACGGGCCGGCAAAGGTTCAGCGTGTCCATGATCCCGCGCGGCGTGAGGGCGAAGTTTTCACGGATGATGTTCGTGAGCTTCTCATCCGGCACCGCACCCGTCCCAAACGTGTCCGCCATGACCGAAACCGGTTCGGCGACGCCGATGGCGTAAGCAATCTGGACTTCGACTTTCCGCGCCACGCCCGCGGCCACAAGGTTCTTAGCGATGTGCCGGGCCATATAGGATGCAGAACGGTCTACCTTGGTCGGATCTTTTCCGCTGAATGCTCCGCCGCCATGCCGGCTGTAGCCTCCGTAGGTATCCACAATGATCTTCCGGCCGGTGACGCCCGCGTCTCCCATCGGCCCGCCGGTGACGAAACGGCCGGTGGGGTTGATGTGGAACCGCGTGCGATTGTCGAGCATTGTCGCGGGAATCACCACGCGGATCACGTGCTCCATCACCGCCTCATGGATCGCCTTCTGGGTAGCATCGGCTCGGTGCTGCGTGGAAACCACCACACAATCCACCCGGCGCGGGCGCCCGCCCGCGTACTCCACCGTGACCTGCGATTTCCCGTCGGGAAGCAGAAAACCGACCTCGCCGCTGCGGCGGACTTCTGCCAGCCGGCGGCACAGTTTGTGCGCCAGCATGATGGGCAGGGGCATGAGTTCTTCGGTTTCGTCGCAGGCAAACCCGAACATCAGCCCCTGGTCACCCGCGCCGCCGGTGTCCACCCCCAGGGCAATGTCCAGCGATTGCTGCTTGACGGAGGCGACCACCCCGCAGGTCTCGGCGTCGAAGCCGTGGTCGGAGTTCGTGTAGCCGATGTCCCGCACCACCTGACGCACCAGCTTGTTGTAATCGACGGCGGCCCGCGTGGTGATTTCACCGGCCACAACGATGAGTCCCGTGGTCAGGAGCGTCTCGCAGGCCACCCGGCCGTGCGGGTCTTCGCTCAGCACTGCATCGAGGACGGAATCGGATATCTGGTCGGCCATCTTGTCGGGATGGCCCTCGGTAACGGACTCCGAGGTAAACAGAAAATTGCGATCACTGGAACTCAATGGGCTCTCCTATGAGGAATCAACTAGGGGATTCCTGCTCTGTAGGTATCGTTGTTCAGGCTAACAAACGCCCCTGGGAGTGTCAACGCGTTCAGTTCAACGGGTTTACCGGAATATTGAACGGCGGACTCCGCGGGTCGAACGGTGCAAGCCCTTGGGCCAGCGGGAGTTAGTTCCACCCTACGCGCCACCCTCCGCAGGCCGCAGTTGTTATGGATCCTCAGCCTCCACTTCGACCGGTTCGGCGAGTCCGGTGCGGCGAGCGAGCAAATAGGCGCGGATGAAGGTGTCGAGATCGCCGTCGAGGACGCGGTTGACGTCCCCGGTTTCGACCCTCGTCCGCAGGTCCTTCACCATTCGGTAAGGCTGCAGCACATAGGAGCGGATCTGGCTGCCGAAGCGGATGCCGCGCTTCTGCTCGTTCAGCTTGTTGGTTTCCTCCTGCCGCTTTTCGATCTCGAGCTCATAGAGCTTCGAGCGCAGGAGTTTCATTGCGATTTCACGGTTCTTGAACTGGCTGCGTTCGTTCTGGCATTGCACCACGATCCCAGTGGGAATATGCGTGATGCGCACCGCCGTCTCGACCTTATTGACGTTCTGGCCGCCGTGGCCGCCGGCGCGGTAGGTGTCCACGCGAATCTCGTCGGGTTTGACCTCGACCTCGATTTTGTCGTCCACTTCGGGAGTGACAAAGACGGATGCGAACGACGTGTGGCGCCTGGCCTGCTGGTCGAACGGCGAGATCCGCACCAGGCGATGCACGCCGCTTTCGGAACTGAGCAGGCCGTAAGCGTTTTCTCCTTCAATTAGTACGGTGGCGCTCTTGATGCCCGCTTCCTCACCAGGGGTCGTGTCGAGCACTGCAGCGCGGAACCCGTGGCGCTCTGCCCATCGCAGGTACATGCGCAGCAACATTTCGGCCCAGTCCTGCGAATCAATGCCGCCGGCACCCGGCTTGATAGTGACGATTGCGTTCAGCCGGTCGTTTTCACCCGAGAGCAGCGTGGAGGTTTCTAGTTCAGCGATCCAGGATTCAGCGGAGGTCAGCTCTCGATCGATTTCGGCGAGGAGGTTTTCCCGCTCCGCCGCGTTCGTCTCTTCGTGAGCCAGCAGGAAATAGCCTTCCAGGTCGTTCAGCAGACGCGCGAGCCTTTCATCGCTGTGGACTGCGGATTCCGCGCGCTTGCGCTCCTGCATAGCGCGCTGGGCGGCCTCCTGGTTCTGCCAGAAGTCGGGACGGGAAATTTGCTGCTCGAGCGCGGCCAGCCGCTCGCGGTTGGCCGGAGCGTCAAAGGTAGCTCCGGACCAGGTCAACGCGCTTCTTCAGCTCTGCTGCGCGATGTTCGAGGTCTTCGAGGATCATCCTGTGTTCCCGGCAATGCGGCTGCCAGCCACTGAGCGGCCACACTTTGCTTGCTGTTATTCTGACATCCTTGGAGAGGAATTTCCAATTGCTGGCGGTCTCCTGTCGCCAATCGGTTCTGCCCCGCTCTCGGGATCGCCGTCTTCCCCACCCTCCTCCTCTTCCGGGCGAGCGAAGCTGTAGACGACAAACCACAGGGAAACCACGATGGAGAGGTACGCCATCCAGTCCCCCCAGCGAGTGTACATCGTGAGGTCGTCGCGGAAGCCATAGGGCGCGATCAGAGTGGTCCGGCGATCCGGGGGAATCGCGGCCACAATACGCCCGTAGGGGCTGACGGAGACGGTGAGCCCCGTATTCGTCGCCCGCAGCAGCCAGCGCCGGTTTTCGACCGCGCGCACGCGTGCCTGGGCCAGGTGCTGTTCGAGCGCGGCGGAATGGCCGAACCAACCGTCGTTGGAAAGATTGATCAGAAGCCGCGCGCCCCGCTTCACGAACTGGCGGATTTCTTCGGGGATAACGGCCTCGTAGCAGATGAAAAGCGAAAACCGGCCGCCCGGAAGTTCGCCCACCGAATATTCTTTGCCGCGCTGGAAATCGCCGAGCTCAGCGGCAACCGCGCTTATATGAGTGAGCAAGGGCCGCCAGGGGATATATTCGCCGAAAGGGACGAGTTCGACCTTGGCATAGGAGAAGACGCGATGCCCGGCCGGGTCCACCATCACGGCGGTGTTGTAGGGCTGAAGCTGGCCGTTCGGCCCGGGCTTCCAGTCCACGACTCCGGCAATCACATTGTTAGCCGTGGTGAGGGCTAGGCGGGCGAGCCGGGCGGTAAACCGCGGGTCCTGCCAATAGAACGGCGCGGGGCACTCCGGCCATACGATCATGCCGCGGGTGCGGCGCGAGGCGTCGGCGCTGATGGTTTCGAGCTCGTCCAGCTCACCCGCATGGCGTTCGAGCCAGTCGGGTGGATAGGACATGGACTGGGGAAAGTTCGTCTGAACGAGCACGGCCACATGATCCGGCTGTTCAAGGGGGACGAACTGGTCGCCCACGAGCACTGCGGAAACAACCACGACCCCGGTGATGATCCCCGTGAGCCAAGCGGCGCGCGTCCGCGTCATGAGCACCCAGGCCAGCAGCGCGTTGGCCGCCACTAGCACGAAGGACAGGCCGTAAATGCCGGTGATGGTCACCAACTGGAGCAGTCCTAGATGTACCGCACCGGCGTAACCGAGCAGGTTCCACGGGAAACCGGGCCCGAGTTCGTACCGGCGCAGCAGCTCAGAAGCTACCCATAGAAACGGCGCGGCTACACAGGCCCAGGCCACGGACCTGCGGCCGCACCAGGCCACGCCTGCCGCGAACAAGCCTGGACACGCCGAGAGCACCGTGATGAGCAGGACGAACACCGCGGCGGCCTGGAACGGGCTCATGGCGTAAGTGCGCAAGACGGTATAAATCCAGGGAAGCGTTGCGGCAAAGAACATCATCCCGTGCGCCCAGCCATAGAGGAATCCGCGGCCGGGGCCCGCGCCCACGGCGGCGCCAATCAGGAGCGCGAGCGAAACCCACGCGAGAATACCGATGTCGAAGGGAGGAAACGCGAACGCGAGAGCAAGCCCGGAGGCAACTGCCGCGGTCCAGCGCAGCGTGCTGCTCATTCCTGTCCGGCCCGTTCAGCGCTTGGGGACAAAGGGTTTGAAGCCCTCGCGAACGAGCGCCGCCTTGGCCTGCTCCGCGGACTTCGCGTCTGCGTACGGTCCTACCTGCACGCGATACCAGTCGTCCGTGGAGGGCGTAAGGACAAAGGCGGGGAAGCCTTTTTCCTGAAGAAGCTTGGCCAGATTGAGCGCTTCCGACTCGTTGCGGTGGGCGGAAATTTGAAGAACGATTGCCCCGCGCGGAATCTCCGGGGCTTTCAACGAGCCAGGTGCAGCTCCCTTCGAGCCGCCGGACGAGCCGGCAGGAGCCTTGCCGGCTGGAGCGGGCTGCGCAGCCCCGGCGGCCGCGGATGGTTTTGTCGCCGCCGGGCTGCTGCCCGATGCAGCAGAAGGCCAGCTAGGAGACGAGGGCTCTTCCTTGGTTGCCGCAGCAGGAGCAGGCGTCGGGGGCTTGGTGGCCACGGCGGAGCCCCCGCTGCGCTCGAATTGAGCACGGCCCATCTCGTACCCAAGAATGAAGAACACGCAACAGAGCACGACGATGCCCAGGAACAGAGCGACCAGGTGGCCGCTTCCAATCGTACGTTCCCCGCGCCCTTCTCCCATTCGGTTTCCCCCAGAATGCGTTTCGACTCTCAAAAGAACCGATGCGCGTGTCGCGTCCTCCGGTGTCCGAATCAAATTCGCGACTTGAACCGCGCCGCCGTTGCGCTGCTACTATTTCGACCCCAGCGTCTTTGCCTGCGATTGTGCCCAGAGGTTAATNGATATCCACGGGCAGCGGGAAGACAACGGTTGTGTTCTTCTCCGCCCCAATTTCCGTCAACGTCTGCAGATAGCGCAACTGGATGGCGGCGGGTCGCGCCTCGAGCACTCCCGCAGCTTCGGCCAGCTTGGCGGCAGCCTGGAACTCGCCGTCGGCGTGGATCACTTTCGCGCGGCGCTCGCGCTCGGCTTCGGCTTGTTTGGCGATGGCGCGCTGCATGGTCTCCGGGATGTCCACCTGCTTCAGCTCGACCTTGGTCACTTTGATTCCCCAGGGCTCGGTGTCCTGGTCCAGGATGTGCTGGATCTTTTCGTTCACTTTATCGCGCTCGGAGAGAATTTCGTCCAGCTCAAACTGGCCGCAGACGCTGCGGAGTGTAGTCTGGGCGAGCTGAGAGGTGGCGTAGATATAGTTTTTCGTCCTCGAAAGCGCCAGATTGGCGTTGATCACCTTGAAATAGCACACGGCATTGACCTTTGCCGACACGTTGTCGCGCGTAATCACGTCCTGCGGCGGCACGTCCAGCGTCTCGATTTGCAGCGAAATGCGGTAGAGCGTGTCAATGGGCCAGACGACGATGCGCAGTCCCGAGCCCTTCGGTGTTTGCTGCATGCGGCCGAGGCGCAGGATGACGCCGTTCTCCCACTCCTTGATGATGAAAACCGAGTTCCAAAACCAGATTATGAAGATGAACACTGCGATGCCGAACAGGTACTGCATAGCTCCTCCTCCTTGCCCCGGGCGCGGCTGCCCTTCTCGTGCAGGCTGGATTTGGCGGGCTGAGCCCGCCGCTACCGCCGAACCGGTAAGCACGAACCGGGTTGGCCATCCAAAGCTGTCACGAAGCCGCCTCTACATGCGATTCAGTTTCGACCGGCGCCGGCTCGACGTCCAGCATCAGGCCTTGCACACGGAGCACGCGAACCTTGGAGCCCGCCGGTAATATGGCAACCGAGCGGGCGCGCCACAGCTCGCCGGCCACAAATACCATTCCCGTGCCGTCCACGGCCTCACGGACCTCGCCGGTCTGACCTACGAGCACACTGGCGCCCATGGACTGTTTCATAGTGAACGTGCGCATCGCCAGCCGCATCACCACGATGGCGATAATTGCGAAGGGGAGCGTAAAGCCCAGGGCGACACTCAGGCTCACGCCCGCTCCCGTGATCGGGGAACGCACCAGGATCAGTGCGCCTGTAAGCATAACCGCTACACCGGCGATGGCAAGCACCCCGTGGCTGGTCACCTTGGCCTCGATTGCGAACAAGGCTACTGCCGCGGCGATCAGCAGGATGGCGAACAGATTGATTGGCACCACTTGCGCACCCACCAAGAACAACAGGATGGCCACTCCGCCGATCACTCCGGGCACGATCATCCCCGGATGCGTGAATTCCACATAGAGACCGATCAGCCCGACAATAAGCAGGATGAACATGACATCGGGCTCGGCTACCCAGCCGAGAAATTTCTGCTTTGAGGACTCTTCGTACTTCGACATGGTCGCGCCCTGGAGATGCAGCGTGACCGTCGAGCCGTCGAACCGTGTAACGTTGCGCCCGTCCAGTTTGGCGAGCAGATCGGCCGGTGTGTTCGCTACCAGATCAATCAGTTTGCCGTTCAGCGCTTCCGTATCGGAAAAGGCTTTGGCCTCGGTAACAGCCTTTTCCGCCAGCTCGACGTTCCGCGACCGCTTTCCGGAGATGCTGCGGAGATATGCCGCAGCTTCGTTAATGGCTTTTTTCTTCAGGGTTTCGTCCACCTGCGCCGCGGTGCCCCCGATGAGGAAAATCGGCGAAGATGCTCCCGTATCGGTTCCGGGAGCCATGGCCGCCACGTCTGCGGAAAGCAGGATGTAAAAGCCCGCGGACGCAGCGCGCGACCCCGACGGGCTAACGTATGCCGCCACAGGGACGGGCGACGAGATGATGTGCTGGATGATGTCTCGCATTGCCGTGTCCAGCCCGCCCGGAGTGTTCAGCGTGAGCACGACCAGGCTGGCATGCTGGTTGGCCGCACTGGCCAGCCCCTCGTCCACAAACTCCGCCAGGAAGGGCTGGATGACTCCATCAATCGGAATCTCGATGACGCGTGGCGTCGTAACCGCGAGGGCTCCGGACTGGCCCGCTGAGGCCCAGGTGCGGGGCTGGAGCACGGCCAGCAGAACCACGCCCAACAAGAACACAATTTGCAGCGTGAGCGAACTTTGCGTCCGGGAATGTATTTTCCGGTTTGCTTCGATGGGAATCATGGAACCACTCCGCTACCTTTGGGTGGCAACCATCCAAGGCTATTATGGCATGGGGAGAAGCCCGAGTGGCAGGCTTGGGACGTCCCCGCAAGGCCACCGGAAGAGCGAGCTGGCGGTCTATCTTTAGGGGCCAGTCCCCCATTTTCCTGCTGCCTCGATGCCACACACGGCCGCCGGAAAAAGCCCGGCCACGCCGCAGTTAACCTAAAGAGCCGAAGAAGGGTTGGGCCCCGGGGGAGGAGTCAGACCATCCATGAATTCTTTTATCGCGGGGTTCGGACGCACCGGCGCAAACGCAGGATCGGTCTTGACCGTCAGGATGTCCTTGTAGTGCTCGTCGCGGGCCTTTTTCAGGTAGAACAGGCAACGCTCGGTATCGCCCATTTGGCCGTAAGTCTTGGCCAGGTAGAAATAGAACGCACCGCGGTCTTCAACGCTGCGTTCCAGCACGATGGCGCCGCTGCGATTGTGCTGGTCGAAGATCGAGGGATCCAGGGCCACAGCCGTACGGAAGGACTCCATCATTTCCTTGTACTTCTTTTCCCCCAGGTAGGCGTAACCCAGATTGCTGTAGAAGCTGGCCACGCTGGAATCCATCTTGATGGCCTTGCGGTACTGTTTGGCGGCCTTCCCGTAATGTCGCTCGTTGTAGTAAATGCAGCCGATATTGTTCGCCGCCGCCGCGAAGTGCGGGTCCGCCTTCAACGCCCGCTCATAGTATTTCTTGGCGTCGCGCAATCTTTGGAGCGCCTGGTAGGCGTTTCCGATACGGTTCAAGATCTGAGGGTTATTGGGGTCCGCGGCCAGCAACTCGTTGTACGCGCGCACCGCCTCGTCGTAATTCTTCTCTTCGACGAGCTTGTCTACCGCGATTAGCTTCTGGATGGGGCTCGTCCGCGGCGGGGCTTCCTGGGTCCAGCCTGGAATGCGAATCGCAAGGCAAATCATGAGCGCAACGACCACGCGCCCGACGTCTTTCATGGCGCCACCCCCTGGCCCCTGCGGCAGCTGGACTCGCGGAACTCTCGCCTCAGCCCGGTGCCTGGTCCTTCTTCTTGCCTGCTCCAAATATACCAATAATCCTGTCCCAGATACTCTTTTTCTTTTGCTGGGCAGGTGGCGGGCCCTGGGAAGGCTGCTGCGAGGATACCTTTCGCGGCGAGCGAGCCGCCGGCTTCGTCCGATGCGAAGGATCAGACGCCGGCTGAATGGTGGGATCCCCGGCTGGAGCGCCTGCTGTCTCAACCTCCGGCGGGATGCCGGCTGGAGCCGCAGCGAGAACAGCTTCCAAGCCTCCGTGGCGCTCACAATACTTGGCCGGCTCGCTCCCGCTCAGAAAGGCTTCCGTGCGCGTCACCGGGCAAAGCGGCGTGGCGCGTTCGAGCGTCTCCGGGTCAATCGCCACCACGGTCACTCCCTCGGGCGGAGCGAAGTCGTGCACCTGGGCGTAATCCGGCAGTGCGATGACGCGCCTCATGAATTCCGCCCAGATGGGCGCCGCGGAATTGCCTCCAGCGAGGCCGAGTTCGCGGTTATCGTCGAAGCCCACCCAGACGACGCAGATGAGGTTCGAAGTGAATCCGGCGAACCAGCCGTCATGGGAAGTGCCCGTCTNCACCCAGACGACGCAGATGAGGTTCGAAGTGAATCCGGCGAACCAGCCATCATGGGAAGTGCCCGTCTTGCCGGCCGCAGGCGCGGTGAATCCCCGCTGTCGCACAGGATACCCCGTGCCGTGATTGATGACGTCCTGGAGAATATTGGTGACGATGTACGTCGCGCGGGGGTCGATCGCCTCCCGCGTGCGCGGAGTTCCCCGCTCGATCCACTGCCCGGCCGCGTCTTTCACTCCATGAATGAACATAGGCTCTGCGCGCACCCCGCCGGCCGCAAACACCGTGTATGCCGCGGCGACGTCCAAGGGAGTCATTTCATAGGCCCCGAGCGCCATCGCGGGCGTGGGCTGGATGTGAGGGTCCAGGCCCGCCTGCCGCACCACGTCCACCACGCGCTGGTAGCCCACCAGTTCCGCCACACGAACCGTGGCCACGTTCAACGAATGCGTCAGCGCCTCCCGCAGCGTCACCGTGCCATAGAACTTTTCGCCGAAATTGTCGGGCGCATACTCGTTGCCCTCGAATTGGAACGTCGTCGGTTCGTCCACCACGGTCGAGAGCGGCGTCAGCTCTGGATCGATTCCTTCGACTTCGTTGTCGAATGCGGCGAGATACACGAACGGCTTGAAGGCGGAGCCGGGCTGTCGCCGGGCCAGCGCGCGATTTAACTGGCTGGAGCCGTAGTCGCGGCCTCCCACCAGCGCGAGAACTTCGCCGGTGTGCGGGTCCAGGGCCACCAGCGCCACCTGGGCGTGAGGGAGGCTCTCGGCCGATCCTTTGCGCTGGTTCTCCTTCGCCCACCGCTGGTACTTCCGCTGGAGCTGCGCGTCCACTTCCCGGATCCCGACCTGCACCGCTTCCACGGCGGCGCGCTCCAGCCGGGGATCCAGCGAGGTGTAGACCCGATAGCTCTGCGAGGTCAGATCGGATTCGGAGAGATGCTCGAGTAGGTGGTCCTTCACCATGTCCACGAAATACGGCGCCGACGACGTCTCGATTCCACCACGGACAAGCCGCAATGGCGCCCGTTCCGCCTCGGCCTGCTGCGCCGCAGTGATCATGCCGTCTTCCACCATCTGCCCGAGCACCCGGTCGCGTGGTTCGGCCGCCCTGTCCGGCCGGCTGTCAGCCGAGGAATAGCGGTTGGGGGCGCGGATAATGCCGGCGAGGAAGGCCGCCTCGGGCAGGGTCAGCTCGCGGACGTGCTTGCCGAAATAGGCCTGTGCTCCTTCGCCGAATCCGCGAATCGCAAAACTGCCGCGATTGCCGAGGTAGATTTCGTTGGCATAGAACTCGAAGAGTTGCTGCTTGGAGAATCGTTGCTCGAGTTGCAGAGCCACCAGGGTTTCGGCAAGCTTGCGCTTCCAGGTGCGCTCGGAAGAGAAGAAAAAGCTGCGCGCCAGCTGCATCGTGAGTGTGCTCGCTCCCTGGCCCACGTTGTGGTGGCGCAGGTCGGCCCAGGCGGCGCCCACGATGCGCACCGGATCGAATCCGGGGTGTTCGAAGAAGCGCTTGTCCTCGGCCGCTAGCACGGCATCGACAAGCACTTTGGGAAGTTGATCCATGCGGACGACGCGGCGCTTCTCTCGCGCCGTGTCGAACAGATTGGTTATTAGCTCCGGCTCGATTTCCGCGGAGGAGAGCTCAGAGCTCCCGGCTGCCGACTCGATGCGCACGATCCTTCCGCCCTCAAACCTCACCCGCAGGGCATTCGCGCCATCGAAATAAGAACTGGCAGACGGATGGATAGACAGAATGGAACCTGAAACGCTGTATTCGCCGCGCGCTCCCTCCTGGGGACGGTCATAGTACCCAGCGCGCTCCAGCGAGCCCACCAGTTCGCTTTCGGCTATGGGCTCGCCCAGGTAGATCCTGCGCGGCGCGGAGTAGACCTGAGAGGTATTTCCGAATACCTGTCCGGAGAGCCGCGCATCGATCATCCGGGAGTAAGCGATGTAGTAGTAGGAAAATGTCGCCGCCCCGGCCAGCAACAATACGAGCCCGCAACCCAGCAGAAAAATTCCAGGCCGCGAGGTCCAAAGACCGCGGGAGAGACGAAGTCGCAACAGGATGGGTTCCCCCTTCTGGTGGATCGGATGCGCGGCCGGAGCGCCGTCCGCCGGATCGGTGGCGCGGGGCGGGCGGGCGCGTCACTCAGGGAAATTGTACCGCGAACTGCCTAAATGATGGGGCTTTCCCCTCTGGGGTGGAATTCCATGGTGTAGTCGAAGCCGAACAAATTCACCGTGATGCTGTAGTCCACACTCACCCGCGCCGTCCTGCCGAACACATCCACCTTGATGGCGTCCTGGGTGATGGGAATGCCCAGTGATTGGACCTGCGCCCACACGGTCTCTTTGGCCTTTTGGTCCGTTTTCTGGTGTGCCGCAAAGAATCGGGCTTCCGTCTCGCAGGTATCCTGCAGCTGGTAATTGTTCACGTAAGGAGGAACGATCTTGAATCCGGTGTATCCGATGAGGCCAAAGATCACCACGACGACTAATAATTTGAAGTGACCTTCCCCGCGCTCGGACGAGATGGGATTCCCCTGCGTGAGCCGTTTTGGCGACGGTAATGTCATCAAGCTTTCCTCTGTGACTCCCCATTCCGCCGGGCGGACGGATTCCCCCAGGAAGCAACAGCAAACGGCCCGATGCTAGCATCGGCCCCTAGGGGTGTCGAGCCGCGGAGCACAGGGCGTTCCCGATTCGTAACTCGCCCGGGGAAGCCGCGGTCTTGCGTCACGGCTGACAGTACCCGCCGCGGTCCGGCGGGCCTTCCCGCCCGCAGCGCCCGGCTTCCAGAAGAAGCCGCCTAATAAGCGCGCCCGAAGATCGCGCGCTCTTCGGAACGGGAGCCGCAAGCGATACATGGACCCGTGCCACCGGGCTGTTCCAAAGGGATGTTTCGGATGGTGGCTTTCGTTTCTTCCTTCACCCGGGCTTCGCACTCGTGGTTCCCGCACCAGAAGGAGAAGGCAAATCCGTTTTCCACCGCGCTGCGGAACTCATCGTAAGTCTTCGGGTCGCGTGTATTTTCCTTGCGGAATTCGAGGGCGCGGTCGTAGAGCGCCTTCTGGATAGCTTCGAGCGCCTCGCGCACGGCCGCGGGCAGGCCCTGGCGAGCGACAAACGACTTCCCTTCCCTGCCGGGACGGTCGCGGCGCGCCAGCGCCACGCTGTTCTTCGCCACATCCTTTGG
>OCOJ01059024.1_pt2 | contig 16781 bp, 11 predicted proteins | sample 1539251 | NCBI WGS metagenome assembly OCOJ01 (sample SAMN01911457, study PRJEB22624) | soil metagenome | biome: Soil | place: Malaysia | collected 2012-04-30 | depth RA_metagenome m | reverse complement strand
TTCCTTTGCGGAGACCAGCATCCCCGCTACCTCCAGCCCCTGCGTCAGCGTCACTCGCTCGACGATGACGCGTCCCGAAAGCAGGCCCGCGCGCGTCGTACCTGTAAGCCGCAGCGTGCCGCCCGCAAGCCAGCTCATGCCCTCTGGATACCGGATTCGCACGCGGTCCGTTCGCACCGTGATTTCATACCGCAACGGAGTCTCGGTGTAGCTTACGCTTCCCGAAATGTGCAAGGTCCCGCCGCCGGATTCCGCCGTAACCTCCTCGAAAAACAGCCGCGTGGCATCGAAAACCAAATCTCCCTTGATATTGCTCATCCCCGTCGGGAAATCGGTCACCCGCGCGGACGCATTTTCGATGTGTACCTTCCCGGTGATGCGGGGACGATCTAAAGTGCCTTCGAATGATGCGTTAATCTGCGCCGGCCCTCCCGCTTGAAGTGATGGCAGGAAACCCGTCAGCAGGCGCAAATCAAGAGCCCCGTTAAGTTTTAGGCCCAGGGTTCGCCGTCCAACAAACGACACTGTTCCCGCAATCTGAAGGTTGGTGTCTGTGCCTCGCAATGCCGCTTGTTCTATTTCTAGACTTTCGCGAGAGGAACGAATATGAATCGCGCCGGCGTTTTCCAACTGCACCTTTTCGTAGGTCAGCTGCAGCCGCGAGAGATTGGCATCGACAACAATCTTGTCGGGCTGTTTCAGCGTCCCAGCAACACTGATGTCCCCGTCCGCCACTCCTTGCCCGTTAAATTGCTTCAGGTGCATCGCCGTCATCAAAAACGGATTCAGGTCGATGTTGGTGATGGAAACCTTCCCGCTGAGCGGATAAGGGTCTGCGAGCCCTAAGCTCAGGCCACCGGAAATGCCTCCCGTAGCCATCGCCGAACCAAGATCGAGCTTCGCCAGGTGTCCGTCAGAAGTCAGACCACCATCGAAACTCCCAATCACGTCCTGTCCGATGCGCAGGTCCACTACGCGAAATGTCCCGTCCGCTTGCGGCGCCGCCAGAGGACCACTAGCTTTCAAACGGAACGTTACAATCCCTCCGATAGGAAACCGCGACGACTGGATTCTCTCCACATTCTCGAGCGGCAAAGATGCGCCAACGAGATCCGCGGATATGTTCTGGTCCGAGAAACGATAGCTTGCTGATCCCGTAACGATTCCAGCCCCGCGCCCACTTTCCTTTCCAGGGGGGAAGACGCGCAACTCCGCATCTGCAATTCCCACTTCGTCGCTCGTGATGTTCACTCGTCCGCGAAGCCGGTTGAAGGTCAATCCATATACTTCGCCGTCCGCCAGATCAAAAAGTCCTGTGACAGTCGGCTCCGCGCGCGTTCCGCGGCCATGCAGTTGCCCGCTGAGAACGCCTTGCACGGGATAAGACCAGCTCAATAGTTTTTGGATCACGTCGACCGGGGCCTTGTCGAAATTCACGTCGGCGGTCCACGCACTGCTGGGAACGAAGCTCCAATCTGTCAAGCTCAGCGTAGCTTCCACTTGGGTATCCATTGCGCCGAACCGGGCATGTCCGCCTGCGAAGATGAGCTGCGTGGGCGAGTAGGTCAGGTCACCCTCGATCAGATCCAGCTTCACGCCGTCGTACTGCACTCCCTTGCCGCGCCCGTGCCCTACAAAGGTCGGCCCTCCACCTGGGCCCGAAATTTTTCCGTCCCAACTCGCGCTACCTGAAATCCGCTTGGCCGCCTCTAAAGAGCCCGGCTTTGCGCCGCGAACCGCATTGATAAAATCCTTGTACGCTTCCAAGGCCCCGGTTTCGAAGCGCACATCCAGTTCTGAATTCTGAGGAGCCAGAAGGCCCGACACCGTCCCGCGCGAAGTCGGCGTTTCGAATTGACCGCCATTGATATTGAGCATGCGCTCGTGATGCCGGTACCGGAATGGCCAACTCGCCGTCACTGGCACGTCATGCGTCGTCAGCATTTCTCCCGGCGACCATTGCACCTTGCCTGCTGTCTCAAAATGTTCGAACGCACCCTTCCAGGTTTCAACGGTATCTCCACTGAACAAAGCGTCCCAATGCAGCTCTTGGACAGGAAAATTCTCCCGCTCCACATCCCTAAGCGCCTCCGCAAGCCGTAAGTCTTGCAGCCGCGTTTCCGCCCGGAACCCCAGGCCCGTAAAGCGCATTGTGACGCGCCCCTTCACGCTTCCCCCCAGCACTTGCGCGGAAAAGTCCGGAACAACTACCCCTTGCTTGTCCATCCGGTAGCTGCCGCGGCTGGTCAATCCCGTGGCGCGAAAAACTTCGTAATTCAAATTGATGTCGTGAGCCGAATAGCTTCCCCTCCCGCTCCATTCGCCATCCGCAAAGGCGCCTTCCCCGCGCACATCAACGCGCCCGCTGGGCGTCAGCGGCGAACGAAATGTTTCCCGAAAATCCAGCAAGTCGAGCCATCCGCGATAGCGATAGGTCCACTTGGATTCCGTGAATCCGTTCATCACTGCTTCCGTGTCAAGATGCGAACGGCTTGTGCTGAAAACACCCTGCTCGAGCGTGAAGCCCTCACGCCACAGCGTAAACTTTGCAGAAATGCTCAGCGGAAGCGGAACATCTCGTCCCCGCGTAAAGTGGACGGAATGCCATTCCAGCGTCCCGAGGTACAGCGGGTGCTCTGCCGTTCCGCTCGCGTCGAGCGTCAGGACCAGATCGTTCCCCTCTGTGGCCAACGGTGCTTTCACGTCGTTGTACAGAATCCAGCCGTCGTCGAATCGCAGATGGCGAATGCGCAGCCCGAAAAGCGTCTCCTGCAAAGGCTTTTTCGTAGCACCGGAGCCTGCGGCGGTAGGCAAGTTCGACGAACCGTTTCGTTCCACACGGACGTGTACATGCGGCTCAACCAAAATGAGTTCTTCCAGCGATACCTTCCTGCCCCAGAACGAATCGACATGCAATCCCGCTTGCACTTCCTCTGCTGCGAACAGCGGTTCCGTGCCCGCCGGTTCCTTTCCGTGAATGACCAGCCCTTTCAACGTGAGCCTTAGCGACAACCAGCGGATGGAGATTGACTGCAGCTCCGTGCGTCCGCCTGTCATGGATTCGATTCGGTGCACGATCAGCCTGCGAATGAAGGGATTCCCCGCTCCGCTTCCGAAAAAAGCAATCGTGGCCAGGATCGCAATCACCGCCAGTACCCACGGCGTGTGAATGATCCAACTCCAGATTGGGTGGCGACTCTCGCGCTTCATTTCGCCCCTTCGTCGAGTAGTTTTTCCACGTGCAGGCGGGCGCGGCTTTCCTTCAGCCAGCGGTCGGCTTGCTGATTAATTCCCTCTTGCACCAACGCTTCCAGAATGAGGTCGCGTGCCGCTTCCAGGGTCGGCGGCTCCTGGCCCCGCGCCTTCGCCCTGGGCACGACTCCACTTTGGTAGAACTCCTCGATCTGCTTTTCGTCCACCTGCACAGAAGGCCGGAATCTCGAATCCAGGTAGTGGCTCAAGTAGAGCTGGGAAGCAGTCATCTTGCGAATCTCCGCATCATCCAGCCCACACTTGTTTTTTCGTTCTTCGTATTCTTGAGGCGACGAAAAGGACCTCTTCACGCGCTCAAGGCCCCGCTCAATTTCCGCTTCGGAAGGTTGCGGAAAGTGCGCGACGTCCGCCTCGGTGCGCACAATCCACTGGTCAATCAGCCGGTCCAGCAGTTGCGCGTCACTTTCGGATTGGCCTTGGACGAATTCCTGATAGCGCCCTAACGCTCGCAGGTCGCTCAGCAAAATCACGTCATTTTCGACCCGCGCCACGATGCGGTCGATAACCTCCTGCGCTCGCGCCGCGCCCACTGCCACGAGCGCCAGAACCGCCGCGAACAAAGCACGAATCCACGGACCACTCATCAGAAAGTCGACCCCAGGTTGAAGAATATCTGCAGCCTCGGGAGCTGCGCGCCCTTGAAGCAGGGTGGATTGGCCGGCGCGCCTGTCGTGTTCGTTACGCACGGCACCACAAAGAAGGGACGATTGATCGCATATCCCAGATCGATGCGGATCGGCCCCACCGGCGTGGCGTACCGCAAACCAAATCCAACCGTATGAGAGAAGTAGTTCAGCTCATTAGTGCAGTTGAACACGCACGTGGTTGGATTGGTGGCGCTCGGCGGTTGCGCCGGGTTCTGCAGCGCAAAAATGGGCTTCGGGGGTGATGTCCGAAACGTGATGCGGTTCAATCGGCTGTACACATTTCCCCCGTCGTAAAACACCGCACCGCCAAGCTGCGTGCCGAAGTAGGGCAGCCTCATGGGGAACCGAATCTCCTGGTTGAGCACGAGCATCGCTTGCCCGCCCACGGGGAAGCCCGTGCACGCATCTCGCGGCCCGGCCTGATTTAAAGCGAATCCCCTCAGTGATGTTCCACCTCCCGCGAAGAATCTCTCTGGCAGCGGGATGATTACCGGTGACGGCCCCGGCGCGGGCGTTGTCGCGGTGCACTGCGCCGCGGTCAGCGCCGGAAAACTGAGGGAAACCGTATCGCCGAACGGCTCGAGAATCCCAATGCGGATCGACCGCGCGAAGCTGAACTGGCGTTTGAACGGGTGGTACGTCGAGTTCTGAAACGCGAAGCGCAGGAAACTCGCGCTCGATCCCATCCCCGTGTCCGCGACGCTGAAATCCGCGCTGTTGAAGCTCCCTTTCGTGGCTTCAGCGGGATTGTTACGCGTGTCCCGGAACCACGTCATTCCAAACTCCGATACTAGCGTCGGCTGCTGGAAGAGTGGAATTTCCTCCGGCGCAATCGTTCTGTTCAAGTTCGACACCACCACCTTGCGAAAGGAATACCGGTACAGCAACACCGTCCGGGGCGTCGCTTGCTCCGTCAGTTGCAGCGAACCTTCGTACCGCATTTCCGTGAACGTATTGATGTCCTGCGTTTTCTCCGTGTAAGCCGTTGCCTGTGTGCTGAAGTGCGGGCTTCCGAACGTGTTTGGTATCGAATAGCCCAAAAGCGCGCGGTCCTCGATCGTGCTCCCTCTCACCTTTAGCGACAGAGAATCCGCCCGGCCGGTGAGATTCAGCTTGGTAACTTCGAGGATTCCTCGGGGCGCCGCTTGAATCTGTCCCGTGGTCGGGTTCGAAGTGCTGGCCAGCCGCTGCACTTCGAATCCTCCCCCATACGCCATTGTGTAGCGCTTGGCTTCCTCGACGAGCACGACGATGTTTTTGTCGGGATCCGTCCCGGCGGGGTTTTGCGGCTCAATGGTCACGCGGTTGAAGATTCCCAGGTTGTACAGCCGCCGTTGCGATTCCACCACGTCTCCCTCGCGCAGCGGCTCGTTTGGTTTCACGCTGATCTCGCGCCGGATCACTCCTGGCCGCGTGCGGCTGTACCCGCTCAGAAGTATCCGCCGCACTCGCGTCTGCGGCCCTTCGGTTATGTGGTAGACAAGACGCACCGGTTCCGCCTGCTCTACCGTCAGGCTCTGTGTCCCTTCCTTTTCACCGTTCCCTTTCTTCTCTCCATTTCCTTTCTTCTCCAAACTCTCTTTCTCAACGTTTTCTCCTGGTACTCGCTCGGCCGTGCTCGTAAAACTCGCCTCCGGGAATCCCTCGTTGAAATACAGCGCCAGGATGTTGTCCCTGTCCGTCGTTACGTTGAATTCGGAGTAAGGCTGGCCCGGTGTCGAGCCAACCACGTTCAACAATTCCTCTTCTTTGAACGCGTGGGTGCCTTCAATCGCCAGCGACGCTACGCGCGTCTGGGGTCCCTCCTGGATCGTGAAGCGGACCAACAAGTCTCCTTCCTTCCCTTTGTAATCATCGAAAACCTGCCCCTCCACTTTCGCATTCAGGAAGCCGTTTGCTTCATACAGCAGGCGCATGGATTGGGCGTCGGATTCGATGAGCTGCCGGCTGAAGCGTCCCCGCGTGGCGAAAGCCCCGCCAAAAATCTGCAAACGGCTGCGCAGCAATTCGTCGTCGAAGTAATGATTTCCGCTGATTTCTATGCCGACCAGGGTGTGCCGTTCGCCCCGTTCGATTCGATACGTGATGAGCTCTTCAGTGCCGTGCGTGCGCCGCTCCTTGCTCGCGACTTCCTTCGTCTCCGTCGTGTAATTCACCTCGGCATCGAAATAGCCCTCTCGCTCCAGATGCTCGCGCAAATTCTTTTTGCCTTCCTCAAGAAGGTCCGGGTCGACCGCCCCTTCCTGGTAAATGGGAATCAGCTTTTTTAGTTCTCCCCCGGAAAGCTTCGCTCCCGTCACTGCCACCTGCACCAAAGGGCCCTGCGAAACCTCCAGCTCCAGGGGAACTGTATTTTTCACCGCATCGTACTCCCCGCGCCGCACGACCGCCCGCGCGCTCAAGTGTCCCTTTTTGACCAGGTATTTCCGAATGCGGTCGGTCCCGCGCTGGATCCGCGCGCTCGTGATTTCATTGCCCGTGTTCATTTTCAAGCGCGAGAGAATCACCGCATCGCGATAATCCGTCTCGTTCTTCAATTGCACCGCCCCGGCCCGCGCTCTCGCGCCTGGCTTTACGTGTACCAGCACATCCATCTGGTGCGTCTCCGGATGCGGCTGGGTTTCCGCTGCTACTTGCGCCTTGTAAAGCCCTTCTTCTCGCAACACCTCGCGCAGCCGCTCGAGAGCTTCCTCCACGTCTTCGCTGCGAAACGGCCGTCCCAACGATAGCTGCATCGCCGCAGCCGCTGAGGATTCCGTCGGAGGTGGAATCAGTCCTTCGATGCGCACCTGATTGAAGAACAGGTTCTCTTTGACGACAAAATCCAGCCTCAGCCCCCCCTCGACCTGCGTTGCCACCGCGCGTACGTCCGCGTAATCCCCTGTGCCATACAGCGCCCGAAGGCTCTGCGCCACTTGCTCTCGATCCATCGGCTTTCCGGCTTCCACCGACAGGCCCGCCGGCGCTTCCGCCAGCACTTGGTCCTCTTCGGTCACGATGCGCACAGCAACAATGCTTTTTTCTTTGGCCGCAGAACGCGCCGCTGCTTCTGCTTGCGTTTGCGCATGCAGCCCCGCCGCTCCCCAAAGGAACGTGACGACGAAAATCCGCCTCAACCCATTGCGCCAGCCCAATTTCATGCCGTCAATCGCTCAGACGAAGCGTAGCACAGGGGCGTTGCCCGTCCGTCTTCGTCCCGCGCTATGATGAAGAAAGAGAGACGGCGGCCGTCTCCGCTGGAGCACTCTTACTGTGCAAGATTCATTGCAGGAAAGATATTCGCGCCAGATTCTCTTTGCCGGCATCGGCGAAGAAGGCCAAAAACGCTTGCTCGCGTCGAGTGCCGTGATTGTCGGATGCGGCGCCATCGGCGCAGCTTCCGCCAGCTTGCTAGTCCGCGCTGGAGTCGGTCGCCTCAGAATCATCGACCGCGACTTTGTCGAGCCTTCCAACCTCCAGCGGCAAACCCTCTTCGACGAGGCCGACGCACGCTCGTCTCTTCCTAAAGCCATAGCTGCTGAGCGCAAGCTGCGGGCTGTCAATTCCAGCGTCACTGTGGAAGGCGTCGTCGCGGATCTTTGTCCCCCCAACGCCTCCGAATTGCTCACCGGCTTCGACCTCATTCTGGACGGCACCGACAATTTCGAGACCCGCTTTCTCCTCAACGATTTTGCTGTCCAAGTTGGCAAGCCTTGGATCTACGCCGCCGCGGTTGCCAGCTACGGCATCACCTTGGCCATCTGCCCCGGCGTCACTCCCTGCCTTGCGTGCTTGCTCGATTCCGGCAGCCCCACACAGGGTCTTGAAGAAACCTGCGACACCGTGGGCGTTCTCGGCCCAATTGTCAATCTCATCGCCTCTTTGGAAGTAGCCGAAGCTTTAAAAATTCTCGCCGGCCACCAAGAGACCCTGCACGGCCGCCTTATCTCCTGCGACGTCTGGAGCGGCCGCTTCCAGTCCGTTCCCGTTGCACGCAACCCCGAATGCCGCGCCTGCGCCCGCCGCGAGTTCTCCTATCTGCAAGGGGAAGCTCAGCCGCACATCACTCTGTGTGGACGCGACTCGGTACAAATCCACGAGCGCGGCCGCTCTTTGGACTTGGCCGCGCTCCGGGGAAAACTCGCTCCCACCGTCTCCGATGTCCGCCAAAACGAATTCCTGCTCTGCTTCCGCGTCCCGCCCTATCAAATGACTGTCTTTGCCGACGGTCGCGCTATCCTCAAGGGCACAAAGGATCCTTCCGTCGCGCGCTCCCTCTACGCCCGCTATATCGGCGCCTGACTTCCCGCCATGCGAACTGACTCTTACGCCAGGCAACTGTAGCGGCCGCTGACTCTGGCGGGCTCTTCATTTTGTCATTTTCAAAATCCAGGATAAGCCGCGCCTTCGCGGTTTTCAGCGCGGGTGGACCGTGCGCCCAAACGAACTGCGCATATTGGCCCGGTCCAGGTTTTCTCGCAGGTTCATTAACGTAAGAAACGTGCTCAATATCCGCGCCTTCAGGTCGTCGGTCAGGTGCAATCCGCTGGTGGCCACGCGCGCCAGCCGCTCCCCGTTTTCCGTGATGAAGCGCATGATTTCCCGCTGCCGCTCGTTCGGAGCGTTCCCCAGCGCGGTCTCCCGCCGCATCTCGGCGCAACTTCCCTCAATCGTCAGTGTGAAGTGCAGGACGCACAGTTGTTGCTCGGCGAGTCCCGCCGGCGTCTCGTTTTTGCATCCCGTGGCTTTGCAGGTCGTAGCCATTGCGCGCGCATACTGCTTGACGATGTTTACATTCCCAGCGCCGAAAATCCAGTCTCTTGGGCCAAAAGGTGCGAAACCTGCATGACCTGTCCGGAAGGGCCGGAAGTGTCCAAGCGGCCATACCTCATGCAAACTTGAAAAACCTGTTGACTCCTGACCCGCGCGGACTGTATAAAAATACAGTTGTCTGCATAACGTCCATAAATCATGCGCGCGGGAAAAACATTTCGCCACGGTCAAATTCTTCGCTTGGTCAGCGGCCAGCCCATCTCCAGCCAGGAAGAGCTGCGCCGCCGCCTCGCCCAGCACAAAATGCGCGTGACGCAGGCCACTCTCTCCCGCGACCTCCAGGAATTGAAACTCGTGAAAACCCAGGAAGGCTACAAGTCTCCTGCCGTGCTCGCCGAAGAGCCCGCCGCTCTTCCTCTTCCCCCGCTCGCTCGCGCCCTCCGCGAGTTTCTTCTCGACATTCGGCCCGCCGTCAATCTGCTGGTCCTCAAAACTCCCCCGGGTGGCGCCCAGCCTCTTGCCGCTGCCGCCGACGCTTCCAAATTCCCCGAAATTGCCGGCACCATCGCCGGTGACGACACCGTCTTGATCATTACGCCGAACAAAAAGTCGCGCGAATCTCTCCAAAAAAAGATCGAAGCTCTCCTGAAATGAGAGATCCCCGCCACATCGCTGTCGTCGGCGTCACCGGCTACACTGGCCTCGAACTGGCCTCGATCCTCCTCCGTCATCCCGAGGTCGCTTCGCTGGCCTTCTACCTCCGCGACACACAAGGCGCCAATTGCCTCGCCGAGCTTTTCCCCCAATTCCGCGGCTGGGGACAAGCGCCGCTTCGGCCTTTGTCCCTGGATGCCATCACTTCCAGCGCCGCAGGAACCGCGTTTCTTGCGACCCCACACGAAGTCTCAGCCGAACTCGCGCCCGCCCTCGTCCAAGCCGGCTTGCGCGTCGTGGATTTAAGCGGCGCCTTCCGCTTTCGCGCCGCGGAAACTTTCACTTCCTGGTACAAGCTCCCCGCCCCGCATGCGGACTGGCTCAGCGAAGCCGTCTACGGCCTTCCCGAGCTGTATTCTCAAGAAATCGCAAAAGCCCGCATCGTCGCCAATCCCGGCTGTTATGCCACGAGCGTAATCCTCGCCCTGCGCCCGCTCGCCGAAGCAGGCTGGATCGCTTCCAACCAAAACGTCATCTGCGATTGCAAGTCCGGTGCCAGCGGCGCCGGCAAAGATCCTCGCCGCGACCTCCATTTCGTCGAAGTCGATGAAAACTTCAAGGCCTACAATCTTTTCTCGCACCGCCACACTCCCGAACTTCTCGAGCACACCGGCTTGAGCGAATCCCAAGTGGTTTTCTCCACGCATCTTCTGCCTCTTTCCCGCGGAATCCTTTCCACCATCTACGTCACCCTCGAGGAACCGCGCTCCCCTGCCGAGATCGAAGCGCTCTATCGCAAGTTCTACGCAGGCCGCCCCATGATTCGCATCTGGCCTGCAGGCTCGCTCCCTGAGCTTCAGCACGTCGCTCACACCAACTTCTGCGACATCGGCTTTGCTTTGGACCACTCCGGCCGCCGCCTTATCGTTGTCTCTTGCCTTGACAATCTCGGCAAAGGCGCTGCCGGACAGGCCGTACAGAATTTCAACCACATTCTCGGTATCGAGGAGCACACCGCACTGCTATGAGAGCCGTCATCAAATTCGCTGGAGCCTTGCTTGAAGACGATGCCACTATCCGAACGCTGGCTCGCCAGGTCGCCAATCTCGCCCAGGAGGGCCACGAAATCCTCGTTGTCCACGGCGGCGGCCACGCTTTCACCGCTGCTCTCAAGCGCATGGGCATTGAGAGCAAATTTGTTTCCGGCCTACGCGTCACCGACCGCGAGACCCGCGATGCTGCCGTCATGGTTTTTGCAGGCTTGCTGAACAAGCGCCTCGTCGCCGCCATTTCCGCGGCCGGCCATTCCGCTGTCGGCATCTCCGCCGCCGATGCGCAATGTTTCCGCGCCGAACCCATGGTCCACAACGAAGTCGCCGGCAGCCTCGGCTTCGTCGGCTACCTCACCGGCTTGAACAATGGCTTCATCGAATCTCTTTGGCGGGGCGGCTTGATTCCTGTCGCTCCCTGCCTCGGCCTTGGTCCCGACAACGAGCTCTACAACATCAACGCCGATCACATGGCCGCCGCCTGCGCCGAATATCTTTCCGCCGACCGCTTGATTTATCTCACCGACGTTGCCGGCGTCCTCGATGGCCAGAAGGTTCTCTCCGCAATCACCTGCGAGGAAATCGAGCGACTGGTGCAGTGCCGCATCGTTTCCGGCGGCATGGTGCTCAAGCTCGAAGCTGCCAAGCGTGCCCTCGAAGGCGGCGTTCACGAAGTGCGTATCGTTGGTGGCACAACCCAGGACGCGCTCCTTCTCGCGTTCCACGCGGCTACTCCTGCCAGCGAAGACGCTCCGGCTATCGCTCTCGGCACGCGCGTTCTTCGTGAGCCGCTCTCCACTGCGCAAGCTGCTCTTTCGGTGGCCTGATGCGCAACGCGAAGAAAAAACAAGCTGCCGTCTCCGCTTTCGTCCGCGGGAAAAAGCGTGCGCACATATCGAACGTGCCTGCCGCTCTGCAAGACGCCAATCAATTCCTCTTGCCGACATATAAGCGGCAACCAGTGGTCTTCACCCATGGCCGCGGCTGCTACGTCTACGATTCCAACGGTAAGAAGTATCTCGATTTCCTCGGTGGCATCGCCGTTAATGCCTTGGGCCACGCGCATCCCCGCATCGTCAAGGTCATCCGCCGCGAAGCCGCGCGCGCCATCCATCTCTCCAATCTTTTTCATAATGAATTCCAAGGGCCGCTCGCCCGCAAACTCGCCCAATGGTCCGGTCTCGACCGCGCTTTTTTCTCCAATAGCGGCACCGAAGCCATCGACGGCGCGCTCAAGCTCGCTCGCCTCTACGGCCGGAATTCCGGCGACGATCTTGCTTCTCCCGCGCCCAAACACCGCTTCCTGGCTCTCGAAAACTCCTTCCATGGCCGCACCTTTGGCGCGATGAGCGCCACGGCCACGGAAAAATATCGTCTCCCGTTTGCTCCGCTCGTCCCTGGTGTCGAGTTTGTGCGCTTCAACGATGTGGCCGATCTCGAAGCGAAGTTCGACGACTCCGTCTGTGCTGTCCTGCTCGAAACCATTCAGGGTGAAGGTGGAATCTATCCGGTCAGCGAAGCTTTCTGGAATCGTGCCCGCGCTCTGGCCACGCGACACGGCGCCCTCTTGATCGCCGACGAAATTCAATGCGGCTTGGGCCGCACCGGCCGGTATTTCTCCTACCTGAAATTCTCTACGAAGCCGGACATCGCCGTGGTCGCCAAGCCCCTTGCCGCCGGTTTGCCGCTCGGTGCCATTCTCACCACCGAAGCCGTCGCCGCGCGCGTTTCCCCCGGGTTGCATGGCACGACCTTCGGCGGCGGGCCGCTGGCCTGCGCCACGGCCTTGGAATTCTTGAACGTCATCGAAGAAGAAAATCTTCTCGAAAACATTCGCGCTCGAGGCGCCGAACTCCGCGAAGGCCTCTCCGCCCTCGCCGGCAAATTCGATTTCATTCGCGAAATTCGCGCCGAAGGCTTGATGATTGGTGTCGAACTGTCCGTGGACGGCAATCCCTTCGTGGCCGAAGCCATGAACCGCGGCTTGCTCATCAACTGTACTCACGATTTCACGCTGCGCCTGCTCCCGCCGTTTATCATCACCCGCGCGCAGGTGCGTGAATTTCTCCGGCTCTTTGAACTCGTTCTCGGAACAACTCCCCAACGGCCAGTGGGTTTGAAAACCAGCAAATCGGCAAATCCAGAACTCGCGGCTTTGACCGCGGCAAGGTGAAACATGACTACGCCCTCTCTCGTAGCTCCTATTTCTTTGTCGAACGATCTCCTCACCGGAGCGGAATGGAGTCCCACGCACACCCGCGATTTGCTTCACCTCTCCGCGGACATGAAAGCGCGCCCGGGCCGTTACGCCTCCACTTTGCAGGGCAAATTCATCGCCCTGATTTTTGAAAAGCCCTCGCTGCGCACCCGCGTCACTTTCGACGTGGGCATTCAAAGCATGGGCGGCTCCGTAGTTTTTCTCGATCATACGCAAGCCTCGGCTTCCCTTGGCGCGCGCGAATCCATCGCCGATGTGGCTCGAAACTTGGATCGCTGGGTTCAGGGCATCGTCGCCCGCGTGTACCAGCAAAAAGTCCTGGAAGAAATGGCCGCGAATGCCAACATTCCTGTAATCAACGCGCTCTCTGACAAATTCCATCCCTGCCAGGCGCTCGCCGATTTCTTTACCCTCGAAGAAAAATTCGGCGGCGCGCTCCGCGGCTTCAAGCTTGCCTACGTAGGCGACGGCAACAACGTCTGCCACTCCCTGATCTGTCTTGCCGCCCGCCTCGGCGTTCATCTGCGTATCGCCACGCCACCGAATTACGCTCCCGCCCCGGACGTCGTTGCGGACAGCAAGCGCATAGCGCGCGAAACTCGCGCCAAGATCGAACTGCTCACCGATCCCCGCGAAGCCGTCGCCGGCGCCCAAGCCGTTTATACCGACGCCTGGACCAGCATGGGCTTCGAAGCTGAGGAAGAAGTCCGCAAGCGCGTGTTCCAGCCTTACCAGGTGAACGTGGAGCTGATGTCCCTCGCTGCTCCTGACGCCGTGTTTATGCACTGTCTTCCGGCGCACCGTAGCCTGGAAGTCACCGCCGAGGTCCTCGATGGCCCACGCTCCATCGCCCTCGATCAGGCCGAAAATCGCATGTACGTCCAAAAAGCCATCCTGCATACTCTGTTCTGATGACGCGTGCTGGATGCAAATGACTCGTGCCCTATGCGAACAATTCTGCTCTGTAGAGGCGGGGATTGCCCCGCCCGTTCTTCCGGCTTTTGGCGGTCAACTGTAAACTGTCGACTGTCAACTCGCAAAAAAGAGGCGCCGTGAACACGCAACTCAACAAACCCAAAAAAGTCGTTCTCGCTTACTCCGGAGGTCTCGACACCTCCATCATCATTCCGTGGCTCAAGGAAAACTACGGCTGCGAAGTGATTGCCATGATTGGCGACGTCGGCCAGCAGGAAGATCTCGAAGCCGCGCGCAAAAAAGCGCTCGCTACCGGGGCGTCGTCGGCCTATGTCGAGGACCTGCGCGAAGAATTTGTTCGCGATTACATTTGGCCCACGCTCCGCGCCGGCGCGGTTTACGAGCATTCTTATTTGCTCGGCACCTCGATGGCTCGCCCCGTGCTCGCCAAGCGCCAGGCGGAGCTCGCGCTGAAACTCGGCGCCGACGGCCTTGCCCACGGCTGCACGGGCAAAGGCAACGACCAGGTGCGCTTCGAGCTCGCCTACAAAGCCATCGCGCCCAACGTGCAGATCATCGCCCCCTGGCGCGAGTGGGACATCAATTCGCGCGAAGACGCCATCGCCTACGCGGAAAAACAAAAAGTGCCCGTCGAACAGAGCAAGAAAAACATATACAGCCGCGATCGCAACATTTGGCACCTCAGCCACGAAGGCGGCGAGCTGGAAGACCCTGCGAATGCGCCGAACGAAGCCATGTGGCAGTGGGTTGTTTCTGCGGAAAAAGCTCCCGATAAAGCCGAAGAAATTGAAATTGGTTTCGATGGCGGCGCGCCTATTTCCGTGAATGGCGCGAAGCTCGGCCCCGTCGATCTCCTGAATAAATTGAATGAAGCCGCTGCAAAGCACGGGATCGGCCGCGCCGACATTGTTGAAAATCGGCTGGTGGGTATGAAGTCGCGCGGCGCCTATGAAACTCCAGGGGGCACTTTGCTGGTCAAGGCCCATCGCGAACTGGAAGCTTTGACTCTCGACCGTGAAACCGCACATTTTCAGCAAGCTCTGTCGCTGCGCTACGCTGAACTTGTTTACTACGGATTGTGGTTCTCGCCTTTGCGCGCGGCTCTCGACGGCTTCTTTACGGTCTCCCAGCAGCGTGTCACCGGCGCCGTCGGCCTGAAATTGTGGAAAGGCACTCTCAGCGTCACAAAACGTGTTTCGCCCTTTTCGCTTTATCGCACCGATCTCGCAAGCTTCACCATGGGTCGCTACAACCCCAAAGACGCCGAAGGCTTCATCAACCTTTTTGCGCTGCCCGTAACCGTGCGGCCCAAAGCCAAATCCGAAGCCGCCCACGACTAACATGCGCTCCCGTCGCACCAACCAAACCTGTAGGGGAGGGGCTTGCCCCTCCCATCTACGCGCGCGACAAAAGCGTCCCTGTTCGGCCCAGCCGAGGTCATAACGACGAGCAACGACTTAGACGCAACGAATCGCGACCGACGCAAATGCCCAAACGCACCGCCCCACCCAAACGCTCTTCCAACTCCTCGCACTCGTCCGCCTCGCGCACCAAATCCGCTGCCCCCGCTCCAGCTCCCCGCAAAGATGACCGGCTTTGGGGCGGCCGCTTCGAGCGCGCGCCGAACGCAGACTTCGACGCGTTTCAGCGTTCGTTTGCGTTCGACCGCCGCCTTCTGCCCTACGAGATTGCCGTCGATCGCGCCTGGGCCCAAGCCCTCGAACCCATCGGCATTCTTACGGCCACGGAAGTCAAACAAACGCTGGCGGCGCTCGACAAAATCGCCGAGCGCGCAAAAACGGATCCTTCGTGGCTGGATACCTTCGGCGCGGACGCCGAAGACGTCCACCACTTCGTAGAAAAAGCCTTGGTTGAAGAACTGGGCGCGCTCGGCTGGAAACTGCATACCGGCCGCAGCCGCAACGAACTCATAGCCACCGATTTTCGCTTGTTCGTGATCGACGCAGCAGCCGAAGTACAGCGCCACCTCGAAGCTTTGCTGAATGCCTTCCTTCTGCAAGCCAAAGCCAATCTCGATGTCCCCATGGCGGGCATGACGCACATGCAACATGCCCAGCCAATTCTCCTTTCTCATTTTTTGCTGGCGCACGCGGAAGCGTTCACGCGCGACATCACCCGGCTGCAGCACGCTGCATCCAGCGCGGATGCCTGTCCGATGGGCTCCGGCGCGCTCGCGGGAAATTCGTTTGCCATCGACCGCAACGCGATTGCGAAGGAGCTGGGCTTTTCCCGCATCACCGCGAACAGCCTTGACGCCGTCAGCGACCGCGACTTCGCGCTTGACTATCTCTTCGCGCTCGCTGGGATCGCCACCCATCTCTCGCGGCTCGCCGAAGATTTCGTCATTTTTGCCTCGCAGGAATTTGCGTACGTAATTCTTCCCGACGAATTCTCGACCGGCAGCAGCTTGATGCCGCAAAAGAAAAATCCCGATGCCTGGGAACTGATTCGCGGAAAAACCGGACGCATCACCGGCGCGCTCGTCGGCCTGCTCACCACAGTGAAAGGCCTGCCCTCCAGCTACCAGCGCGACCTCCAGGAAGACAAAGAAGCGCTCTTCGCCGCGCACGCTCAGGTTGCGGATATGCTCTCGGTTGCGGCAGGTGCGCTTGCCTCGACAAAATTCAACGCTGAACGTTTNACAGCCGCGGCATCGAATCCCGCCCTGCTTGCCACGGAAGCAGCGGACTATCTCGTGCGCAAAGGAATTCCTTTCCGCCAGGCGCACGATATCGTCGGGAAAATCCTGCGCGAAGCCGAAAAGCAAAATGTTTCCTGGACCGCGCTCCCGCTCGCAACGCTGAAAACATTTTCGCCTGCATTTGGAGCCGATTTCGCCAACAGCCTCAGTGTTGAGGCGGCGCTCGCCGCGAAAAAAGTTCCCGGCGGTACGGCGCCCGAAAGTGTCAGCGCCGCCATCGCCAGTTTGGAAAGGCGTCTCAACAAAAGAGCAATTAAAACAGGAGCCAAGCCATGAGCCTGCAAACCGCAAGTCAAATCCAAAACCTCGTTGCGGCGGAGGATCGGAGGCCGCTTCCGGGAACGCCGCGCTGACGCCTGGAACACGAATGCCACGAGGAATGGCCACAAAGCGATCCTCATTGCTGGGGAGCACAAAAGGCCCAAGCGGCCCAAGCGGAATGACCATCGCAGAGCCATCGACATGAAGCACGCGCTGACCGAAGCGTCCCTTCCCCGTGGATTCCGCTTCGCCGCTACGGCTTGCGGCTT
>OCOJ01041677.1_pt4 | contig 16807 bp, 20 predicted proteins | sample 1539251 | NCBI WGS metagenome assembly OCOJ01 (sample SAMN01911457, study PRJEB22624) | soil metagenome | biome: Soil | place: Malaysia | collected 2012-04-30 | depth RA_metagenome m | reverse complement strand
AAAGAAACCGTCACCGAGCTGCCCGGCACATCTTATTTTTCTTCCGCCGACTCTTTCGGAATGATTCGCGGCGGCCACGTCGACATGACCGTTCTCGGTGCGCTGCAAGTCGATGAAAAAGGGACGCTCGCCAATTGGGCTATTCCTGGGAAAATGCTGAAAGGCATGGGCGGCGCCATGGACCTCGTCGCGGGAGCTAAGCGCGTCTTCATTGCTATGGAGCACGCCACCCGCGACAACAAGCCAAAAATCCTGAAAAGGTGCACTTTGCCGCTTACCGGCGTCGAAGTCGTCGACTACATCGTCACCGAACTCGCCTATATCGCCGTTACTCCACAAGGCCTAGTCCTCCGTGAAGTTGCTGCCGACACCACACTCGAAATTGTTCAGTCGCTTACTGAACCAAAGCTCATCCTGCCGCCCGGCGGTCCCAAGCTCATGCCGGTGTGATTGCCATGAAACCAAAGAAAAAAACAAAACGGCATGGGCCAGCCAGGCAAAGTGCACGAACCATGCGCGATCGGCCGAAGATGCCGCCGATTTCAGAAGAAATGAAGCAGTGGTCTGCGATGTTGAAGACGGAAGTGAGCGGCTGGCCGCAAATTACCACGCGGCCGATGTTCGGCTTGATGGGATTGTATCGGCGCAAGAAAATCTTCGCCGGCCTGCCGGTTACGCGGGGATTCGATACCCCTAATTCCATCATTTTCCGGTTCGATCCTATGCCGCACGACTTGGAACAACGCGCCTTGAAGGAGCCTCGCATCATTCCGGGGAAGCGCTGGTTTTCTTTCGAGGTGGGTTCGGCGGCCGATCTGCGCGAGGCGCTGTGGTGGCTGAATCAAGCCTATGAGCGGGCGAAATAGGAAGCGCATGAATCACAACAGAAGCCAGGAGGAAACAGCAGATTCATCGAGCAAAAATCGCTCGATGGCGCAGAGTTCCTCGCTCCGCTCGGTATGACAAATGGTTGAGACGAGGCGCCAGTCACTTTTTCCATACGGATCAGCCATGGCGTGCCTGGTATGCGCTAATCTAAAAAAGACGAAAACACTTATGGATCCACATTCCATCGTCATTGTGAGCCTGCACACGCCCAAAGAGAAAGTGTGGGGGGAGCTGCTGGCGATTCATCCCGCGGGCATCACGATGCGCGGCATTGACCTCAATTCGTTCGATCATTTCATCCGCCAGATCAACCAGCCCGAAGGCGAGCGGGTCGGTTTGCCCACCATTTTTTTCCCGATGAATCGCGTCGAACGCATCGCGCTCGACGAACCTTCCGGCGCGATTCCCTCTATGGCCGAGCTTTTCGCGCGCAAAGTCGGACGCTCGCTTGCCGACTACCTGGCTGAGTTTGCATGATGTTACTTGCGAACAAATTCGGCTAAAAAGATTCAATGAGCTGAGTTATTCTTTCCGCCAATGCAAGGCCGCATTTGGACCGTACCGAATCAAATCACGCTGCTCCGGCTCGGCTTCCTGCCGTTCTTTTTGATTTTTATTTCCTATGAAAAATACAAATGGGCGCTGCTGATTCTCGTGATCGCCGCGTTTACAGATGGGATCGACGGCCTGCTGGCCCGCAAGCTGAATCAGCGCTCCGCGCTCGGTGCCTATCTCGATCCCATCGCGGACAAACTGCTGCTGTCGTCCTCGTTTGTAATTCTGGCGTTTGAGAAGAAGCTGGCGTGGTGGCTCACGATTCTGGTCCTCAGCCGCGACCTTTTGATTTTGATTGTGGCTGCGGCCATCCTGCTGATTTCCGGGTATCGGCCGTTTCCGCCAAGCTTGCTCGGCAAGTTCACAACATTTTTTCAAATTATTTTGGTTTTTTGCATTGTCCTTGCGGCTGCGTTTCCCAATTCCTACCTTACTTCGTTCAATCGAATGCTGATTTATCTTGTGACCGGTCTCACCGTGGTTTCTGGCTTTCACTACACCTTCATCATTGCGCGGCGGCTGCACATTTCGTGATCGTGCTGAAATGAGGGCTAAGACAAACTCAAAGCAGATCCCTGCCTGCGGCAGGCAGGCCTCCGCCTGAGGGTCGGCATGACAAGTGTGGGGGTTTTGCGGGGTTCGGGAAAGAATCCAACTTTTGGGAAGTTGGATTTCCGCAGGCAGAATCGCCTAGCGCTGGAAAGGAGTTGGATCGCGGTAGTGCATAATCATCAGAACGAAGCATGCAACCAGAGCGATGCCCGCGAGCCAGCCGAGCGCGTGGGCAGAGCGGCGTTCCCTGACATTCATGGGCTGGCGGTCCATAAATATTTTTCCCAGCACAAATCCGGCGGCCAATCCGCCACCGTGGGCCCAATTGTCGATTCCCATTCCCATGAAACCGAGGGCAAAGAGTATGACAACGGAACTGATCAACCGCGACCGCAGAGCCTGCATATATGCCCCGCCGCGTTTCGTAGTAATCGCCAGCATGAGGCCGACCAGTCCCAGAATGGCGCCGCTTGCTCCAATCGAAAAATGGCCGGTAGCGGCGCTTACCAAAAAGCCAAAAGCGCCGGTGGCCATGTAGAAGAAGAAATAACGCGCCGATCCATAGAGTTCCTCGAGCGCCGGGCCCAGCTGCATCAGCGCCATCATGTTGAATCCGATGTGGATCAGGCCGCCATGAAGAAACATGGCGGTGACCAGGCGCCACCATTCATGCAAGATAAAAATCGAGATGGGAAAACTCGCCCCCAAACGGTAAATGGCCTCGCTATTCATGCCCCACAAGATGCTCAAGCCTCCTCCGCCGCCAGCGGCAGTGGTGGCGAGAAAACTGACACCGAACAACAAGACATTTGCGATCAGGAGCGCAGTGGTGACGGGAGCTTCGTGCTCACCGAAAATGCCCGAGAGGCCCTTGCTGACGGCGGCAAGAGAAAAACGCAGGCTCGTGCCGCATTCGTGGCACTTCGTGGCGTTGATGCCGACGAGGGCACCGCAGGCGGGACACAATTTGGGCCGCGGTTGCTGCTGGCCACCGCCGAAAAATCTGCGCATCACATTTTTCCAGCGTTCGACGCGCCACTGCCACCGGTAGGGAAGCGCCAATTCTCCTCCTTGCGACCCTCGCACCGCGTTCCTATAATACCGAAATCGCGCGGAATCTCCCGGCGCGGAAGGGAACGGCAAGCATGGGCACATTTGAGGAGTTCGGCAAGCGAATCGACGAGGAAATCTCGCGGCTGAAGAAGATCAATGATTTTGAGTCGTTCGGAAAGCATGTGGACGAAGACTTGGCCCGGCTGAATAGCTTCGTGAAGAAGGAAGTCGCGCCAGAAGCGGAAAAGCGCACCGCCGAATTTTTGCGTGAAGTTTCCAAAAAGCTAAGCGAAGCGGCGAGCAAGCTCGAAGCGCGCAAGGCGGCGCGCAGTTCGCGTGGCGCAAAGAGCCAGAAGAACCCCTCCATCTCGTGAGCCGGGGAGTCAATTGAGGATCACTTTGCCATTTGCTCCGGCGAAGCCTGCGTCCAAGAGATTGTCCCGCGGACGCGAGCATAACAATTATCAGCAGAGTCTAACGGGCCAATCTACTTTTCTCATTAGCATTGTTGCCGTCTTCGTTCTGTGCTTCTATGTTTCGGGATGCGCGGGGCGCAGACCGGTGGCCGGCAACCAGCCTGTGGCGACGGCGCCTCCGAATCCGCCGGCGGTGACTACGGAATCGGCGAAACCTTCCCCGGCGCCCGCACCAACACCTTCTCCGAAGCGCAATAGACCTGAAGTGAATCCCGCGCCTGCGGGCTACACCGAGGAGGGGAATGCTTCGTGGTACGGAGCCCCTTTCAACGGGCGGCGCGCTTCGAACGGCGAGATCTACGACATGTACAAACTCACGGCCGCGCACCGGACGCTGCCGTTTGACACGATGGTGCGTGTGACAAATCTGAATAACGGAAAATCGACTGTAGTTCGAATCACGGATCGCGGCCCGTTTGTCGAGAACCGCATCATTGATCTTTCCCTGGCGGCAGCGCGGGAGATCGAATCGGTGGGCCCCGGCGTCGTGCCGGTGCGCGTGGAAGTTGTTTCGCAGGGGATTGATCCAACCGTTGGATTCTTTACCGTGCAGGTGGGTGCGTTCCGGGACCCGGCGAATGCGCAGCGGTTGCGCGATCGCTTGCTCGCTTCGTATGCGCCGATTTTCATCCAGCAGTACGATGCTCCGGACGGGCTGTACTATCGGGTGCGGGTGGGCAAGGTTTCGGGGGAGGATGCTGCGCGGAAATTCGGTGAGCAGCTTCGCGACCGCGAAGGATTCACGCCGTTTGTCGTGCGGCTCGATGAAAGCGTGCCTGCAGGAGGGAATTGATGGGCGTCGACTGTCCGTTTTGCAAAATCGCGGCGAAGCAGATTCCGTCGACGATTGTCTATGAAGATGGGGACGTTTTTGCGTTTCAGGACATCAGCCCACAAGCGCCGACGCACATCCTGATTTGCCCGAGGAAACACTTCGCTTCGCTCGATGATGCGACCACGGAGGACCAAGCGGTCATGGGGAAAATGCTGCTGATCGCTGCGGAGCTTGCCCGAAAGCACAGACTGCTCGATGGCTATCGGACAATTCTCAACAATGGGCGAGGCGCGGGACAGTCGGTTTTCCATTTGCATTTGCACCTCCTGGGGGGACGGCAATTCCGCTGGCCGCCGGGGTAGGCAATATGGGTGCGCTTCGCTGTCGGCGCGAGCGAAGGAAGAAGAGCACAGACTGAAGTCTGTGCTACCGGGTGTAACGAAGCCGCAAGGGATGCGCCCGCCTGCGGCAGGCAGGCTGAAGCACCCCTGCCTACTCGTAGCGGAGGGCGATGATAGGGTCGACGCGCATGGCGCGGCGGGCGGGGAAGCAGCAGGCCAGGCAGGCCACGAGGAGAACAAGCGCGGTGGCGCCCAGGAAAGTCTTCGGGTCTGTGGGCTGGACGCCATAGAACTGGCTGGCGATGACTCGCGCAAGGCCGAAGGCCCCTGCAGAGCCGAGCAATACGCCGACCGCAACGAGCAGCAATCCCTGCCGGAGAATCATCCGCAAAACAGTGGTGGGTGAAGCGCCCAGTGCCATTCGAATGCCAATTTCCTGAACGCGGCGCGCAACCGAATAAGAGATGACCCCGTAGACCCCAAGCAGCGCGAGGGCGAAGCCGATCCCCGCAAAAACGATGAGCAAGACGCTGCGGAGGCGCTGGTCGCCGACGGATTCGGAAATGGTGCGCGACATCGTGGAGAGGTGGGTCACCGGCTGGTCAGGAAATGAGGACCAGATTTGGCGAGAGATGGTTGCAGNCGAGGGCGTCGGGGTCCGCAAACGTGCGCACGAGGAGGTGTGTGGAACCGGTGCCGCCATCGAGCATAGAAAGAAAATATTCCGGTTCCGGCTTGTCCCCAATGTGCACGTCGCGCGTGTCGGAAACGACTCCAACAACTTCACTCCAGACAGGTTTTTTGTCTTTGTCGACGGACATGCTGATGCGCTTTCCGAGGACGTCGAGAGTGCCCCAGTATTCCCGGGCCATGGTTTCATTGACAATGACTTCTTCGGGAGAATTCTTGGCTGCGGTGGCCCCTTCGGTGAATTCGCGGCCACGGAGGAGAGGGATTCCGAGGATGCGGAAGTAGGAGGGGTAGATATAGCGGGCTTTGGCGGCACGCTGCTCTCCCGCTCTTTCGGGGATCGCGCCTTCGACCTGAAGCCCCTGATGCATCATGGACATGCCGACTAAGACGCCGTGGTCGGAGGCGGTGACGGCTTCGACTCCCGGTACAAGGCGCACTTGTTCGAGGAGCTGCTTCAGGTGCTCGGCTTGTTGCTGCTGAAATTTTTGTGCTTCGTTCTCATTTTCATTCCAGAATGGCGGACTGGGAAGATCAAAAGTGAGGAGGTGATCGGTGCGAAAGCCGGGGCTCTGGTGAAGGAGGTTGTAAATGGTTTGGGTCATGAGCGCCGAGCCGATGAGCAGAATAAAGGCGAGAGCGACTTCGACGACGACAAGTGTGTTGCCGAGCCTCGATTGGGGGACGGTGCGGGCGGCGCCAAGGCTGGCGCCGGAACCTTGCTTGAGAGCTTCATTGGGATCCATGCGACCGGCACGGCGGGCCGGAGCCAAGCCAAAAAGAATGCCAGCAAGCAGCGAAGTGATAAGCGAGAAAACCAAGAGCGTGGAATCAACGGAAACTTCGGTAAGCCTGGGCGTGTCGGCTGGGGCGATGTTGCGAAACAATTGCACGCCGCCTGCGGCGAGGAGCGTTCCAAAAGCGCCACCGAGAAGTGCGATGAGGCAGCTTTCGACCAATCCTTGGCGGAAGAGGCGCCCACGNGAAGCGCCCAGCGCCGCGCGAACGGCCATTTCGCGCTGACGCGCCGAACCGCGCGCGAGCAGAAGGCTTGCGAGGTTAGCGCAGGAGATAAGCAAGACAAGCGTGGAGGCGCCAAGAAGCACGAGGTAGGCGGCGCGGGCACCCTGGACACGCGCTTCGAGGAGAGGTTGAGCGGTGAAGCTGAGGCCCCCCTTTAGCGCGGGATACTCATTCATGAGGCGCTGAGCGATGGTGGCGAGTTCGGCGTTCAGTTGTTCAAGTTTTTCACCGCGGCGCAGCTTTCCGAGACATTGCAATATGAAGAAAGCAGGTTCGCGCTCCATAACCGGATTGAGATCGAGGGGCGTCCAGACATCGGCTTTCTCGGGAAAAGAGAAAGGCCGGGAAGCCACACCTACGATAGAGTAGGACTGTTTGTCGAGGAGGAGAGTGCGGCCGATGACGGAAGGATCCGCGCCAAAACGGGTGCGCCAGAGAGAGTCGCTTAAAACGGCGACGGAATTCTGTCCTTGCTTCTGATCCGCGAGAGTGAGCAAACGACCCGCCACTGCTTTAGCGCCGAGCTGTTCGAAGAAGCCGTCGGAGACGCTAGTGACCAATAATTGCTGCGGAGCGCCTTGGCCAGTCATGGTTTTGTCGGATTGCGTGTAGACTGCGGAACTTTCGAGGGAAGAGGCTTGTGAGCGCATCAACTGAAAAGACACCCAGGAGTTCCCCAGCGAAAAAGTGGGGAACATAGCGGTCTTCGTGGAGACGCTGAGGATGCGGGAGGAATCCTTGAAGGGAAGAGGGCGAAGAAGAGTGGCGTTAACGATGCTGAAGATGGCAGTGTTGGCGCCGATGCCGAGGCCGAGGGTAACAACCGCTGTGAGAGTGAAGCCGGGATTGTTGCGAAGGATGCGGGCGGCGAAAATCGAGTCTTGACGCAAGGTATCGAGCCAATTGCCGCGGCGGGCTTCGCGGGAAGCTTCTTTGATGGATTCTATACCACCGAATTCGAGTAGAGCGCGGCGGCGCGCCTGCTCGGGAGTCATCCCCGCGGCGATATATTGCGCGGCTTGCTGCTCGAGATGAAAACGCAGCTCGGCGTCGAGCTGCTTTTCGGATTTTTCCTTTTGAAACAGGCGACGGAACCAGTGCATGAAATTTACTCCTACTCGGCAGTGCGCAAAATGAGAGCCACGGAGTCAGAAAGCTTCTCCCAATAGACGAGCTCGGTTTCGAGTTGTTTCCGGCCCTTTCGGGTGAGGGAATAAAACTTAGCGTCGCGGCCGGTTTCGGATTCGCGCCACTCGGCTTGGAGCCAGCCGCGATCTTCGAGGCGGTGCAGCGCGGGATAGAGAGAACCCTGGGGGACTTGGAAGAAATCCTTGGAGATTTGCTGGATGCGCTGGGAAATGGCGTAGCCGTGAATGGGGCCGAGGGCCACGACTTTGAGGATGAGCATGTCGAGCGTGCCTTTGAGGAATTCGGATTTGTCTGGAGTCATGGGCATACCTAGAAGTTCTATGTTTTACGCCTAGAACTCCTACATATAAGCGCGAAGGGATTTATTGTCAAGCGGTTGTTCCAAGAAACCAGGTGGCGATGCGTTGACGCAGCACGGCGCGCAGCGTAGCATTCGCGCCAGTCTGACCTGCAAAGAAAGGCTAGCCATGACCCAAGGACCGACGCGGCGCAACTTTCTCAGCTCGATGGCGGCATTTGCATTCTTTCCGCTGGAGCAGGAAAAGCCGGAGCTGATTCTCCACAATGCGAATATCTGGACGGTGAACGCGGCGGAACCTCGCGCGCAGGCCGTGGCAATTGCGCGAGGCAGGTTTTTGGCGGTGGGGAGCAACAGCGACGTGATGAACCTCGCCGGAGCAGGCGCGCGCAAGATTGACCTTGGCGGTAAGACCGTGCTGCCGGGGTTCATCGATGCGCACTCGCACCCTTCGGATGCCGGTCGGCTTCACCTGCGCATGGTGGACTGCGATCTGCGGTCGATTCAGGCGATTCTAGCAGCGCTGCGCGAGCGAGCGGCGAAGACTCGTCCTGGGGACTGGGTGCTGGGATTCAAGTACGACGATACGAAGACCGAGGAAGGCCGGCCGCTCAGCATCGTGGACCTCGATAACGCGGTGCCGGATCATCCCGTGCACATCCAGCATCGAGGTGGCCATACGGCGTATGCGAATTCGCTGGCATTCCGCAAAGTGGGGATTGACGAAAAAACGCCCGATCCGCCCGGAGGACAGATAGGCCACGATCCCGCGACCGGAAAACTGAACGGGCGTGTCGCTGAGAGCGCCAATGATTTCTTTGAAAAAGTGATTCCCATGCAGTTTACGCGGGACGATTGCCGCGAGGGAATAAAGCTGATCTCGAAAATGCTGGCGCGGACGGGCATTACTTCCGCGACGGAGGCGCAGGGCACGCCCATCGATTTGCGGGCGTATCAGGACGCTCATGAAGCCGGCGAGTTGCTTTACCGGGCCTACTGCTTCATCAACTATCACTATATCGATCAGATGCTCGGTGCAGGAGTGAAAACAGGACTGGGGGACGAATGGGTTCGCGTTGGCGCAATGAAACTGGTGTGCGATGGCTCTATTTCGGAGCGGACAGCGCGGCTTTCCGTTCCCTATGAAGGACGGCCAAATGATTACGGCATTCTGGTGATGACTGAGGACGAGCTGCACACGCATGGGTGCAAAGCGCACCTGGCAGGTTGGCAGATTGGAACGCACGCCAACGGCGACGTGGCCATCGACACGACGCTGCGCGTATATGAAAGGCTGCAACGCGAATCGCCGCGGAGGGATCCGCGCTTCCGGCTGGAACACTGCACGGTGGTCAACGACGATCTGATCAAGCGGATTCGAACGCTTGGGGCTATTCCAACGCCGTTCTCAACGTACGTCTATTACCACGGCGAAAAAATGCATTATTACGGCACGGAGCGCCTAAATCATATGTTTGCGTTGAGGAGCTTCATTGATGCAGGAATCCGGCCGACGCAAGCATCGGATTATCCGCCGGGACCGTTCGAACCAATGATGGCGTTGCAATCTGAGGTGACACGCACGGATTCCAAAGGAAACGTGTGGGGGGCAAAACAACGCATTTCGATTGAGGAGGCCATCCGCGTCGGGACTTTGTATGGGGCCTACGCTTCTTACGAAGAAAATCTTAAGGGGTCCATTGAGGCGGGCAAGTTGGCCGATTTGGTGGTACTGGGGCGGGATCCGCTGAAGGAAAACCCTTCCACGCTCATCACGATTCCCGTGGAGCGCACGATGGCTGGGGGGAGCTGGACGTTCGAAGCATAGGTGCTGAGTTTCGTTATCTGCCGAAATTCTCCGGACAATTCTATCGGCGTGCCAGCTCACGCTGAGATAGGGCGGCGGACAGGAGGAATGCATGCGATTGCGGCGCTCGGGTTGGTTGCTATTTGCGGCCGTAGGTGGTTTCTGTTTTTGCAACGTGATGCCGTGCCCTTCTTTCGGGCAACAAGCGGCGACGTCGCGCGGCGTAGGGAAGGCTCTCACGGTTGAGCGCATCTACTCGCAACCTAGCTTGAGCGGGCGATTGACGCGGGGGATCGCGTGGGCCCCGGATAGCAAGCGGCTGAGTTACTTCGAGACAAGAGGATCTGGCAAAGAAGCAAAAACGGAGTTGTGGGTGATGGACACGGTGTCCGGAGAGCGGCGGCTGCTTGTGACTGCGGACAAGCTGGAATCCGTCCTTCCCGCCGAACCGGGGCAGCGCACGCAGGCGACAGGGCTGGCAAGGCGCCCGCCCGCGCAGTATCAGTGGGCTCCTAGCGGGGATGCACTCCTTTTCGAAGGACCGAATTCGCTGGCGTGGTTCGATTTGAAAACTGAGAGCGGGCGCGCGCTTGTCTCGGGGAACGAAACGATTGCAGATCCCAAGATTTCTCCAGACGGACGGTACGTCAGTTTTGTGCGCGGACACAATCTCTGGCTTGTGGACGTTGCTGATGCAAAAGAACGAGCGTTAACCGGAGGGGGCAGCGAAGAAATTCGCAAGGGTGAGCTCGATTGGGTCTATCCGGAGGAATTGGACATCAGCACGGCCTATTGGTGGGCGCCCGACTCTTCGGCCATCGCATATCTGGAGATGGACGAACGCACAGTTTCGCGCTATCCGCTGGTGAACTTTTCGTCTTATCCCGGGGAAGCAGAGATGGAGCGGTATCCCACGGCAGGAGGGGCCAATCCCGGCGTCCGTGTGATGGTCGTTTCCGCGAGCGGGGGAGAGCCTCGGGCGATGAATACGGTCGCGGAAACGGACGTCTACATTCCGCGGGTCAACTGGCTTCCTGATTCGAAGCACGTCGCCATCCAGCGGCTGAATCGCGAGCAAACCGTGCTTGACCTGCTTGTCGCCGACGCGAACAGCGGCGCAGCACACACACTTCTTACTGAGAAAGATCCGTGCTGGATCAACGTCAGCGATGATCTTCATTTTTTCAAAGACGGCAAGCGTTTGCTGTGGTCGAGCGAGCGAAGCGGCTATCGCTATTTGTATTTCTACGATTTGGAAGGCAAACAACTGGCTCAACTGACTAAAGGAGAGTGGGAAGTTACCGCGGTAAACGCGGTGGATGAGGTCAGACATCTTGTTTATTTCACAGGGACTGAAAAGTCGCCCACGGAGCGCCAGGTTTATCGCGTCGGGATTGATGGGACAGGATTCAAACGAATCACAACGAACGATGGGATGCACCTGGCGAGCTTCTCTCCGGATGGGACGGCGTTCGTGGATCAGTATTCGAACGCGATGACCCCGCCGCGCCAGGATGTTTATCACGGCGACGGCTCAAAGATTGCCACGTTGAATGAAAACAAAGTTGCGGAGCTCTCGGAGTATCACTTCTCACCGGTCGAGTTTCTCACTGTCAAAGCGCGGGATGGTGTGGAGCTGAATGCGTTGATGATCAAGCCGCCGGATTTTAATCCGCAGCATAAGTATCCAGTGCTTGTGTACACATATGGTGGGCCGCACGCTCAAGTCGTGCTCAACGCCTGGACGGGCAACAATTTCCTGTGGCACCAACTGATGGCGCAAAAAGGCTACATCATTTTCTCGCTGGATAACCGCGGTTCAGCGGGGCGGGGCCATGTGTTCGAGGAGCCGATTCATTTGCATATGGGCGCTCAGGAACTTTCCGACCAGCGGGACGGCGCGGCGTATCTGAAATCGCTTCCCTACGTGGATGGGAACCGCATCGGCATCTGGGGATGGAGCTATGGCGGGCACATGACGCTGCATGCCATGTTTGAAGCGAGCGATGTTTTCAAGGTGGGCTTTGCAGGAGGGCCGGTCACTGATTGGCTGTTTTACGACACTATTTACACCGAGCGTTACATGGGTTTGCCGCAAAAGAACGCGCAAGGATATAAAGACTCGTCACCGGTAAAGTACGCGGGGCAGCTCAAGGGGAAATTGCTGATTGCCCACGGCACGGGTGACGATAACGTGCATTTTGCCAACACGCTCTCGGTACTCAATGAGCTCATCGCGGCAGGGAAATACGTAGAGGTCATGCCATTCCCCGGCCGTGGCCACGGCGTCAGCGATCCGCCTGCTCGGCTGGTGCTCATGACGCGCGTCACGCAATTCTTTCTAGATAACTTATAGCAGCTCGGGAGAATTCACCAGGCGGCTATCTTTTTCTTCATGACGGTTGAGCACCTCTAGCGCACGCCAAAGTATTCGACGTGGACGTAGCGGCCGAGGCGGGCGTTGAAGAGCAAATACCAGCCCGGGTGGTGATCGTCGTCGTAGACGTAAACCTGATCGCGGTCCCAAGCCCAGTCGCGACAACGATCCAGGTCGTAAGAGGCGACTACCCAATTGGAATTGTCGTAGAGCACGACACGGCGCGTGCGGTAATCGATTCCGCGGGCGATGTACGCGCTTCTTACATGTTCATAGCGGCCGTGGGGATAAGAGTGGCCCGGCTGCATGCGGTCGTGTTCGGAGTCCCAATTGCGGTGCTCGTCGCGAATTTCCTGCTTTTGCCAGCCTTCGTGGCGGCCGTTGTCGTGGCGGTCGCCGTGATCGTCGCCGTGCTTGTCCCAACCTTTGTGTTTTCCATTGTCGTGGTGGTCGTCGCGATCTCTACGGTCATCGCGGTCCTGCGCCGGGGAAGTCACTGCTAGGGATGCCGCTAAGACAAAAAGCGCCGTACCAAAAATGAGTCTCCGCATGTTCTTTCTCTCCTGAAACAGACTGACCGGTACAATAATTTTATGACCTGGAAATCTTTGCAGTCTTTAAATGCTTAGCCTCGAGCTGGTGAGGCGACAACGACCTTAACTCAATCCTACTGTTGCTTCTGGAAGAAGCCAATTGTGGGTTCCCAATCAGGCACCCGGGGATGCTGATTTATAGGCCGCCGCGGGAATTCGCGTGCGGTTGCGGTGCGGCGAAATCGAATGTGATAGAACACGGCTAGCGCTTTACTGCAACTCGGCAATCAGCTCGACCTCGACGCAGGAGCCAAAGGGGATCTGCGCGACGCCAAAGGCGCTGCGGGCATGTGTTCCGCGTTCACCAAAAACCTCCCCGAGCAATTCGGAGGCGCCATTGGCAACCAGGTGCTGCTCTGTGAACGACGGCGAGCTATTCACGAGCACCACGAGCTTCACGATGCGGGCAATTCTGTCCAAATTGCCCGCCGCCGCTTGCAACGTCGCGAGAAGCTCGATAGCTACGCCGCGGGCGGCTTCTTGCCCTTGCCCGGTCGTGAGATCGGAGCCGAGCTTTCCGGCCCAGGGTCTCCCGCTTTTCTTGGCGATGTGTCCGGACACAAAAAGCAAATTGCCGCTTTGCACGAATGGCAAAAATGCCGCAACAGGCGGTTTGATCTCAGGTAGCGATATTTCCAGCTCGGCCAGTTTTTCGTAAACGGACATTCTCAGGCTCCTTGGGAGCGGCTGGCATGAGCTTTGCCAGAATTCAAAGTTGGTGCTTGAGGCGAGCGCGTTTCGGGCTGTCGTCCAAAATCAACTGCCGAGGTATTCCCTCCGCAGACCAGCACGCCGACACGCTGGCCCGGCTTTGGCTGGTACCGACGCGACAATAAAGCGGCGAAGGCTGCCGCGCCGCCGGGCTCAGCGGCAATTCGCAGAACCTTCCAAAGCGCTTGCTGTGCTTGCTGAATGGCCTGGTCGGTGACCAGCAGGACAAGGTCCACGAAACGCTGCGCAATGGGGAACATGAGTTCCCCGACGCGCTTGGGCGCCAACGAGTCCGCCGCAATTCCCCCAGCCTCGCTGTCAATGGGCTGGCCGGCTTTCAGAGCGTTCGTCAAAGTCGGCGCGGCTTCTGGTTCCACGCCTACGATTCTTAAACGATGGGAATACCACGCGGCGACGCCTCCAATCAGCCCGCCGCCGCCCACAGCGACAAGCAGCGTGTCTAGATCTGGAGATTGCCGCTCAAGCTCAAGTCCGACGGAGCCTTGGCCGAGAAGTGTTTCCGTTTGATCGTAGGCGTGGATGGAAAGCGCGCCGGATTGCGCGGCCCAAACTTCGCTGGCTGCTAGCGAATCGGCATAGCGATCGCCAACTACTACCAATTCGGCGCTGTAGCCGCGAATGCGTCCCAACTTCTCGGCCGAGCACACTTTAGGAACAAAAATACGGGCTGGCACGCCAAGCTTCATGGCCGCGTACGCGACGGCCGCGCCATGGTTGCCTCCCGAGGCCGCTACGACGCCGGCTTCGGGAACTTTCCGGAGGAGAAGGTTTGCAAACGCGCCGCGCGCTTTGAAGGAACCAGAATGCTGGAGCAATTCGAGTTTGAAAATGATGCGGATGGAGTCGAGGCCGAAGTCGGCCCCGTCCACCTCAAGGGTTGGAGTCGTTCGGATGCGTGGTCGGATGACCTTTTCGGTGGCGAGGATATGTTCTCGATTGATGGTGATATTTGGCATTATTTTTTTCACATCCTATTTACGGAGCGTCGTGAACAAGCGCCACGAGTGAGTCAAAAGCGCGCCGCAAGTCTTTACAAGTGCCGAGTCACGTGCCATTATACTTAGGGAGTTGGCTAATTGTCTATATGAAGTTCGAGCTGGCCCTTGAAGCACTTTCCAATTCGCGCCGGCTTCAGATTCTAAACTGGCTGCGAAATCCGCGGGCCCATTTCCGGCCGCAAGTGTATGGCGATCTGGTTAAAGACGGAGTTTGCGGAGTGTTCCTCGCCAGGAAGCTGCGCGTTAGTCAGCCGACGGCCAGCGAGCACATGAAAATCCTCCAACGCGCGGGGCTGGTCCGGGCCAAGCGCATCAAGCAATGGACTTTCTATAAGCGAGACGAGGCGCGAATCGAAAAAATCAAGAAGATGTTTTCACTGCGTGTATAGCGAGTGATCCAGCCTCGCGATCTTTCTGTCTCAGGGCGCGACAACATCTTTCAGCTTTGGCTTGACCTGCACTGCGGCGAGGCTCGAAGCATCCCAGCCGCCGCCCAAAGCTTTAACGAGGAGCACGCTGGTGACCAGCCGCTGTCCCTGAATGATCGCGGCTTCTTGTTCGTTGTTCAGCAGATTTTGCTGGGCGGTGACCACATCGAGGTAGCTCACTAATCCGCCTTTGTAACGGTCAGTAGAAATGTCCAAAGTGCGCCGCGCAGCGTCCACTGCGAGTTGCTGTGTATTGCGGGCTTGCTCGAGAACAGTCAAAGCCGTAACGTCGTCTTGNAACCTCCTGAAATGCGGCGAGCACGGTTTGCCGATAGTTGGCCACGCTTCCATCGTAACCGGCGCGGGCGAATTGCATCTGTGCGCGCCGAGTCCCGCCAGTGAAAATGGCCTCAGCAACGTTCGCGCCTACAGCCCAGAAAGTGCTGGCAACATTCGCGAGCTTGGCGACGTCGGCGGCTTGCCAGCCGCCAGTTCCAAACAAATTCAGGGACGGGTAATAGGCGCTCTTGGTGATTCCAATTTGCGCGTTGGCCACAGCCATTTGTCGTTCCGCTTCAGCGATGTCCGGGCGGCGCTCGAGCAAATCCGAAGGCAAGCCTGCGTCCAGAGCCGGGGGTTCGACATTCAGCTCCCGGTTCGGAAAGTGAAAGTCGGGAGCGGGTTTTCCAATGAGGACGGCAAGGGCATCTTCAAATTGTTTGCGCTGCTGAAGGAGGAGCGTTGCCTGGGTGCGAGTGGTCTGGAGGAGAGTTTCTTCCTGGGCGACATCCAGCCCCGAGGCAACGCCGCCCTTGTGGCGGGAATCGACCAGTTCGAGGCCGCGCTGGAGCGTCTCGACGGTGCGGTGCAGGATGCCCAATTCGGTGTCGAGCTGCCGCAATGTGAAATAGTCGCCAGCAACCTCCGAGGTGATCACCAGACGAACGTTTTCGAGAGTAGCCGCACTCGCTTGGTAGGAGGCCTGCGCGGCCTCAATGCTACGGCGACGCTGCCCGAACAAGTCCGCTTCGTAACTCACGGTGAACGGGAGCGTAAAAGTATTCTGGCTCACCGGCTGGAGAATGCCCGCGGGGCCGTTCGGTGGACGGTTTCCGGAAAGTCGCTGGCGCTCGGCGCTCGGCGCGACTGCAAATGTAGGGAAGTTCGTCGCGACTTGGAGGGCGGCGAGAGCGCGTGATTGGTTGTAACTGGCGGCAGCAGCCTGGAGAGTTTGGTTGGCCGCAAGGGCTTCTTTCTCTAGAGCATTGAGATCCTCATCGTGAAAGACGGCCCACCACTCTCCTTTCGGGACGGCATCTTTTGGCGCGCTTTCGCGCCAGGGCTCAGCGACGTCCCACTTCTCTGGGACGGGCGCGGTGGCGCGCTGATATTTCGGGCCCACAGTGCAACCGTTCAGAAGCGCAATGGTGCAGCCGGCGAGGAGAAAGCAAGGGAAAGATTTGCGCGACGACATTACTGCGGGGCTCCCGAGGTCGTCCCTGGAGCGGATTGCGAGGGCAGAGTGAGTTGGGCGACTTCCTTAACATGCACGGTCTGGCCTTCGTCGAGCGAGTCGGCAGGGTTCAGGACGATCCAATCGCTTGCTTGCAAGCCTTGAAGAACTTCGAGCGACGTACCGTAATCGCGGCCAATCGACAACTTGCGAAGATGGATTTTATGGTCTGTGNTGGATTTTATGGTCTGTGTCCACAACCACGGCCCGCAAGCCCTCGGACCGGAACAACAAAGCGTTTACCGGTACCTGTAAGCGTTCTGCAGCGACTTTCACTTGCAAATGAACCTCGGAATAGCCTCCGGGGAAAAGCTGGCCATTCTTGTTGGGCACGTCGACTTCAGTAAGCAGCGTTCGCGTGCTCAAATCGATGGCTTCCGCGGTGCGCACCACTTTTCCCTGGAAGGTCTGTCCTGGGTACTGGGTCACTTCCAAATAGGCTGGGAGGCTGACGCGAATGGAAGGCGCATATACTTCCGGCACGCTCACGTAGACGCGGATGGGATCGGTTTGCGCGAGATAAAAGAGTTCCTGCTGCACGCCCCCATTTCCTTGATTG